>Ga0157365_10000801_pt1 | contig 13331 bp, 14 predicted proteins | sample AttsexASBM3_FD_111478 | JGI IMG/M metagenome (GOLD analysis project Ga0157365, IMG submission 111478) | Fungus gardens microbial communities from leaf cutter ant in Ribeirão Preto, State of São Paulo, Brazil - Atta sexdens ASBM3 | ecosystem: Host-associated > Fungi > Mycelium > Unclassified ... | reverse complement strand
TTGTCTGGGCAACCTCATTAGCAGCATACCTATGGGAAATTCATCTGCTGAAAGGAACTGAATTGGGCGGTAGTGTTCCAGGGCAGGATACTCTAAAAAAGGAGCTAGGTAAATTTGTGAATCTACGCAAAGCACGAACTTGGAACCAGCCCCCACTGTCCAGAGGCATTTAAGGCATATGTCACGAGGCCAAAAATGGTGGCAGCCGGGAGAACGAAAAGTGCGAGCAGCGAATGGCGATGTTGAAGCATATTACAGAAGGGGCTAATTTGACAAATTTGACAAAACACTCTATAAAACATTCCGAGCAGCGATCGGAAATCACGTGACGGACATCTATGACGTGATTCATTTGTTACGCGCTCATCTCGTGCTTTCCCTGCTCCCGACGCCGGTCCACCTCTGCAACATATTCGTTGACCTCAGTCCCATACCATCTCCACGCATTATGTTTTACAAAATCTGAAAAGTCCCACGGATCGGCTTCCAGCTTACTCGGCTCCAGGAACACATATGTGTCAGCGTCTGTAGCTGCGGGAAGGTCTGTTCCTTGAGACGGCTGGGATGGGAAAAATTCCTTGAACTGGCGTAAATGAGTGGATATACTGGCAAGGGGTCCTAGCTGATGGACTTTGGCCGGTTCTCTCTTGTATTCCTATAGTCAAGAGCACCGTTATCTCTTTCAGCCTGTCTCCATGATTTCCCTTACCTTGCCTTCAAAGAAATCCAACAATTGGATGTCTACAGTGGTCAATCCAGTGACCAATGTTCCTTTTACACAGGTCTCTTCCTCCGACAATATCCTTCCATGGAACAGTTCTCTCTGACTCTCGGCGAGCGGTATGAGCCCAGGATATTCTTGCTTCTATTTCACTCAGTCAACCATCTAGGCTCCGGAATTTGAGTGCAATTCCTCTCACTTTTACCCTGTGTCGCGTATATCCCTAGTGTGCAGATCAATCCAAGGTAGTGCATACATTATCATGGCATCAAATCACCTTCAAGACAGCTGGACAAATCTCTAGATGTGAGCCGTCATTCCCAATGACTCGAGTGAGGATCTTTGGATGCATTAACGTTCCATAGAAAAAAGCATTGGTCGTCTTGGAGTGACCCGACATGCTGGTTAACGTCCAAAAATTAAAATGCACGTGGTCCACATAATATAAGCTGCACGAATGTCTTCCCTGAGGGCCGGGTAACATCAAAGAACTTGAGGCTATCTTTGGCATCTAACCGGCGTTCGCTCATGTGTCAAGTCTTCCCTGGCGACGATACCTGATCAGATGGAATTCCATCACTTTCTTCCACATCTAATTTTGTCGAGGTTTCCCGAGGTCTTGTGCACATCTGTAATAATTTTTTTCTTACTTTCATAAATTTGGAACGCGGTGCTCATCACAGCCCACGGTAGAATACATGGTGCCCTACAATAGAATAAGATACAAAATGGAAAATTGGATCACTGATCTGAATATATGAGGAAAAAGTGAGAGTAGAATGGCGTTTCCCTGGACTTATTTTTTATGGCTGTTTTCTGGGTGTTTCAGTTCCAAAGCCAACTGCGTCTACAACATCGATGGACTGATGTGCAGGAAAATTTCAGAGAACGACTCAATCCTGTTGCCTAACTGATCAACCTCATATGTCCAGCGACCGAGCAGGGTATCAGCTTCATTTATTGGAGGGGACATCTTCCTGTTCAGACTTCCAGGATATTCATGTGACAATTGTACATTTCAGAACATCAGATCGAAGGATTTCACATCATCGAAGAGGCGTCACAGAAGACCTGATTGCACGGGTTATCAGTTTCCCAAACAGTTCATAAATCACCTTCCAGATTTCCGATCGTGGCAACTGGCCCCATGCCACCATACCATCGATAACGACGGCCTTCACCTTTGCCTCGAGAATTTCAGAACCATCACAAACTTCTTCATCCTCACATCCCACAAAGTCACGATCAAAAACAACAAAGTCAGCCTTCTTGCCAACCTGGAGTGAACCAATTTCGTGTTCCTGGAAAGAGGCGTAGGCTGCGTCTAGCGTCATGCCTTTAAGCGCTTGTTTTCTTGTGAGTTTTTCATTTGGGTACCTACAGATGGCCATTATTAACGCCATGGGTAAAAGTACTGTGCTGGATTATTGACTTACCATCCAGAATGACCATGTGGAGAGCTGCCATCAATAGCGAGGCGTTTGACGGCAGCATAGAAGCCTAATAGAGGATTAACGCCCTCTATGGGAAAGTCTGATCCAAGAGGGAGTATGGTTTGTCCCGAAAGACTAGGTCACCTATTAGGTTTGGGCCTTAATGATGTGCAGAGAAATTCCAACCGCAGCAAAGAAGCATAAGCATAGGCGCCTTGCATACGATTCGGACCCTTTAATCGAACGATCAACAATGACCTGCATATCAACCGCAATAAAAGCTCACCAGTCGTTCCTCTGCATACCACATATCAGACGTCCTTCAAAATGTTGATATAAAAAACAGATACTTTGATGATGATCAACTTACGCGTGTGTAGGCTGAACGCTTGCAATCACTGCAAGTAATATCATTTTCTATTTGTTTCTTTCATGACGATGCGGTCAAACACACCTCCCAACTTTCCAAAACGTTTCAGGTCATGTTCCTCGATGATTTGTGCATGTTCGATACGTGGTCGCCATGCCGAGACATTCACGGCCTTCTCTTCAATCAATTCTTGGAATATGTCGAGGGCAAGGCGATTGGCTTTGTCGCCAATGCAATGGATGTTCTGCAAAGTCCAAGGTCATAACATGGGTGAGCCTAAGCCATCACGTTATGAACACTTACTACTTGCATGTTGTCTTCGAAAAATCTTCTGACAGCTGCCCCTAAAACAATGGGAGCTTCCAATAGAGTACCTTGTACGGTTGGATTATCAGAATATGGAGCAAGCAGCGCTGCGCCCCACGAGCCCAGGGCACCTGGAACCGAAATACATAGGATCGTGCTGTAATAAGATCACAAACTAGAATTACCATCCGCAAATAACTTCACGGCCCGCAATGTGAGTCGAGCCTGTTTTCCGTAATTGATAAAACGAGGGACGCCATGATTCCATTCTCCACTGATGTAACTGGCAATTTCCGACTCTGAGCCATTCTTTGGCAACACAACACCACCCATGAGATAGAGGCGCAGCTATCAAAGTTTTTTTTTAGAAAAGAACAAAGTTCTGTGTTTGAGACTTGACCCACAGGAATTGCACCCTCTTCTGCTTTTCTGTCAAAGGTAAGCCTCGCTCTGGGATAAAAAACTTGATTGCGACGGACTTTCTGAAAAATGAGATCATGGACAATCTCGTATCCGCATCGTGAATGCTTGTTAGTCCAAACTTCAATGCAGTGCTGATGGTGGCCTCGAAAAATTCTTCCGTTTGTTGATCACTCCATGCCGGTGATGGAATAAGATCCATTGCGTTGTCGACAAAAATCCCTGTGACTTGTCTGAGCCAACCTAGCATACAGGTTATGCAACGACTTACCGGTTGGCTTGCCATTAAGGTCTCTGATAATTTGACCACCAGTTATTTCGTCGTCTGCAGGCAAGGTATCCATAATATCCAGCACGCGAGGAGAAACCCAGCGAGCGTGTCCATCAACTCGTGTCAGGGAAATTGGTCGACCTTTGAGGAGGGGATCTTGGTTGAGATCTTCCTGTGATACATCTTCAGTTTTATGCTTTGAAATATTCGGTAAATTGCGACCTACTGCCGTCGGGAATTTCTTGCTTTCCCATTTTGTTTGGTCCCAGCCCATGGCCTCTATCCAACAATCGGGATCATTGAGCACGTTGGGGTGACTTTGAATGTACTGTTTGATACGCTCAATGACCTCTGGAGGATTAGTGTGAGTGGCAGAGCTCTTAGACAAGATCAAGATGTCTACCTTGTACGGAAGCTGTACCTGTCAATGGAAGCTGCATCTTCCATCCATTTTCAAGGACATGAGCGTGAGCGTCTATTGGCATCAACTTTGAGTCACTACGTGTACACACGGCGAGAATACGTACCAGTAAGCCCAGGCACAATGATATCGGCAGGTTCGACGAAAGAAATAAAAGGTTGCTGAAACCTGAAACTCCAGCTTGAGAAAGGTACAGGGATTGACATTGATGCGACTTCTTCTTTCGGTTCAAGGTAGCCTCAGCAGGGATGACATAATGATGTGTTCTACAATATGACATACCATAGGTTCCAATGCGAGATATTCGGTCATTTCGGATGGTTATACAATGAGCACGAGGCTGGATATCGTTCACTGTATATATTTGTTCGTGGTGAGTACAAAGCGTGTACTCCGTCAATACGCGGATAGTGTAATGAACTACAAAAGCCGCGACGGCGGAAAAAAGAAGAATCAGATTCGGACGAAGCAAACGCCGCCGTTGTGTAGAGGATGAAATGTTGCCTAGTTTGTTTGAATCCATGATGCACTAAATCGGGAAATCTGATTTGAAATCTGATTTTCTGACATCCAACATGACATCCTGTGGCAATTCCAATGAAGGCCAGGCGTTAATGGCCAGTGCGTCTTGATATACAATGCTTACAATATACTCATCTACCTATCAGGGCGCCCGAAATACGATCGGTCCAAAGCCTGCGTGAAATGCAAGCTTAAGGCAGGAAACATTGTCATTCGATATGCAGTTTATTGCAAGTACGTTGAATCTATCTCTTTCATCCCATGTTCCAACAATCAATCACAGGGAATGCTTCTTTCCGCTCATTTCTCTTCGTTTCCGACGAGCCCTGGAACCTCATGTCAACCCCACCCCACAGCTGCATCGCCGAAAGGGTCTGAAAGCTTCAGGAAATCTACTCGTCGGTTTCTCCGGTGGATTAGGTTCGTCTGTGCTCCTAGATCTAGTGCACAAGACATACCTTACCCTTCGCGGAAGACAAGAAGAGGATCAAAATCCGAATGGTAGTTGTCCATGGCCCGAGATATTCGTCGCAACCGTAGACATATCTGGGGCCCTGACTCCTGTGTGTGTTCTTCGTCTCCTCGTCCTCATCTTTTCATCTTATTTTGTAGGCACCACCTAGAAACCCCGACTTCCAAAGAGTCATTGAGAGCTATAGTTCTCAATTTAAGTGTGTATCTCTCAAACTCGAGGACGCATTTGATCCGCGATGGTGGAAAGGGGCTGGGATTTTCGAGTCTTATCAGAGCCGAGGTCTTAACATCATCAATGAAGGTGCTATTCGCTATCTCGCCATTTGCGTGATCGTACCACTCACTGTAAGGCAGAAATCTTGTTAAAGGAGCTCTCGGATGACTCATCTTCACCTGCTGATTCTCTCCAAACTTATATCTCCTCCCTACCGACGCCAACCGCTGTGTCGAGTGCAATCCTAAACTTGGTTCGCATGTTACTGCTCTATAGTGCAGCTTCGAGAAGATGCTCGCATCTGCTCCTCGGTACCTCGCTGACGTCACTCTCAATATCATTAATATCATCCATATCAAAGGGTGGTGGTTACTCTGTTAGTGAAGAGGCTCACGAAGAATGGTCATACAGGCAGGATATCGGGACAAGCGATCAAATTGTTAGGGTAATACGTCCCCTGCGTGACATAGGCTCAAAGGAGTGCGCTTTCTGGGCTTGGTGGAGTAAATTAAAAATTGCAAGGAAGCATAGATATTCCGGTGGCCGACAGGATATCGCCGCCCTCACGCGAGGTGTGTATTACAATCCTATAAATGCTATCCTCTTACCAATGACTCTTAGATTTTATCATAGTACTGGAAAGGGATTATCCTTCCACAGTCTCAACCATTGTGAGGACATGTAACAAACTTACAACGAAGGAAGACAGCGACACAAGGTGTCTGATTTGTGAAAGGTGGGCATTGTCAACGCAATATACATTCCTTGTCTTCGTTTGATACGTCTTCTTTCGATTCCAGGCCAGTCCAAGCTGGTATACAGGAATGGAAGAATAAAATCTCAATTCGATCATATCCTGATTCCAAAGCAGAAAACAGATTACCACCCCATGTCCATAGTCCAGAGATTCAAAACCTCGAGATTTCTGATACAATAACGTCAAGACTTTGTTATGCATGCCATACAACTTGGACGAGTAAGAATCTCCGTGGTAGGGTCGTCAGAGGAACGGACATACCCGCCCCCATCTGGGCTAGCGTACATTCGATAGATGGGGACGTCTGGGTCAGAAAGAGGGTAGATGCCCAGGATATGCAGGCCATCATTAGCGACTCTCTTTTGGATTCTTGATGATGTATGATTGTTCACTCTTATGTGATCAACGAATCACATTGTGATTGTGTTAGCAGGGTACAATGAGACTATGGGATCATCAACCCGAAATAAGAACAATACATTCGAACTCACGTAAGATCTTCAGGAGGTTTTTACGAATACTTTGAGTTTGATCTTTGCACATTCAGCTTATGCTCCGGCTTGGCATTTCTTGAAGACTTGCACTTCCGATCATCTACTCGGCACTATGCCACGGTCCATCAATGCATCTCCAGTACTCACGGCAGTTAGCCCTTGACACTATCTGATCGAACAAGCATCGTCATTATCACGTCCGTGCTCTATTCACTATCGGAGTTGTTGCTGTCCTTTTTGGTTGGACTTTCGATTTATTCTCAGGTCAACACTGTCATATTTTATTTATATTTCTTACGGCATAAATCCATCTTGCAAATCACAAAAACCAACGCAGTATGCGTTTATCATCAATTCCGGCGAGAACCGTTCAATTTGGGCTCGACCACAATTTTATTCAAGTTGCCATCGAAAAACAAAGAGCAGGTTCAAGGAGTGCCTACCGTTCAGCTCCTCTACTCAGCTGACGTATTATTATACTCAGCGGTACCGCATCTTCACTGTAAAGGCCTTCAGAAACCTCTGCGGCACTGACACCTTCAAACTCTGCAACTCGCTAACTGCTTTCTTTCGTTGTTCTTCCAACTCGCCGTGTTGTCGCTGCAGTATTCCTGCAATTTCCTCGTTAGTTTCGGATCGCTTGATTTGCTTTTCCAATTTTCGTATCAATGATTTCCGTTTCTTATCAAGTTCGTCAAGTTTGTTGTACAGCTCCTGCCCAGCATCAGTTTTGCTCAATGCCTTTTGTTGTTTGACCGTTTCCTTTTGCAACTGAATAGCTTTGAGCCGCCCTTTCGAAGTATCCAAGAACCGGTCAAGGATTTTCCAGGCAGAATCTACGTTGTTGAGGTAGCGTATAGCTTCGGAGCCCTGACTGATCATCGGATACCAGTAATGGGTTTTGAGTTCCTCCTCGCGAAGCTCCCCCATCTCTTCGCTGTCCAGATCGTCCCACATAGTTGTCATCATCAACACCCGAGTGAATGCTTGCGGTCCGCAGATCTTTTCAAAGACTTCCAAATTCCTCAAAGGAGTACCGGCCATCCGATTATCGGTAATTCTGTGCAGGTACAAGATGCCATCAAGGAGGATGTTTTTGTATCCCCTGTTTATGAAGAAATTATTCTCGATGCACTGAGTTGTCGATCCGAGACTCACACTTGTTTTATCCATTCGGAGATCATCTGTAGAATCTCATAATCGGACTTGTAAGTGTCATCGAAACCAGGGGTGTCTACAAGTACAATGTCGATGTCTTCATCAGGCACGCGCACCCGAACGGCTTTGATTTCATTGGTATATGACATTAAATCATGTCCAACCCCTTGATCTGTGTCAGCCACCATGCTAATAAACTTCATCGCAATTCAGTCGGGTCCTGTAAATCACAACGGATGACTCACTGAACTTTTTCCTGAGCCGGTTGGGCCCATCAACCTGACACTCGTTTAATTATCATTATAGCCACACAGATTCCAAACTTACACGATTACGGTATCGGTCTCCCTCAACTCCTCGGTCTTGACAGACCGTGTCTCCTTCTTCAGACGCCGCCATCCTTTTTTAGAGATTGGATGAACAACATCTTCCCGCGACGATGTGCCAGCGGGCGTCTATGCCAACACACTGTTGATTTTGATGCATTAAAAACATGAAAAGATTACCAACCAGCTTTTCCCTCTTGAAAATAAATCTAGGGTAAAAACTGGGTAGGCGAGCGACCTCTAGTTCAGATATCTCTCCAGAACTGAAGAATAGACACGACATACAATCTCCTGGAACTATTTTCTTCGCTCGAGTTTTTGCCTAATGATGTTCGCAGATTCAACAAGGATTCCATGAGGCTCAATGACAACGATCGCAGACCTTTAACAACAAAAAATCTATCTACTGAAGAAGAATCGAGATTTCTTTGCGTTAGTTTCTCGCCGGATAGACTATCGCTGGCTTTGATTTGGAGGGATGCTACTTGGAGACAAGTTATGCTCACGAATACTGTAGATTCAAAGATTCATTGGGTAAGACTCCAGAGAGATCAGTGTCAACAGGGATACTACATAATTGATTCGATTCGATCCTGGGATATGAAGATAGGAAGAGACTCACGCTTGAGAGAGGCCCTTCTGTGAGTTATTGCCATTCAAGGAGCCGCCATTAGCAATGAATAACGATGTTGGGGCTGATCGTGGCTCTGAGCGGGACATGAGAGTTGGGGTACGTCAATGTGGACAGGAAAGGACACAAAAGAGGGTATCATCACACTGGACCAATGAATGGGACTGAAAAGCTCAGTTTGCCCTATTTTAGTTCTCTTCAGTGACAGATCTGAATCTAATCTTAGGGGAATGCCAGCCTGTCTCCTCGCCGAACACACGGGGGAGCACGATGTGTTTGCTCTTCCTGGGCCTTGGGTCAGCAGTCTAGTTCTCTAGATAGAAATCCTCCTATCACATCTTAAGCCCAAAGCTCTGGACACTAGTCCTCTCAGAACTATGGGAGCCGCCATATCCAGGATTCTCCAAGTCGACGATATAAAACAAGGTGATATCATCATCGCGTGCGTGGTGCAATGTTTATCGTCGGCTGTATCGTAGTAATGATAAGATGATAGCGTCGTTGGGCTGTCTGGAGCAGGTAAAAGTACTGTGAGTCTACAAAGATTGGTCATCTTTGTTACTAAAGAGAATAGATAGTTCATCAACACAGCTGCCGGACAAGACATCCTGCCTGTGAACCATGGGCTGAAGCCAGAAAAGAGTGATGTACGGCATGTTGAATGTTCAAATTGCGAACATTATGGGAATCGTCGTATAGTCTTCGCGGATACACCAGCCTTCGATTCTGAACGCGATGAGCAAGAAGTCGAGAGGAAACTGGAGAAATGGTTGAAAAAGTCGTAAGCCAACGTCGTTGATAACCTTTGATCACAGAATTTAACAGGCCTTCAGCTTCTCGAAAAAAGCCAAAATCTCTGGGATATTATATCTTCATCGAATTACAGATCCAAAGCTCACGGATCCTCCTGGTCGACATCTAGCTTTGTTGAAATCTCTTTGTGAAGAGTCCGCTGGAGGTTTCCCGAACCGAGTAATGATGGTCACGACGATGTGGTGCAATATGCGCGGTCCTCTGATCGGCAAGGAACGGGAGGCGGAACTCCAGAGAGTTTGGGATAAACTCCCGAAGGGAAGCGCCCCGCCAAAAGTCCACCGGTTTGAAGATTCATCTGAAAGCGCATGGTCAATTGTTTTTGCCTTGCTGGGAAACGATATTGATGAGTTTGAAAGTGAAAAAAGTGGGTAGTAGGGGAGGACAGGACATCTTCTAGGTCCGCTGTATGAATTGGATACATATGCAGAGAAGCTATCCACCGGGATATGTACGTCGCAGTATCTGGTTCGCGTACAAGAAATTAAAACCTGAAAGGATGTCTTTGAGCGTGAGTGATCAACCTACTTCCCCACATTGCTGGGGAATCGATAGCCGTGATTATCTGGTACCAAATACATCATAAACTTCATGGAAAATAGTTTTTGGTCTGCAGGAAATGACGGCTCAGCGTTTTGAGTTGATGAACTTTTGGAGAATTATTGGAACGAAAGTGTTGATTACCAATATTATTTGCAAGATCGATGTGATTCAGACGTTTCATTCTACCTCTCCGAAGACAAAGGAGTGTTAGCACTGTTGCCGCTCAATGACCCCTCTCTTAATTTTCTTCGGACTTTCAACAGATCAAGAAAACCACGCGGCTTTACTCAGCTTTATGTTCTTCTTGTGAAGTAAATAACAATCTCCGTCTCTGTATCAGCCCAACAACCCAGAGATCCCGTTTTGGGTTAGCGCTGCTTCGAATGTCCCGCATCGTTACAGAAAATGCACACCCTCGTTGTTGCAGAGTACTCCTTTATATCCTGAAATTCGCTTCTGCGTTTGAGAAGCATATAAGTGACTCTTCTGGACAGGATCTTCCGAAAATATCTGGGTCATTTCTTGATCGAGACTTGGGCCATATAATGACTATGATCGCAGATCTTAATATTTTCTGCGAAGTACTTGTTTTGAATTGCAATGTAGCATCATACCTGGCCCTCATCATGAATTTCGAGCCTTCGTTATTGTTCTTTTCCATATCGCATGCTTTCTCGTCTACTGGGTCCAGGCCAATCCATGAACCCTTCATCCTGGAACATGAATTTACTCCCAGACTTCAGAAGTTCCAGCGGACCTTCATCATTCACTATCACTTCCCAGGTAGGATACAGCAGACAACGGACGTCACAGGGACCATGTGCTTCAGCATATCTACCATGCCTTAAACTCATTGCAGGAGTACTCCATGCAACTCAAGAATTGACATGCCCCCTCCTTTCGAGATGGCATCGCCCCTCAATGTTAGTATGCAAGCAACTGCAGCATCGGATTCTACCCAAAGAACCACCGACCAACGATCAAAATCTTCGGTTGACATGCTGATTGCTCCCGCCTTGGCTACTGCTGTTAGCCAGTCATCAGGGAAGACGGTCAACAGTTTTTATACTGCACAATCCTTGCCTTCTCCCTACATTGAAACTCCTCCTCCGACTCCTGAAAATGTTGGCTTCAGTGATCTTTCGCGGGACACCCCGCTAGTAGCGTACGTATTAAATCTGATTCTTAGGAGGGTGATAACTGAGAGCCGCATTAGAGTTATGGGCCTTACAGGGGCGGGGAAGAGTACGGTAACATCTTTTTTTGAGTACACGATGGCTTTCAACTGAACTTTTACTCAGTTTATCAAGGTCGCGACAGGTTCAGATGAAGTACAGATTGGAAACAGTCTAGAATCATGCACCCGAACGAGCAAGGTTATGCGTTGTCGAAATCCATTCCACGACTTTGATGTCTCGCTCATTGACACCCCTGGTTTCGATGACACTTTCCGAACTGATATGGAGATTTTGCGAGGGATAGCGGAGTGGTTGGAGGAGACGTTAGTCATCCTTCCACTCAGTCGATTCTTGATCACCAAAACATGCAACAGGTATCAGAGAGGCATTCAACTGTCCGGTATCTTGTATTTACATCGGATAACTGATAATCGAGTCCCCAACAGTTTCCTCCGCAACATCGAACTATTGCGAAGACTCTGTGGTGATGACGCCTTCTCAAACATCCGATTTGTCACTACCCATTGGGATTTATTGACTGACCAGGGCGAAGGAGAGAGGGGGGAGAAGGAGCTATGCAGCAAGTATTGGAACTATCTCATCGAGGGCGGATCACAGGTGTTTCGATTTCAGAATACACATCCGTCAGCTTGGAAGATAATAAATTCCTTGCCTATGGAAGGCAAGGCTACGTTAATTCAAAAGGAAATGGTAGATCAACTCAAACCTCTATCACGAACAACGGCGGCGGAATCGTTGTTCACTTGGGCATCCAAAGCACTCAGGGAGCTCATTACTAGGCTAGAATCTCTCATCAGGATTTTCATGTCCTCAATTTCTTCTCGCGATAAATCGCAGAACGAGTCTTACGAGATACGCGTGAAGGAAGGATCATGCCGAATTGAACGTTCTCGGTCATATGGGTCTCGGCTCAGATCATGGTCAGATTCAATCCGTTCCTTCAATTCTTCCGATGAATCAATGGAGTCCTTGGACTCTGATACCTCTCACTCGCTTTTGCGGTCCCGTATCCTTCAAAGAGTGGAAGGAAGTCTTGCCCTTTCACAGCGGCGTAAACCAGAGCCTAAAGTAACGCGTACTATGACGGACTCAGATGCCACTTACTTAGATCCAGTCCGTGTGGGGTCTGCCACCCTCTGTGATATTCCAGACATAGATTCCCTGTTCGAGATGGCCATCGAAGCGAACCCTACCGCGACAGTGACTTTGACAGGCACCTTTCAAGCACTGATACTTGCTCGTGCAACTGCTACTAGCTTGCCTATACCGGGCCTCACATCCGCTGTAGGATCTGCTCTACGCGTGGCTGAGCTACTGAATGTCAGTGGTTGGATGGTATCCTTGGAATGCCAATTGCCTAATCAACATGCAGGAAATGCGCGTTACAGATAACACCCTCGTTGTGCTCATGATCAATATTGGTCGTTTCGTCAAGACCATTTGCTCTCAAGATCAGTCTGTCAGAACCTATCCACAGCCTATGATTGATGCAGTTGAGCAATTCATTGCGTACGTTTCTCGCCACTCTTTTCAACTTTTTGGCTCCTGATCCGGGACTAGCCAATTGCAAAAAATCGAGAATGTCGCTCGAAGGTTAGGGAAGAAGAAATGGCTACGCCGTTGCTTATTAGAGCCAGAAGATCGTCGCATCATCATAGATTGTAATGATGCTATTAAATCTGCGCTCCATTCATTAGGAGTGGGTCTTCCTCGATTCTGCCTCATCTGAGTCCTAGACCACTTTTTTGCTAGATACGAATTGGATTGACTATAGCTGCTCAAAATGAAGATATCTCGCTGAGGTTAAATGAACTACAGGAGCTTGTGACTCAGATGCTTAGCGTAGGTCAATTTCATAAGCTATTCGAAGTATTAGAGTTGACGATGACCCAGAGTTGCGAACAAACGGGACACAGAACTGTCTAGGAATAAACCAGATGCCGGCATGTGCCAAACCTATCTTGAAATCGAATTTTCCCGACAATATTTCATGAACACACTCCCGGTTAGATATCATGATAACATTGTATTACATCGTGCGGAAGATTCACCATTATACCCCCAGGTTGTGAGTGATCATGGTACGGTAATGATGGGCACTCGGAATGGCAGTTGATATACACTCACATTGTTGTTTTACAATGAGCAAGTCAGTACTATGATAAGACACATCATCGCCATGGCTTGGCTGTTATTGAAATCTGAGCCTTTCATTCAGAGTATTGGTCTATGAAGTTGTGTTGCCTGTCGTCATATAC
>Ga0157365_10000800_pt1 | contig 13338 bp, 15 predicted proteins | sample AttsexASBM3_FD_111478 | JGI IMG/M metagenome (GOLD analysis project Ga0157365, IMG submission 111478) | Fungus gardens microbial communities from leaf cutter ant in Ribeirão Preto, State of São Paulo, Brazil - Atta sexdens ASBM3 | ecosystem: Host-associated > Fungi > Mycelium > Unclassified ... | reverse complement strand
CCCGCCTGCGAGACTGCGCTTTTGCGGTCAGCTGCGGCCTCGCGCAGCTGTGCCAGCTGAACCTGCGCCTCCAGCAGCGCCTGTTCGACTTCGCTGCAACGCGCCTTGATTTCCTTGGTGTGAAGCTTCTCGTGAACGAGATGAGTCTCCAGAGTGCGCAACTGTACCTGCGCGTCATTCAGATCGCGCTGCGCATCCTCCGCCCGTCTCTGCTCCAGCTTGAGGAGGTTGCGAAGACGGGCAATTTCTTCACCCTGATCGTCGCTCTGAACGGAGGCAACGCGCTGGGATGCTCTGGACGTCTGATGATGCTCGACAACGACCTGCCCCTCCTGCACGAAGCGACGGCGCCTCGGGTCGGAGCCTGATTTGGACTGCGTCGGCGATGACGAGCGGCGGGGCTGCTTGGCCCCTAGCCGCTCGAGCGCGAGCCGCAGTGAATCTTCGCTGATTTCAGTATCTGGACGTTCTTCTGGACTATTCAAATCCGGTCTCATGGTCACTTTATTTAATCCGGCAGACAAGTATTATCGATGGAAGATCGATGATTTGTTATTTTCAAACAAACGGTAAACCAGCATTTCAGGGATGATTGAACCTTAGGTTTCGTCACTTTTCTAAACGAAACACCTACTCATGTCACCTTGGTAAATCGTCATGTTTATCAGTAAAAGGCGACACGTATTGTCAGCGTAACCTGCAAATACCTGCAATTAAAACCACAATGATTATGCGCCGAGTTTTGCCCACATCGTGATTAGGCTAACAACCGTATAATTCAGTTATAGAAAGAAGGAAGAATTCGGTCGGGCCCACAAACCCGTAACGGAGGGCTCGATACGATGATTTGGTATATGTTTCACGGACAAGTGTTTTACAATACCTCTCCCGTACTCTTTTTGCTTCGTTAATAATCGTTACACACGTTCGCAAACACGTGACAGAACGGCAATCCGCAGCAAAAGGGGGGCATTCACCCCCTTCTTCATGACCGACGTTGCCATAAAATATCGTCACGTCCGTCATCATTAAGATGCCGCGCAAGCACGAAAAAATAATCGGAGAGACGATTCAGAAAGACAACGACCGGAGCCAGGCGTGTCTGATCCAGCGTGACGACACGTCGCTCTGCCCGCCTCGCGATCGTGCGCGCCATATGAGCCCAGCTGGCTCCTGCACTTCCCCCGGGCAATACGAAACTGTGTAATGGAGCCTGATGCTCACGCATGGCCGCGAGCACAGTTTCGATCCAGACAACATCCCTCTCTGCAAAACTGTCGGCAACCTGGCGCTCAGGTATGCATAACACGGCCCCGAGATCGAACAGGATATGCTGGATGCGGGCCAGATCGTCGCATTTTGCACAATGCAGCCTCAGCAGCCCGATTGTCGCATTGAGTTCATCGACCGTGCCCATCGCCTCGATCAGCGGATCGTCTTTGCGGACACGATCTCCATCCCCGAGGGACGTCATGCACTTATCGCCACCACGTGTCACGATCCTGTCGAGGCGCAGGCTCATGATCAGCCTCCCTTGCGATGCTTGCGCGTGCTCAGCTGCGGCATCCAGCTATAGGCCGAGGAAATATAACGCTGGTCGAGCTTCTGCTGACCTGTCGCAGCAGATTTGACGTCGCTGTCCTTGGTGCTGGTGAAGACCGACCCGATCGCGCCCTGATTGGCCTGGGCATCATCGCGCATCGCCTTCACATAAGCCCTGTCGAAAGCGGGGCCGTGAAGCTTGGACAGACGATCGACGATCGCCTGATCGCTCGTCAGCACTGTGTCCGTCAGGGCCAGATCGTGCTTGCTGGCAAGTGCTGCCAGCGTTTTACGATGAGCATCGTAATCCTTGGCGGCATCCTGACCCAGCGTTTTGACGTCGCCTGAACGGGCATGGTCGACTGTCAGTTTCGCCAGGGCGATCTGCGTCAGATCATGCTCGTTGGCCTGCTGAAGAAAAGCCGCATCGGCCGTCGTAAATGGCGGTGCCTTCTCAGGCAGAGGCGGCAGCTTGGGATAGGCAGGCGTACAGGCGCAAAGCGACAGCAATGCAAAACCTGCCAGATATCCAGATTTCATGTCTCTCTCTTTCTGTTCGAAATTCCGCAATAGGGTAGAGTATCCCCATTCCGGTATGCGATCCGGCAAGAAAACAGAGTGTCCCGCCCATGATGAGATGGCAACGCCTGATCCTGTGCCTGAGTGGCATTTGCGGCTGCACCGGCGTGGTGCTGGCTGCACTATCAGCCCATCTGCCCGAAAGCGCTTTCATACCGAACGGCAGGGGAATGTTATCGCGCGGCGTGGAAATGCTGATGTGGCACGGACTGGCCCTGATGGGACTCGCGCTGAGCGGTCAAGCCGTTCTGCGCTGGGTGGCGTTTCCCATGGCGGCAGGAACGCTGCTTTTCGTTATTCCCGTCGCGATGCTCGCCCTGCATGGCCCATCCCTTGCCTTTCTGGCGCCTTGGGGCGGGACCCTCACGATCGTGTCGTGGCTGCTCCTCGCGGTGCTGGCATTTTTCGTTCAGCGGCCTGACCGTGAAGACCGACGCAAACGCGAAACGACATAAACAAACGCGGTCTGCAGGCACAGCGCCATAATGAAACACGTCGCCATGATGCCAATCAGGAGCATCTGTTCGCGTCCGAGGCTCGAATCGATACCGAACACGCCGTATAGCCATTCCCATGCCGACGTTCCGGCAACATACTGAACCGCATGGGCCATGAACGGTACGAAGCGCATAAGGCAGGCGAGAACCAGCGTCAGCCCGACCAGCCCGATCGTACGTAGCAGGGTCGTGGTAATCGAGACTTCTACCGACGAATCACTGACCGTATTGCGCTGTTTCATGCTCTTTGCATTGCTCTCTTGCATTCCCTGATTTGAGGGAACATTTCATACTCTGTCAGGTTTTCAACCCCCAGGGCGGCTTATCGTGCATTCAGACGTCGTTCTTCTGACGTCTCGCCCGCCAGTTTACCGGAAAGGCCCGCCACGTGCTGCATCGCAAATTCGGCGTTTTGACATCGCTCGCCCTCGGTCTCTCGACCCTGACTGCCGCATCGTCTGCCCTGTCGCAGAATGTCGCCCACGCGCAGGGCGGTCCCCCCGCCCCGCCGGTTCTGGACAAGGATGTCGTCATCACCCCGGCGAAGGACGTCTATCCCGATGTCGCGCTTGCCAGAACGCAGGTGGATGAGGCGTTCGCCACGGCAGCGCGCACCAAGCGCAAGGTGCTTATCGATTTTGGCGGAAACTGGTGCCCGGACTGTCGCATGCTTGCCGGTATCTTCGAGCAGCCCGAAGTGGCACAGTGGCTCGAATCGCAGTTCGTCGTCGTGCCGGTCAATGTCGGGCGTATCGACAAAAATCTGGATATCGCCAAGGAATTCGGCGTGACGATTCACGAAGTCCCGACCGTGCTGGTCGTGACACCCGGTCATACCCTCCTTAATGCCGACGGGGCCAACACGCTCGGTAATGCGCGCGCCATGTCGACCCAAGCCGTGCTCGACCTGCTCGACAAGTGGAATCGTCGCGGCTGAGACCCTTGCCTCTGCCCGGCGCTCAGGTCCGGGCAGAACACGACTATCGGGCCGATCACGGTCGCGCGGGCTCTGCCCCGCCTGTCACATCATGAGCATCTGCTCGGCCTCATGCACGATCTCGGCCAGAGCATCCTCTTCAAAAGGCACTGTCAGCCCCACACCACGCACGAGCGAGCAGAATGCCTTGCTTCCACCTGCTTCGCAGAGTTCGCGATAAAGATCGAAAGCGCGCGGTGGATCGACCTGGGCGATAAGCCAGATCTGAAGCGCCACGCAGAGCGCCAGCGTATAATCGATGTAGTAAAAGGGCGACCCATAGATATGCCGCTGCGCCTGCCAGCGTCCGCCCTTCGCCGGATAGGCCAGATCGCCCCAGTCGCGCCATGGCATGTACTGTTTTTCCAGACGTTGCCAAGTGGCATGTCTATCCTGCGCCGTCATCCCGGGCGTTGAATAGATCTCGTGCTGGAAGTGATCCACACAGGCACCGTAAGGCAGGAAGCAGAGGCTTTCGATCAGATGAAGGCGGCGATAGCGCTCGCCTGCACCGTCTTCCACCAGCAGGTCGATTTCCGGCCAGGTCAGGAATTCCAGCCCCATCGAATGGATTTCCGCGCCTTCCATCGTCGGCCAGAGCATATCGATCACGGGGAGACCACGGCTCTTCCAGTTCTGAAAAGCATGGCCCATTTCATGGGTGAAAACACCGATATCACCATGGGTGCCGTTGAAATTGGCAAAAATGAAAGGCGTGCCCTGCGTCGAGAACGACGTGCAGAAGCCGCCCCCTGCCTTACCGGTACGGTTTTTCAGATCGAGATAGTTTTTGTCGACCATTTCACCGAAAAACGCTGCCATCTCGCCACTCTCATCGAGACGAGCGAACATCTCGCGAGTGCGTTCGATCATCAGATCGTAATCCCCGGCGGGTCCAGGGTTGCCTTTCGGATCGACCAGCGCTTCATCCCAGGCTTTCAGGCTCTCCCAGCCCATTTCCAGCTGACGGCGCTGAAGCAGAGCCTGAACGAGAGGCGTCACATGCGTGGCAATACGCTCGCGGAAACCCGCAACATCCGCAGCCGAGTAATCCGTCCGTCGCATACGGCGATAACCAAGTTCGACATAGGACTCGAAACCCAGCGTCTGCGCCATGGCGACGCGAACGCGCACCAGATCGTCAAAAATGCGATCGAGCGCTTCGCCGTTCCTCTCATAGAAGGCCCATTTTGCCGCCTCGGCCTCATGACGGGTTTCCCGATCCGGATCCTGCTGAAAAGGCTCCAGACCGGAGAGGTTATGGGTCTCGCCGCGAAAGGGAATCTCCGCAGCCGCAAGAAGCGCCGTATATTCCGCAGAGAGACGCGCTTCCTCAGCCAGCATCGCTTCAATGCGCGTATCAAAGGTGGTGACATCGGCATCCCACAGGGCGAGCACATGGTCATCCAGATGCTGCGCCACCTCCTCTCGTCTGCCAAGAAGGCGCTTTTTGACTTCCGTTTCCAGACCTGTGGCGTAAGGGGTCAGCTTGTCGGCGTAGTCACGCGCCTCGGTATAAGCGGTGTTGCGCGTATCCTGTGAAAAACGCAGCTCCACAAGAGCTGACCAAGACTCATAGGCCCGACGCTGCGCATCGAAAAGCGACAGGGCCAAAGCGATGTCGCCGGAATCGAGTGCCTCGTTAATGGTGGCATAAGCCGTATCGAGACTTTCGCGCGTGGGGGCAGGGAAATCGAGCGTATTGAAATCAGGAAATGATGTGATCATGCCTTATGGTCGCATTCCGGCCGGGCTTCGTCCAGTCAGCCCAGCCCGCGAGTCATGGCCGCTGAAGACACCAGTCAGAATGATCAACCCGAGCCGTCAACCGAAGCAGCCGAGCGGGACAATAGGTCGGGATAGTGGGTCGGACCGGCAAACCGGGCCAACCGATCGAGGCAGCAGGCTAGTGCAGCGTCTCGAGAAAGCGCGAAAGCCGGTCACAGGCCTCGCGCAGGACTTCGTCCGACGCAGCCACCGAGAGCCTGATATGCCCCGGCTGACCGAACGCGCTTCCCGGCACAACGCTGACATGAGCTTCGTCCAGCAGGGCTTCGGCAAAGTCGATATCGCTCCCGAGCCTGCGCCCGCCGACCGTGACCCGCCCTAGTGCGGCTGTAATGCCCGGAAAAGCATAAAACGCTCCCTCTGGCATGGCGCAGGTCACATGGCGCATACCCTGAAGCGCCGATATGACTAGATCGCGCCGCTTCTGATAGATATCGCGCATAGCATAGCGTCGGGCGGGAGGCGTTTGTAACGCTGCAACCGCTCCAGCCTGAGCCAGTGTGCAAATACCGGACGTGGCGTTGCTCTGTATGCTCGTCATCGCCTTGATGAGCGGCTGGGGACCGCCGCAGAATCCCACGCGCCATCCCGTCATGGCATAGGCCTTGGCCATACCGTTGATGGTCAGGATACGGTCTTTGAGATCCGGCGCGACAGAAGCCAGCGAGACATGACTGCGTCCATCGAAGGTCAGATGTTCGTAAATCTCGTCGGCCATGACCAGCACATGCGGCGCTTCGCGCAACACCGCTGCAATGGCCTCGAGATCGTCACGCTCAAGAATCGCGCCACTGGGGTTATTGGGAAAATTGAGAACAAGCCAACGCGTGCGTGGAGTGATGGCTTCGCGCAGGGCCTCGGCCCCAAGGCGAAACCGGTCGCTTTCGAGACAGGGCACAGGAACCGGAATGCCGCCCATCATCTGTGCGATAATCGGATAACTCACCCAGTAAGGCACGGGCACGATCACCTCGTCGCCCGGATCGATGGTAGCGGCAAAGGCATTGTAGATAAGCTGCTTGCCACCATTGCCGATGAGAATTTCCTCTGGGGCATAAACGAGCCCGTTTTCGTCGAGGAATTTCTTTGCAACGGCAGCCTTGAGCGCAGGCTGACCGCCAACAGGTGGGTATTTCGTATCGCCGCGCAGTCCTGCCTGATAGGCCGCTTCCACCGCCTCGGGCGGCGAGGGAAAATCCGGCTCGCCTAGAGCAAGAGAAATCACGTCCACACCGGCTGCGCGCAGGGCGCGTGCCTTGGCCGACATGGCAATGGTTGCAGGCTGAGGCAGGCCATGCAGGCGCCGGGCGAGACGGAAACTCATGATATTCAGCTCAGCGAAGCGCAGAAACGCTGGATACGCGTGCAGGCCTCACGCAGGCTCTCGGTGTCGGTGGCATAGGAGATACGGAAATAACCGGGCGTCAGAAAGGCGCTGCCGTGAACAGCCGCCACGCCCGTCTCTTCAAGCAGTTCGGTGACGAAGATTTCGTCATTGTCGATCACCTTGCCCGAGGGGGTCTTCTTGCCGATCAGCCCCGCAATGGAGGGAAATACATAAAACGCGCCTTCCGGCCGCGTGCAAGTCAGACCCGGGGCCTGAGCCAGCATGGACAGCACCAGATCGCGACGGCCCTGATAGACGGATACCATCTCGCCAATGAAATCCTGCGGTCCGGTCACGGCTTCGAGTGCGGCAGCCTGAGCGATGGAGCAGGGATTGCTCGTGCTCTGCCCCTGAAGCTTGATGAGCGCCTTGGTCAGTTCCACAGGCGCTGCCGAAAAGCCGATGCGCCAGCCGGTCATGGCATAGGCTTTGGACACGCCATTCATGGTCACCACGCGATCGCGCAGCTTTGGCTCGACCTGAACCAGCGTCTTGCTGACCAGACCGTCATAGACCAGCTTGGCATAGATATCGTCGGTCAGAACCCAGATGCGCGGATGATCGAGCAGAACGTCGCACAGCGCACGCAGATCGGCTTCGGAATAGACCGCGCCGGTCGGGTTGCAAGGCGAGTTGAGCACCAGCCACTTGGTTTTGGGCGTAATCGCTGCGTGAAGGGCGTCGGCATCGAGACGAAAGCCGTTTTCCGGCCTGGTCTGCACAATGACAGGCGTGCCATCGGCCAGTGCCACGATATCGGGATAGGAAACCCAGGCCGGTGCCGGGATGATAACCTCATCGCCGGCATCGAGCGTAGCTGTGAACACGTCATAAATGACCTGCTTGCCGCCGGTAGAGACGACAATTTCCTCAGCTTTGTAATCGAGGCCGAAATCACGGTTCAGCCAGGCAGCAACCGCTTTGCGCAAGGCAGCGGTGCCCGCCACGTCGGTGTAGCGCGTTTCACCGCGCGCGATGGCATCGCAGGCAGCCTGCTTGACGTTCTGCGGCGTATCGAAATCGGGCTCGCCGGCGGAAAGGCTGATAATGTCCCGCCCCGCTTCTTTCAGGGCCCGCGCTTTCTGCGTGATGGCGATCGTCTGGCTGGGAGAAATCCGGTTAAGCCGGGCAGCGATCAGGGACATATCTTCCTCCGGCTGGCGTTCAGGCCAGCTTCTGCATTTCCTGAAGAACGGCGGCACCCATTTCTTCCGTGCCGACGCGCTTCATACCTTCAGACATGATATCGGCTGTGCGCAAGCCGCTGGCGAGCACATTCGAAACGGCCTTTTCGATCAGAGCGGCCTCGGCCTCGCGGTTGAGCGAGTAGCGCAACAGCATGGCGAATGAGAGGATCTGCGCCAGCGGGTTGGCGATCCCCTGCCCTGCGATATCGGGTGCGGAACCGTGAATAGGCTCATAAAGCGCATGACGCTTGTCGCTTTCCTGCACCGGGCCGAGCGTAGCGGAAGGCAGCATGCCCAGCGATCCGGTCAGCATAGAGGCCAGATCGGAAAGCAGATCGCCGAACAGGTTGCCAGTCACGATCACATCGAACTGCTTGGGGTTGCGCACCAGCTGCATGGCGCAGTTATCGGCCAGCATATGGGTGAGTGTCACATCACTGTATTCGCGCTCGTGCAAGGCGGTCACGACCTGCTTCCACAGCAGGCCGCTTTCCATCACGTTGCATTTCTCGACCGAACACACGCGATTGTCGCGCAGACGGGCAAGCTCGAAAGCCACGCGAGCCACGCGTTCGATTTCAGATGTCGTATAGACTTCGGTGTTGATCCCGCGCTGCGAGCCATCGGGCAGCGTCTCGATACCGCGCGGCTCACCGAAATAAATGCCGCCCACCGTTTCACGCACGATCATGATGTCGAGCCCGGCCACGAGTTCCGGCTTGAGCGACGAGGCATTGACCAGTGGCGGAAAGACCTGCGCCGGGCGCAGATTGGCGAACAGTTCAAGCTCCTGGCGCAGGCCGAGAATGGCCGCTTCCGGACGCTTGTCGAACGCGACCGAGCTCCATTTGGGATCGCCCACCGAGCCGAACAGTACGGCATCGGCTTCTTTCGCCATATCCACCACTTCCGGGCGAAGCGGCACGCCGTGAACGGCCAGCGATGCGCCGCCCACGAGTTCTTCGGTCATTTCGAGCTTGAGGCCCTTGGCCTCGTCCAGCCAGCTGGCGATCTTGACGACCTCGCCCATGACTTCGGGGCCGATCCCGTCACCGGGAAGAACGAGTAGCTTATGGGCCTGGCTCACGAAACCGTCTCCATGACGATGGTGGGACGCCAGGACTCATCTCTCTGGCGCTTCTGCTCGAAGGACGCGATCGCGCCGTCATGCTGGAGCGTCTGCCCGATATCGTCGAGCCCCTCGATCAGCATGTGCTTGCGGAAGGCATCGACCTCGAACGCGATGGTGCTCCCGTCCGGGCGCTGCACGACCTGCTTTTCCAGATCGATGGTGATGCGGGCATTGGCCCCCATCTGCGCGTCTTCCATAAGGCTCTCACAGATGTCGCGCGGCAGGCGGATTGGCAGAATGCCGTTCTTGAAGCAGTTATTGAAAAAAATATCTGCAAAGCTCGGTGCAATCACGCAGCGGATACCGAAATCCAGCAGGGCCCAGGGCGCATGCTCACGCGACGACCCGCAGCCGAAATTTTCAAGCGTGATCAGGATTTCTGCCTGACGATAGGGCTCGCGATTCAGTACGAATTCAGGCTTCTCGGACCCGTCTTCGTTATAGCGCTGTGCGGCAAAGGCGTTCTTGCCCAGTCCGCTGCGCTGGATGGTCTTTAGAAAGCGTGCCGGAATGATCTGGTCCGTGTCGATATTCTCAACCGGCATGGGGGCCGCGATAGCTGTGAGTGTCGTGAACTTGTCCATCATGCCATCTCCCGCACGTCAACGAAGCAACCAGACACCGCCGCTGCCGCGGCCATAGCAGGCGAGCACAGATGTGTGCGACCGCCCGGTCCCTGACGGCCCTCGAAATTGCGGTTCGAGGTCGAGGCACAACGCTGGCCCGAAGTCAGCTTGTCCGGATTCATGCCCAGACACATCGAGCACCCCGCCTCACGCCATTCGAAACCGGCGTCGCGGAAGATCTGATCCAGCCCCTCTGCCTCGGCGGCAGCTTTCACATGGCCCGAACCCGGCACGACCATGGCGCGCACACCCGGAGCCACATGGCGGCCTTTGGCAATAGCGGCTGCCGAACGCAGATCCTCGATGCGGCTATTGGTGCAGGACCCTATGAACGCCACGTCGATCTTGGTTCCGGCGATCTTCTGACCGGCTTCGAGACCCATATAATCGAGCATGCGCTGCACCTGACGTGCACGGGCAGGATCGTTGCAGCTTGCCGGATCGGGCACGATGCCATCGATGGCAATCACGTCTTCAGGGCTTGTGCCCCAGGTCAGATTAGGCTGGATCGAGGCGGCATCGAGCGTGACTTCGGTATCGAACACCGCGTCTTCATCGGTAGCCAGCGTACGCCAATAGGCACAGGCCTTTTCGAAATCCTCGCCCTTGGGCGCAAAGCGACGGCCCTCGACATAGGCAAAGGTTGTCTCGTCGGGGGCGATCAGCCCCGCGCGTGCACCGGCTTCGATAGACATGTTGCACAGCGTCATACGCCCGGCCATATCGAGCGCGCGGATGGCGTCGCCGGCGAATTCCATCACATGCCCGGTACCGCCTGCGGTGCCGATCTTGCCGATGATTGCCAGCATGATGTCTTTCGCCGTCACGCCGGGACCGACCTGGCCCGATACGGTGATACGCATGTTCTTGGCGGGCTTTTGCAGAAGGGTCTGCGTTGCCATGACATGCTCGACCTCGGAGGTGCCGATACCGAAGGCCAGAGCCCCCATCGCACCGTGGGTCGAGGTATGGCTGTCACCGCAGACAATGGTCATGCCAGGCAGGGAAATGCCCTGTTCGGGCCCCACCACATGCACGATCCCCTGGTCTTTCGAGCGCAGCCTGAAATAGGGGACGCCAAATTCGGCGACATTCTTTTCCAGCGTTTCGATCTGAAGACGGGATTCCGGCTCCTCGATCGGCAGCGAGCGGTCCGAGGTCGGCACGTTGTGGTCGACCACGGCAACCGTCGCATCCGGGCGGCGCAGGCGGCGCCCGGACATCCGCAGGCCTTCGAAAGCCTGCGGGCTTGTCACCTCATGGAGAAGGTGCCGGTCTATGTAGAGGATGCAGGTGCCGTCCGGGAGGCGTTCGACCACATGGTCATCCCAGATCTTATCGAACAATGTTCGCGCCACCGTACTCTCCTTTTTCATAAACCGGTTTCGACTGTCCTGACTTAGGAAGCCGTCTTCACAGTGTCACGGGGACGCTCGGCAATACGAGCCGACTTACCGCTACGCTCACGCAGATAGTACAGCTTTGCACGACGCACCTTGCCGCGACGGACAACAGCGATCTCGGCAATGCTGGGGGAGTAGAGCGGGAAGATACGCTCGACGCCTTCACCGTTCGAAATCTTGCGAACCGTGAAGTTGCTGTTCAGGCCCTTGTTGGAACGGGCAATCACAACGCCTTCATAGGCCTGAACGCGCTCACGCGTGCCTTCGACAACGCGCACGCCGACGCGCACGGTGTCACCGGCCTGGAATTCGGGAACCGGACGGGCGGCGGTCAGACGCTCGATTTCGCGCGCCTCATACTGCTGTACAATGTTCATGTTACTTCTCCGAGAAAACAAAAAATCTTATCTGTTGGTCTTGGCTTCAGCATAGGCCGCCCAGAGGTCGGGGCGTCTGGTCCGCGTGGTCTCACAGGCCTGTTCATGCCGCCAGGCTGCAATCGCGGCATGATGCCCCGAAAGCAGAATTTCCGGCACATCCATGCCATCCCATGAGGCTGGCTTGGTGTAATGCGGGTATTCGAGCAGACCGTCACCGAAGCTCTCTTCGGCATCGCTCAGCTCTGACCCCATCACACCCGGCAGGAGGCGCACGCAGGAATCGAGCAGCGCATAGGCAGGAATTTCTCCACCCGACAGCACGAAATCGCCAAGCGAGATCTGCACGACGTTGCGTCGCTCCAGAACACGCTCATCGACCCCCTCGAAGCGCCCACACAGCACCACAACCCCGTCACCCGACGCGAACTCACGCGACTGCGCCTGTGTCAGGCGTGCGCCACGCGGCGTCGGGTAAATGACCGGACGCCCCTCGGCCTCGATCGAGTCCAGCGCTTCGGCAACCACATCGGCCCGAAGCACCATTCCCGCACCGCCCCCGAAAGGCGTGTCATCCACGGCGCGATGACGCCCGCGACCGAAAACGCGCAGATCATGCACACCCAGCGACCAGACGCCTTCTTCAAGCGCCCGTCCCGCCAGGGAGAACCCCAGCGGCCCCGGAAACATGTCCGGAAACAAGGTGAGAATATCCGCGCGCCAGGTCATGAACGCACCGCCACATCGCCCTTGCCCGACAGGTCACCCTCGACTTCCACCTCATGCGGCGGTTCAACGATGACCAGCCCTCGATCGAAATCGATCTCAGGCACACAGGCACGGGTAAATGGCACGATCAGATCCTGACCCTTACCATCCTGCCCGACTCCCGAAATTTCCAGACTGACGCCAGCACCGTAATCATGGATAATCGCAACCGTGCCCAGCGCCTGACCTTCAGCGGTCTCGGCGCGCAGCCCGATCAGATCGGCATGATAGAACTCGTCCTCATCCGCTTCGGGCAGGCGATCCCGCTCGACGAACAGCTTGAGATTGACGAGACGTGCGGCTTCATCGCGATCGGCAATGGCGCGACCTGACGCGTCGAAGAGACGCGCAATGCCGTGACCCTGCCATTCCGCACGCCAGATACGGCCCTTTTCGTCGTGCAGAACACCGATTTCCTCGACCGAGGCCGGATCGTCGGTTGCCGCGAAAAGATGCACGAGCCCACGCACGCCGTGAGGTCTGCCCACGGTTGCGACCAGGATATCCTTGTGGATTTCTCCGGGGGCGCTGGCGATTGTCATGGAATGCTGAAGCCTATCCCTGGTCTATGGCTCAGGCTGCGGCCTTGGCAGCTGCACGCTCCTGGGCGCGCTTCTTCGGCGCGGACTGCTTGGGCTGCTCGTTGTAAACGGGCTTTTCCATCAGGCCGGCATTGCCAAGGAAGCGGGCAACACGATCGGTCGCCTGCGCGCCGTTCGACAGCCAGTGCTTGATGCGCTCGTCGTTCAGACGGATGCGGTCGGCATGATCGGAAGGCAGCATCGGGTTGTACGCGCCAACCTTCTCGATGAAACGGCCATCGCGGGGGCTGCGGCTGTCAGCAATCACGATGTGGTAGTACGGACGCTTCTTGGCACCAGCGCGCGAAAGGCGGATCTTGAGGCTCATTGATTAACTCCAGATAGTCGAAAAACTGTAAAAATCATGCCGGATGGGGTTAGCGACGCGGGCCGCCAAAGCCACCGCCGGGCCGCCCGCCGGGAGCACCGCCCGACATGAGACCGGAAAGCATCTGCTTCATGCCACCGAGGCCCATCTTGCTGATGCGCTTCATG
>Ga0157365_10000799_pt1 | contig 13340 bp, 9 predicted proteins | sample AttsexASBM3_FD_111478 | JGI IMG/M metagenome (GOLD analysis project Ga0157365, IMG submission 111478) | Fungus gardens microbial communities from leaf cutter ant in Ribeirão Preto, State of São Paulo, Brazil - Atta sexdens ASBM3 | ecosystem: Host-associated > Fungi > Mycelium > Unclassified ... | reverse complement strand
CGTAGCGCCGATGGTAGTGTGGGGCCTCCCCATGCGAGAGTAGGGAACTGCCAGGCATCAAATAAACGGAAAAGCCTCATGCGAAAGCATGGGGCTTTTTTGTTTTCTGCGATTAACTCTTCCGGCAGCTGCCATACCCTCATTCTTACTCTCATCACAGTTCCTCAGATAGCGCTACACCTGTAAAAAAGCCCCGCTCACCAGAGCGGGGCTTAACAGAAGATCCTTGTTATTAATGAATAACCTGGGAGAGAAACGCTCGGGTGCGTTCTGATCGCGGGCTGGAGAAAAACGCCTGCGGCGGCGCTTCCTCTACAATCTCACCTCTGTCCATAAAGATAACCCGGTCGGCGACGGTACGCGCAAAACCCATTTCATGCGTTACGCACAGCATAGTCATGCCAGATTCCGCCAGACCAATCATCGTATCCAGCACTTCTTTCACCATCTCCGGATCAAGGGCCGAGGTTGGCTCATCAAACAGCATGATTTTAGGCTTCATACACAGCGAGCGGGCGATGGCCACGCGCTGCTGCTGTCCGCCGGAGATCTGTCCCGGAAATTTATGCGCATGCTCCGCGATACGCACTCTTTCCAGATAATGCATCGCCAGCGCTTCGGCCTCTTTTTTAGGAAGCTTACGCACCCAGATCGGCGCCAGCGTACAGTTCTGCAATACGGTCAGATGTGGGAACAAATTAAAATGCTGAAAGACCATGCCCACTTCAGTGCGTACTTTCTCGATATTTCGCAGGTCGTCGTTAAGCTCAATGCCGTCAACGACGATGCGACCTTGCTGATGCTCTTCCAGATGGTTAATACAGCGGATCGTGGTAGATTTCCCGGAGCCGGATGGCCCGCAAAGCACAATACGTTCCCCTTGTTTCACCTTAAGATTAATATCTTTCAGCACATGAAACTGACCGTACCATTTATTGACGTTTTCCAGCGTAATCATCGCGTCGGCAGGCTGCAGTGTAATTTGACTCATGGTTATCCTCAGTGCGGCGTACGCCCGGTGTGAAAGCGCTTTTCCAGATGCTGGCTGTAGCGCGACATGCTAAAGCAGAAGATCCAGTAGATCAGCGCGGCGAAAACATAGCCCTCCGTCGACATCCCGAGCCATGCGGGATCGACGGTTGCCTGCTGCACGCTGCTGAACAGATCGAAAAGGCCGATAATAATGACCAGACTGGTGTCTTTAAAAAGGGCGATGATCGTATTCACGAGGCCCGGGATCACCAGTTTTAACGCCTGTGGCAGAATAACCAGCCCCTGCGTTTTCCAGTAACCCAGCGCCAGCGATTCCGCCGCTTCGTATTGCCCCTTAGGCAAGGCCTGTAACCCGCCGCGCACCACTTCCGCCACATAGGCAGACTGGAACAAAATCACCCCAACCAGCGCGCGAATAAGTTTGTCGATGCTGGTTCCTTCCGCCATAAACAGCGGCAGCATCACGGATGACATAAACAGCACCGTGATAAGCGGCACGCCGCGCCAGAACTCAATAAAGATAACCGACAGCACCCGCACGACCGGCATCCGGGAGCGGCGTCCCAGCGCCAGCAAAATACCGAGCGGCAGCGCACCGGCGATCCCCACCGCGGCGATAATCAGCGTCAGCGTCAGGCCGCCCCACTGGCGGGTCTCCACACGATCAAGGCCCAGAAAGCCGCCATACAGCAGCCCCCACACCACAATCGGGTAAGCCACTGCCCAGCAGGCGATATAGCGACCGCGTCGCGGCAGCGCGTTCCAGAACATCGGCACGATGGAAAGTAAACCGATAAGCAACGCCAGATTAATACGCCAGCGTTCGTCATGCGGGTACAGTCCATACATAAACTGGCCGAAGCGGGCGTGAATAAACACCCAACAGGCGCCGTCTTTCGTGCAGTCCGCGCGCGTGGTGCCCACCCAGTTAGCCTGAAAAAGCGCCCAGTTGAGCAGCGGCGGGATCAGCTCCCACATCAGCCACAGACAAAACAATGTCAGCAGGCTGTTGCCCCAGCTGGAGAACAGATTTCTGCGCACCCACCCCAGCGCGCCACGATTGACCGGGCGTGCTAAGGCTGGCGATATCGCTTTTGTCGTCATGGTTTAGCGCTCCACCAGGGCTATACGCTGGTTATACAGGTTCATCAGTAGCGAAATCGACAGGCTGATAATGAGGTAAACGGACATCGTGATCGCAATCGTCTCGATAGCCTGGCCGGTCTGGTTCAGTACGGTGCCCGCGAACAGCGACACCATATCCGGATAACCGATAGCGGCGGCAAGCGACGAGTTTTTCACAATATTCAGATACTGACTGGTCAGCGGCGGAATGATGACACGCATCGCCTGCGGAATGATCACCTGGCGCAGCGTCACCGGGTTCGGCAGGCCTAACGAGCGGGCTGCCTCGTGCTGTCCATGTGGAACGGACAAGATCCCGGCGCGAATAATCTCGGCGATAAAGGCCGAGGTATAGACGGAAAGCGCCAGCGTCAGGGCTGCCAGTTCCGGGATCAGCGCCAGCCCTCCGCGGAAGTTAAACCCGCGAAGCTCAGGCACGTCCCAGTGCAGCGCCGGCCCAAAGATCAGATGCGCCAGCAGCGGCAGCACGACGATAAGCAACAGCAGCGTTGGCCACGTGCGCCGCAACTGCCCGGTTTTCATCTGATGCTTCTTATTAAAACGATAAAGCCCGGTAGCCAGCGCCAGCGCAATGATGACGGCACCGACAAACGCCAGCGCGCCTTCACCCGCCTCTGGCGAGGGCAGGTAGAGCCCGCGATTGCTCAGAAACGCCAGCTCAAAAGCGCTCACCGCCTGCCGTGGCCCCGGCAAGTTGCGCAGTACCGCGAAATACCAGAAGAAGATCTGCAACAGTGGGGGAATATTGCGGAACGTCTCGATATAAATCGTAGAGAGCTTACGCAGCAGCCAGTTATCAGACAGGCGCGCAAGCCCGATAAAAAAGCCGAGGAACGAGGCGAAAACGATACAGAGCGCGGAGACCAGCAGCGTATTCATCAGGCCGACCAGGAAAACGCGGCCATACGTGTCGCCTTCTTCATAATCGATCAGATGCTGGACGATGCCAAACCCGGCGCTGCGATCCAGAAATGCAAACCCCGATGTAATGCCCCGGTTATTCAGGTTGGTAATGGTGTTGTGAATTAAATACGCGGCGATACCAAGAACGACCACAATCGCCACAATCTGGTACAACCATGCGCGAACCGCAGGGCTGGAAAGGGAGATAGATCCTTTCACGCCAGGGCGTCGATGGAACATAAGTAAACCTCAGGCAACCATAACTCTGGGCTGGGCGCCGCCGAAGCGACGCCCGTAACGGCGTAATACTTAACGCACCGGCGGCGCGTACTGGATCCCGCCTTTATTCCAGAGATTGTTCTGGCCGCGTTTGATCTTCAGTGGGCTCTCCTGGCCTACGTTACGCTCGAAGATCTCTGCATAGTTGCCGACCTGTTTGATGATGTTGTAAGCCCATTTGTTATCAAGCTTCAGGTCCTTGCCGTAGTCGCCTTCTTTACCTAACAGGTGCGCCATATCCGGTGTCGAAGGACTCGCGGCTTTAGCGTCCACGTTTTTGGAATCGATGCCCATCTCTTCGGCATTCAGCATGGCGAACAGCGTCCAGCGCACAATGGAGAACCACTCTTCATCACCGCGACGAACGACCGGGCCCAGCGGCTCTTTGGAGATAACTTCTGGCAGCACGATCCACTCCGCCGGGTTGCTGAGCTTAATACGCAGCGCGTAAAGCTGAGACTGGTCGGAGGCGAGCGTATCGCAGCGGCCCGATTCCAGCGCTTTGGCCGATTCATCGGAACGGTCGAAAGTCACCGGCGTATATTTCATCTTATTGGCTTTGAAGTAATCCGCCACGTTCAGCTCGGTATCGGTGCCCGCCTGAATACACACCGTCGCGCCGTCCAGCTCTTTGGCGCTTTTCAGGCCCGCTTTGTTATGGGTCAAAAAGCCGATGCCGTCGTAATAGGTCACGCCGGTGAAAGCCATACCCATGCCCGCGTCGCGCGATGAGGTCCAGGTCGTATTACGGGAGAGAACATCCACTTCGCCGGATTGCAGCGCGGTAAAACGCTCTTTCGCGGTCAGCGGGGTATATTTCACTTTTGAGGCGTCGCCAAAGACAGCGGCGGCCACGCCGCGGCAGACATCAACGTCGATGCCGGTAAATTTGCCGCTGGCGTCCGCGTAGGAAAAGCCCGGCAAACCGTCACTGATGCCGCACTGTACAAAACCTTTCTTTTTCACACTGTCCAGCGTGGCGCCGGCATGGGCCTGATTAACAACGGCGAACAGCGTGCCAGCGGCGGCCAGAGTGGCGATCATCATCTTCTTCATAATGCATCCTGTGTGGCGAGAATTATCGTTATAGATATAAGGCGACCGGGAGGCGCCAGTTTGCTGTCTGTGGCGTAAGCCATAGGGGTAAAGCAAAGGGAATGCCAGGTTTACAACAGCCGGAAAACGCAGTGTGCTGATGTATTAAGCGAAGTGTAGACATAAAAGAAAAAAATAAGCGCACTGAAAAAGTGCAAAAAGACAATGTACGCCACATTTTGGAGCAAAATAAGGCGGGATTTATTCAGGGAGCAGGCGAGTGATTTCCTGCGTTAATATTGCAGGAACAAGCAATGGAAAAGCCTGTGAGATAACTCACGCGGCAAAATAAAATTAAGCAGCGATGAGGTTTAAAAACAAAAGGTGAATCAAAGACGTTTTTTATTATGCGCCAAAGCAATGCCAAAATTTTACCTTATGGCAGAAACTGCACCGTTTTAAAGCAGCGAGGCGGGCGCAGAAATGGCCCGCCAGGCATTGCCTTATTTACTCAGCGCGATAATGCCCATCGTTAACCCGGCAAGCGCGGCGGCGCCGCCCGCGACGGCACCTGCGGTTTCCCAGTTATCCTGCGTTGTGCCTTTCATGCAGGTATTGGTATGCACCAGACGGCCCTGATCGTCATACACCGGGACGCAAGGAGAATCATGCGCGCAGCCAGCCAGTAAAGTACACAGCAGCGCGGCGGGAACGAATCTTTTCATTATTCACCTCTACAGAATAAACCGCTCTCCCGAAACGATATGAGTTGATAAATAATTTATCGGGCGCGGACAATATAAGAAGGTTATCACGCATTCAGGCGCGCGTTGAGCAGACAATAATTGCAATTCATGTGAAATGTAAAAAAGATGGAAAAGCGCCGCGTCATTCAGGGCTAATGTGAAGAGATTATGGAGAATAAGACTTGTCTGTATCGAACCGGTAGTAACGAGCCCGGAATAATACTCTAATGCCGGTAATGGGTTGCGTGATTTTTAATGATAACCCTACGCCGGGAATAAGATAAGCGGAATAAAACAGAGGCGCCATCAAGGCGCCTTGTTTACCCGGTTTACGGTTTGCCGTCGTGTTTCATAAAGCGCCGACGGATCACCACGAAAAAGACCGGTACGAAGAAAATGGCGAGCAGCGTGGCGCTCAGCATTCCGCCCATCACGCCCGTGCCGACCGCGTTCTGCGCGCCGCTGCCCGCGCCGTGACTCAGTACCAGCGGAAGCACGCCGAGAATAAACGCCAGCGAGGTCATCAGAATGGGACGCAGACGCAAGCGTACCGCCTCAAGCGTTGCTTCCGTCAGGCTCCGGCCCTCTTTTTCCATCAGATCCTTGGCGAACTCGACAATCAGAATGGCGTTCTTTGCCGACAGCCCGATCGTCGTGAGCAGGCCCACCTGGAAATAGACGTCGTTATTCAGCCCGCGCAGCGACGCCGCCAGCAGCGCGCCGATGATCCCGAGCGGCACCACCAGCATCACTGAAAACGGAATCGACCAGCTTTCATAAAGCGCCGCGAGGCACAGGAACACCACCATTAGCGAGATGGCGTACAGGGCGGGCGCCTGGTTACCGGAAAGCCGCTCCTGATAAGAAAGCCCTGTCCAGTCGTAGCCGATGCCCGCTGGTAGTTTGCTGGCGAGGCTTTCCATCATCGCCATTGCTTCGCCGGTGCTGCGACCTGCGGCCGCCTCGCCCAGTATTTCCATCGACGGCATCCCGTTATAGCGCTCCAGGCGCGGCGAGCCATAAATCCAGTGCGCCGTCGTAAACGCTGAAAGCGGCACCATGTCGCCGCCGCTGCCGCGCACGTACAGCGTATCGATATCCGAGGGCAGCATACGGAACGGGGCATCAGCCTGGACATAGACCTTTTTCACACGACCCCGGTCGATAAAGTCATTCACGTATGTGCCGCCCAGCGCGGTCATCATCGTCTGGTTGATATCCGGGATAGTGACGCCAAGCGCCTGCGCCTTCTCCTGATCGACATCCAGTTTGAACTGCGGCGTATCCTCAAGGCCATTCGGGCGAACGCGCGTTAGCAGATCCGGATGCTCACGCACCATGCCGAGCAGCTGATTACGCGCCTGCGTCAGCGCGTCATGCCCGAGGTTGGCCTGATCTTTAAGCTCGAAGTCAAAGCCCGTCGCAGTGCCCAGCTCAAGAATGGCTGGCAGGTTAAACGGAAACACCAGTCCGTCCTGGATTTTACTGAACGCATGGCTGGCGCGGGCGACAATCGCCCCAACGCTGTTTTGCTGGCCGGCGCGCGCCTCCCAGGGTTTCAGGCTGATAAACGCGATCCCGGCGTTCTGTCCCTGACCGCTGAAGCTAAAGCCGCTGACGGTAAACACGGACTTGACATTCGCTTTCTCGTCATTCAGGTAATAATGACTTACCTGGTCGAGCACCTGCTGGGTGCGCGCCTGCGTCGCACCGGACGGCAGCTGCACCATCGTCATAAACACGCCCTGGTCCTCTTCCGGCAGAAAGGAGGTTGGCAGGCGGACAAACAGCACCGTCATCCCGACAACAATCAGCAGATACAGCAGAAGGTAGCGCCCCGTTTTGCGCAGGATACCGCCCACGCTTTGCGTATAGTGGTTAACGCTCAGATCGAAACGCGCGTTAAACCAGACGAAAAATTTCGCTTTCTGCGCGTGGTGGTCATCGCTTACCGGTTTGAGCAGCGTGGCGCACAGGGCTGGCGTGAGAATTAACGCCACCAGGACTGACAGCGCCATTGAAGAGACGATAGTCACGGAAAACTGGCGGTAGATAGCGCCAGTAGAGCCGCCAAAAAACGCCATCGGCACGAAGACCGCGGAGAGCACCATCGCAATCCCCACCAGCGCGCCCTGGATCTGCGACATCGACAGCTGCGTCGCCTCTTTGGGCGGCAGTTTCTCCTCCACCATCACGCGCTCGACGTTTTCCACCACGACGATGGCGTCATCCACCAGCAGCCCTATCGCCAGGACCATCCCGAACATCGTCAGGGTGTTGATGGAATAGCCGAATGCCGCCAGCACCGCAAAGGTGCCCAACAGCACCACCGGCACGGCAATGGTCGGGATAAGGGTCGCGCGCAGGTTCTGCAGGAACAGATACATCACCAGGAAAACCAGAATGATGGCCTCAAACAGGGTTTTCACCACCTCGTGAATGGAGATCTTCACAAACGGCGTGGTGTCGTAGGGGTAAACCACTTTCATGCCCTGCGGGAAATAGCGCTGCAAATTGGCGAGCGTGGTTTTGATAGCGTTCGCGGTATCGAGCGCGTTAGCGCCGGTGGCGAGTTTGATCCCAAGGCCCGTCGCAGGCTGACCGTTAATTTTGGTCAGCATATTGTAGTTTTCACCGCCAAGTTCAATGCGCGCCACATCACGCAGACGCACCTGCGAGCCGTCAGGATTCACTTTTAGCATCACGCGGCCGAACTCTTGCGGATCTTTAAGGCGCGTCTGGGCAATGATCGAGGCGTTCAGCTGCTGGCCCGGTACGGCTGGGGTGCCGCCCAGCTGGCCTGCGGCTATCTGGTTATTCTGCGCTTTCAGCTGATTGATAACGTCCAGCGGCGTGAGCTGGTAATTATTCATTGCATGCGGATTAAGCCAGATGCGCATGGCGTACTGCGCGCCGAAAAGCTGTACGTCACCCACGCCATTGGTGCGGCTGATGGTGTCTTTCACATCGGAGGAGACGTAGTCGGCGATATCCTCCTGCGTCAGCAGCGGATTGTCGCTGATAAAACCAGCCACCAGCAGGAAACTGCTGCTGGCTTTCTCGACGCTCACGCCCTGTTGTTGTACCTCCTGCGGCAGCAGTGGCATCGCCAGTTGCAGCTTGTTCTGCACCTGTACCTGCGCGATATCCGGATCGGTGCCGGAGGTAAACGTCAGCGTGACGGTTACGCCGCCCGCCGAATCGCTGGTGGAGGACATATACATCAGGTTATCGATGCCGTTCATATTCTGCTCGATAACCTGCGTCACGGTATCCTGCACCGTCCGGGCGTCAGCGCCCGGATAGGTCGCCGAGACCGCAATAGCCGGTGGCGCAATCGTCGGATACTGGGCGATGGGGAGCTGTAAAATCGCCAGCGCGCCCGCCATCATCATGATGATCGCCAGAACCCAGGCGAAGATAGGACGTTGAATAAAAAAGTTAGCCATGACGTCACCTTACTTCGCAGGCGCGGTAACAGGTGTCACGACGGCACCCGGATGCGCTTTCTGCAATCCGCTGACGATGACTTTCTCGCCCGTTTTGAGTCCGCCGGTGACCAGCCAGTTTTCTTTGATTGCCTGGCCTGTGGCGACGATGCGGCTTTCCACCTGGTTTTTCTCATTCACCACCATCACCATCGCCTCGCCGCGCGGGGTGCGGGTAACGCCCTGCTGCGGCACAAGAATGGCGTCAGGCTGTACGCCTTCATGAATGCGGGCGCGAACAAACATGCCCGGCAACAGGAGATGCTGCGGGTTGGGGAAAATCGCCCGTAGCGTAATCGAGCCGGTGCTCTCATCCACGGTCACGTCGGAGAATTGCAGTTTGCCTTTGAGCGGGTAGGCATCGCCGTTTTCCATCACCAGCTCGACGTTACCGGCATCGCTCTCTTTCTCAACCTGCCCCTGCGCCATGGCTTGCTTCAGACGCAGAAAATCGGTGCTGGACTGCGTGACATCCACGTACATCGGGTCGAGCTGCTGTACCGTCACCAGTTCATTCGCCTGACTGCTGGTGACCAGCGCCCCTTCGGTCACGCTCGATTTGCCGATGCGTCCGCTAATTGGCGAGGTCACTTTCGTCCAGGCCACGTTAATACGGGCGCTCTCCAGCGCAGCCTGCGCCGCCGCGACGCTCGCCTCAGCCTGATGGGCGTTCGCCACCGCTTCGTCATACTCCTGTTTGCTGATGTACTGCGTTCCCGTAAGCGCCGCGTAGCGTCGCACCGTCAGACGCGCCATCTCGGCGGCGGCCTGCGCTTTGCCGAGGCTGCCCCGCGCGTTTTGCCATGCGGCCTGATACATCGCCGGATCTATCTGGTAGAGCGATTGCCCGGCTTCGACATCCGCGCCTTCGGTGAAATTTCGCTTAAGGATGATGCCGCTTACCTGCGGTCGCACCTGGGCTACACGATACGCGCGGGTGCGGCCCGGCAGTTCGGTGACGACCGCCACGGACGCTGGCTGTACCACATGAACCGTCACCTGAGGCACGGAGGCCGCGGCGGCGTTATTGGCTTGATTATCACAACCTGTCATCCCTGACGCACAGAGGTACAGGCCAAGGGGCATAAGCAGAAGCCTGGCATAATTGGTCATTGCTGTTCCTTTATTAGCAGTAATACGATATCCACCGTCAGGCCGGTAGCAGGAATAAGGGTGAGATGAAAATAACAGAGCGCTATCGTACAAATAATTGAGCGCCTGTGTCAGCAATCCTTATTTAATCGGACATCGTAAAAGCATCAGAAAACAAAGGAAGGTCTTCATTTGTTTTTAAATTTATGATTTCTGAAATTAAGTTGTTACTGGCTGCGTAAAATCATTTCGTGCAAGAAATGTATTTTGCTGCTGCATCTAATTAATTAAATTATTCTTTGAATCTATATATAAAAAATCACAGGTCTTAATACAGAAGCTGTGATAAAAACGCCGGGAAGAATTTAATGGATATCAGCAGGAAAAGGCGAGGTGATTTATGGCCCGGAGAACCAAACAAGAGGCGCTGAAAACGCGCCAGCAGTTGATCGATGCCGCTATCTTTACGTTTGCCGAGCGCGGGGTGGCGCATACTACGCTTGCTGATATCGCGCGCGCCGCAGAAGTGACGCGCGGCGCGGTGTACTGGCACTTCACCAGCAAAGCGGAGCTGTTTAATGAAATCTGGCAGCAGCAATTGCCCGTAAGAGACATTATCCGTGCGCAGATCCCAGCGCAGGTTTGGCGCGACCCATTGCTCTTATTACGGGAGACATTTATCGCCGCGCTGCAATATATCGCCAGCACGCCGCGCCAGCGCGCGTTGTTGCAAATTCTGTATCGTAAATGTGAATTTGATGACTCGATGATCTCAGAGGCCGACATCCGCGAGCGAATTGGGTTTAGCCGGCATTATGTGGGGGAATTACTGCGTCAGGGTATCGCGGAGAACAAAATAGCAGGCTCGCTTGATGTCGATATTATGTTAACGATTTTACACGGCTGCCTGAGTGGTATTCTGAAAAACTGGTTATTTCAGCCCGATACTTGCGATCTTTTCAGATTAGCGCCCGTGCTGGTGGACAATATGTTGCGGATGCTGCCGCGCCCTGAAAATAACGACGCGGCGGTGTTAATCGCGCAATAACGGCGGTGTTTAACCGCCGGGGGAAGGTTCAGCCAGGCTCGCGTTGTTCAACGGTTGTCGCCGTCTGCGGATGCTCCAGTTTATCGCCTTCTCGGGTGATCACTTCCGGCGTCAACGGCCTGCCGAGCAGATAGCCCTGGAGCGTATTGCAGCCGAGCTCGGTAAGAAACTGCTGCTGCTCGACGGTTTCCACACCTTCGGCGACGACGCGCAAATTAAGGGTTTTCGCCAGCGCGACGATAGCAGAGACAATCGTCGCGTCTTCACCCTCGGCGCGCAGTTCATTGACAAACGCGCGGTCGATTTTCAGCTCGCTGGCGGGCAGGCGCTTCAGATAGAGCAGGCTCGAATAGCCGGTGCCGAAGTCATCGATAGACGCCTTCACGCCCAGCTCGGTGAGCCGGGTAAGCAGGCGTACGCTCTCATCCGGGTTGCTCATCGCCGTGGTTTCTGTCACTTCCAGAATCAGCTTATCGGGCGTGACCTGATGCCGCTCAAGACAGCCCATCACCATTTCCACCAGATCTGGCTGTTCAAACTGCATGGTCGAAAGATTGACCGCGACCGACCACTGCTGGTGGCCCGCCTCGTGCCACGCATTCAGCTGGCGGCAGGCTTCATCCAGCACCCACTCGCCAATGCTGATAATCATCCCGGTTTTTTCCGCGAGCGGCAGGAAGGCGTCGGGGGAGAGCAGCCCGTATTGCGGATGCTGCCAGCGCAGCAGCGCCTCAAAACCGACCACCGGACCGGACGGCGCCTGAAACTTCGGCTGGTACATCAGGCGCAGCTCTTTGCGCTCGCGCGCCAGCCAGAGATCGTTCATCAGCTGAAGCTGGGTTTGCGCCTGGGTGTTCATGGAGGGCTGGAAAAAGCTGTAGCCGTTACGGCCAGTATGCTTGGTGTGGTACATCGCGGCATCGGCGTTAAACATCAGCTCGCGGCCATTTTTGCCGTCGTGAGGGTAGAATGCGATGCCGACGCTCAGCGTCACCACCAGTTCATACGGCTCAAGCGAAAACGGTTTATCGATGGCATGCACCAGCGCGTTGGCGAGCGCCGCCGCGTCATTGGGCTCGTCGGTTTCCGCCAGCAGCACGAACTCATCGCCGCCGATGCGCGCCAGCGTAAATTGCCCTTTCAGTAGCTCCCTTAGTCGCTCGGTGACGGCAACCAGCAGCCGGTCGCCGGTGTTATGCCCGTAAGCGTCATTCACCGCCTTGAAGCCGTCGAGATCCATAAACATCAGCGCAAAGCGGCTCGCTTCGCGATCAGCTTTATGGATGGCCTGATCGAGACGATCCTCCAGCAGCACGCGGTTCGGCAGGCGGGTCAGCGTATCGTGCAGCGCCAGCTGAGCCAGCTCTTTGTTGGCTTCGGCAAGCGAAGAGGCGAGCAGCGAGGTGCGCGCCTGCAGGCGCGCGTCAAACATCGAGACCAGCAGCGTAATGCCAAGAATGGCGAGGGTCACCAGCGTCACGACGAGCGCCAGCCAGCGGGTATTCACGCCCATGTGCGTGGCGTGCGTATGGCCGGGGAAGTTGGCCGCCAGCATGCCGGTATAGTGCATACCCGCGATGGCAATGCCCATAATAACGGCGGCCCCCGCGCGCATCAGCGCCACCCGTCCGACATCCTGGCGCAGCCGGAAGGTCAGCCACAGCGCGGCCGCAGAGGCCAGCAGGGCAATGATGACCGACAGCGCCACCCAGCCCCATGACCAGACAATGCCGGGCTCCACCAGCAGCGCGGCCATGCCGGTATAGTGCATCGCCGCAATCCCGCAGCCCAGCACCAGCGAGCCGGGGACAAGACGCGAGACGTTTAAGTCGGCGCCGCACACCAGTTGCAGCGCGAACAGCGACGAGCCAATGGCAATCAGCAGCGACACCGCTGTAATGAGCGGGTCATAGCTCAGCGTCACCGGCAGGCTCATCGCCAGCATGCCGATAAAATGCATGGCCCAGATGCCGATCCCCATGGCGACGCTGCCGCCAACCAGCCAGACGCGCGCGACATAGCCGCTGCTGGTGGTCACGCGTCCAGCCATATTCAGCGCGGTGCTTGAAGCCAGAATGGCCACGATAAACGAGGTTACAACAAGGATATTGTCGTAATGACTAACCAGCATGGCGTCTCATCCAAAAAAGGGTCGTGCATCCTCAGGCCTTGCCTGAAGGGCCTGTGGGGACAAAGGGAGCTGAACATTATCACTGCCGAAAACCCGGCGAAAGCGATTTAAGACCCCTGAATGACAATGGATTTGACAGGTATAACCGTGTTCAGCAATGTCGCTACGGCGCCGATATTTCTGGCACGATACTGTCACTAGTGTAGCGCGGTGCCGCTATTTGTCAGGCCAGGCGGGAGAAAGACGGCTAACAGGGAGCAGAAAACAAAAAAGGCGCTTCCCCATGCCGGTTAGCGCCTTTTTAATCAGCAAGTTAACTAAGCGAACTTAGTTCATGCCGTATTTGCAAACCTGCGTTTTTGATAGGACGTGTCTGGTCAGTGCGGTTAGTGCATCTTTTTGATATAAAACCATAAATTATCTTTTACCGTTCGTCGTTGTTCGTTGTCGTTCAACTTAGGCGAGTATGCATGGTCTGG
>Ga0157365_10000798_pt1 | contig 13344 bp, 7 predicted proteins | sample AttsexASBM3_FD_111478 | JGI IMG/M metagenome (GOLD analysis project Ga0157365, IMG submission 111478) | Fungus gardens microbial communities from leaf cutter ant in Ribeirão Preto, State of São Paulo, Brazil - Atta sexdens ASBM3 | ecosystem: Host-associated > Fungi > Mycelium > Unclassified ... | reverse complement strand
GGGCATGTCGTCGAGCATGAAGGACGGGAAGCACGGTTCGAGCAGATGGCGCGGGATTTCGCGGCGCTGGACGGGAAAGCCCGCAAACGCACCCTAGTCATCGAGCCGTCGCGTGACGGGCGCGACATCCTGACCGGGAAAATCCGCGAGAAGCTGGCTGAGGCGGGTGCGCTGCATGGGGTGGCGGTCGAAATGACGCGCCTCGTGGCCAGAGACATGACCCGCACCGAGGCGAAGGAGGCGAGTAGTTACGTGATCGGCGATGTCGTCCGTTTCACGAAGGATTATGCCGATAAGGGCGTCTCCCGGCGGGATGCCTATACCGTGGCCGGCATCGACACGGAAAAAGCGGCCGTGACCCTCGCGGCGAGCGACGGGCGGTGCATCGACTGGCGCCTGCGGCAATGGGGCGCCACGCAATCCCAGGTGTTCACCGCCGAGCCGATCGAACTCCGTGCAGGCGATCGTGTTCAGTTCACCCGTAACGATCGGGCAGCGGGGCGGATCAACGGCCAGCAAGGGGAAGTTGCCGCCGTCGATCCCGAAGCACGCACGGTCACGCTCCGCATGGCCAATCGCCGGGTCGAGCATCTGACATCGGACGATCCGCGCGACCGTCACATCGCCCACGCTTGGGTGGCCACGGCTTTCGCGGCGCAGGGGCGCACCGCCGATCGCGTTCTGGTCCATGCTGACAGCGCGGCCAGCCAGCTTGTGGATCAGAAGAGCTTCTATGTGGCCCTGTCACGGGCCAGGGAATCCGTCGCCGTCTATACCAACGATCGCGCCAAGTTAGTCGCGGCTATTCAGGAGCGGTCGGGCATGAAACAGACCGCCCTTGGTCCAGTAGTAGGAGCTGGAAAAGATGCAGGCTCTCAGATTAGGGAGATGCACGAAAAGGCTGCCGTCAAGGGTATGGCTCTGTAACCCAAATCCATATAGCCTAGCCGGCACGCGAAGATGGGATACAGATGGCCCGCGCCGTTCTGAGCTGGTCGCCGCTATCCCTTTGTTTAAGAACGGGAATGGGATAGCCGGATGAACGTCGTTGAGATTGGGGGGGGGCGTTTCCGTGCTTGCGGCCCAACCGTTTGACGCAGGGGAGCTTCTTTAGTTTCCTCGAAACGTTCGGGAGCGAGGGCATCACGATCAAGCCGAAGATCAGAGGGGAGTCTTTCCGTGGCTCACGCACGGAAAGTGAGGAAGAATAATGCTGGGACTGACTCTACGAGAAGAATTCCGGGGTAAACGCCTTAAGGGTACCGCCATTGAACTGGCTAATGATCAGCGCACTGGCGCAACGCAGATTGCCGCCCAGCAGTTTCTGGAAATTACCTATCCCACACATGACTTACTGAAAGGCATTGAGGCCGTTGGTCCCAATCAGGGCCGTCCTGTGGTCGTGATCGGGGAACGTGGTCTCGGTAAGTCGCACTTGATGGCTGCACTCTATCATGCGGTCACTGATCCTACATCGACTGGAGTGTGGCTCAAACAATGGGCCGCCAAGCTGGCTGACCCGAACATCGGTAACATCGCGTTGCGCGACAGGATGCACGTCATCGGCGAAAGCCTGCACCGTCAACGCTACAAGTTTCTATGGGACGTGCTGTTCGAGAACCATCCGCATGGCTCTTTCATCAAAGGGAAGTGGGAGGGTCAGGGCGCATCCAAGACCGAAATTCCATCCGACAAGCTCATCACTGAACTGTTGGAACACGGGCCGACGATGTTGCTGCTGGACGAATTCCAGACATGGTACGATGGTCTGACGAACACCAAGCAATATCCGTGGAAACATTGGGCATTCAATTTCATCCAGATCCTCTCTGAGATTGCCAAGGAACGGCCTGACCTTTTGGTATTGGTTATCTCTGTGCGGAATGGTGGCAGCGACGCCTACCAGCAGGTCCATCGCGTCAATCCCGTCGCCATTGATTTCAAAGCAGGGGGTAGTGCAGAACGCATCCAGCAAGACCGGCGCCGGATGCTGCTCCACCGCTTGTTTGATAACCGTCTTCAGATCGCCAACGGCACCATTGAGTCGCTCGTCGCGCAGCACGTCTCCGAAGCCTTCCGCCTCCTCGACGTGCCGCCGGCTGAACAAGAACGCAGGCGTCAGGAGTTTACCGAGTCTTGGCCATATGCCCCGCATTTGCTGCGTTTGCTCGAAGAGCAGGTGCTCGTAGCCACCGACGCTCAGGAAACGCGCGATCTGATCCGAATCCTGGCGAACCTCTTCAAGAGTCGTGGTGAGAACGCCCCGCTGCTCACCGCCGCTGACTTTCGGCTGGACGATGATGCTTCGGGCATTGGCGCATTGCTTGAGGCTGTTGCCAACCAGCACCACCGCACGCTGCGCGAGAAGGCGCAACAGAATATCATCTCAGTGACAGAAGCGAGATACGATCACGCCAGCGTTGCGCCGCACCTGCAAGAGATCGTCGGCGCGTTGTGGCTACGCTCTATTGCCGTCGGCAATCTTGCCGGAGCGGAGCCGGCCACGCTGCAACTGGACATCACCCGCAACAAGCCGGTGGATGACAATGCTTTCCACGTCGAGCTGGCGACTATCGTTGAGAACAGCTTCAACATCCACCAGGAAGGCACCAAGCTGCTGTTCCGGGAGGAAGAAAACCCGCGCGCCAAACTGATCGCCTATGCGCGCAATGACAAGCTGTTCGCTGATGGGGCCGATCAAGCGCAGCTCGTAAAGCAGATCCGTTACGTCATTGCCGGTAGCGACGAGGTTGCCAAGACCTTTCGCGTGATCGCGCTGCCAAGAACCTGGGCCAATGATCCGTGGACACTGCTCGACGATGCCGAACATCCTGACAAATGGGATGATCGCCTTCCTATTCTTGTGCTGCCAGAGGAACCGGACAAGCTTGATGCCACATTGGGGCGTTGGCTCAAGGACCAATTGCAGAAGCGCCGCAATACCGTCCGCTTCCTGTTGCCACGCGCCGGCAGCACAAATGCTTTTCTGGACCGCGACCTGCTTATTCTTGCTCGAGCCGAAATGAAGGCGCAGGAGTGGGGTAGCCAAAATCCTGAATACAGGAAGCTGCATAGGGAATTTGAGAGTACACTGCGCGAAAATCTTAAGAAGCGGTTTGATCGCTTCGCGGTCCTGTCGCGCTGGAATTTTGCCGACCCAGCGCAATGCAAATTCAGTGTCGAGCGTCTCGACAAACAAGGTTCGCAAATTCCCGAGGCTATCGAAGAGGCGTTGACCAGCGATCTTTTTGTGCCGGAGGACTTCGAGGAGTTGGCGGTCGAGTTCGCCAACAATAACGAGGCGGTCGGTAAGCTGTTGCGTGAGCTACAAGAGCCGCGTCCCGCCGGTCAGGATTGCATTCCGTGGCTGGGTGAAACCGCGATGAAAGAGCGCCTGCTGCGCCTGTGTGCCAGGGGCAAGGTCGCTCTCAACGTGCGCGGGATGGAATATCTGCAAACTCATCCCGGCGAGGATGAGGATGCGGCGTGGCGACGCCTGCGTCCCAAACTCGCGCTCACGGGGCGGCATCTCGACGATGTCTTTATAATGCTGCCCTCCGCCGTGCCTGCGACGGGTGGGGCTATCCTGCCACAACCGACGACGACGGCGGCAAGAGGGGGGCTCTTTGGTGGCGACGGTACGCCTACGCCTTCCACACCGCCTCTGCTGGGGAGCGACGGAACGACCAGTTCTCTTCCTGATCCCGTGCCGGGTGGCATCTTCGGCGGAGGCAGCCCTGCCACTCCGCCGCGCACGCCGCTAGCCAATCCGGCCACATCACCCTTGAACCTGATCGGCAAGATCGAGAGTTGGGGGATCGGGCCGGCCACGCGCGTGGCCGATGTGTCGATCAAGGTTTCGGCCGTGACAGGAGCGCAGCTTAAGGAACTGCTCAGGAAGCTGCCTGAAGGCATGACCTTCGAGCTGAACCTTGAGAAGGAGGGCGATTAATGGCCCTGACCGTCAGCGCGCTACACACTCTGGCGCAAGGCGCGGATGCCGATGCCTGGCGAGGCATTGTCGATCATGCTGTCGAGGTCGCATCCAGACCCTTGGCCACAGCCAACGCGTCAAGCGAGGTAGTCAAGCGTGACCGCGAAATCGGTGAGCTAGATCTGTTCCTTTCCTCCAGCGGTTGGGATTTGTGGCACGCTTTCGGCGCTAGCGTCGAACGAACTTCGGATCGGCTGGTGCGATGGTGGGCGGAGCCTTTCAGCGCCAAGGCTCTGCTGATCCTTGATGGGCTTTCGCTGCGTGAACTGCCATGGCTGTTGCAAGGGGCCAAGGAGCGCGGGTTTACTCTTCATGAGGTTGGCGCCCACGCTTCGGAACTGCCGGGGGAAACCGACGAATTTGCGCGCGCTCTGGGTTTCGCCAGCCGTAGCAAGCTCCAGAACAATGGCGGCGGTCTGGCCCACCGATTGCAACCGGCGCAGACGGAAACCGTCGATCTGCCGTGGAAAGACTGTGAGGCCCTGATCGGCAATGCGCGCAATCAGGTGTTCTGGCATCATTGGCCTGATGCGAAGTTGCACGATGGCTCCGGCGCGGGCCAGGGGCTGGAACCACTGACGAGGGATGCAGCCAAGCAGCTTACCAGCGATGATTTCTGGATGTTCGTGGAGCGCCTCGCCACTGGGCGGCGGTTGGTCATCACCTCCGATCATGGCTATGCCGCCACGGGATACTTTCCCGATGCGGACGGCGACGTCGGCCAGTTTCTCAAACAGACATTTTCCAGCGGGCGCAGCAAACCTGGGACGGGTGACACCGGCCCCTTCGTGCCGCCCGTAGCATTGCAGATCGACAGTCCGCACGGTGCGCACCTGCTGGCTCTGGGCCGAAGGAAATGGCGTAGCCCCGGCGGCTATCCGACGCTCACGCATGGCGGCTTATCGCTACTGGAGGTGCTGTCGCCCTTCGTTGAGCTGACCAAGTAAGGATTACGGTTGATGGCCACCAAGAAAGAAATAGTTGCACAAGAGGTCGCCAGGGCCGTCGGAGCAGGCAAGGCTGTTGCGCTCGAAACCGTCGATTTCAACGATCCGAATCGCCCCAAGACCTGCCTGGAAGTCGATTTCCCGATTTTGCCGGTCAACCAGGTCGCGGTGATCGAAGGCAATGCTAGCAAGCCGATCTATCAGATGTCGAAGTGGTGGGCGCGGCGACGCTCCAGCGTGTTCCGCTCGATGCTGATTGCTGCGGCGACCAAGGCACCGGAAGATCCTTCGCACGCGGCGAAGTTGGTGTGGAACAACTATTACGCCAATCACCAGAAGAAGGGGGCGTTCAAGAACCTCAAGGTCGCCGACATCTTCATGGGCGGCGGCACGACGCTGGTGGAAGGTTCGCGTCTCGGGATGCAGATGGTCGGCAACGACCTGAACCCGGTGGCATGGTTTGTGGTCAAGCAGGAACTGGCCGACGTTGATCTGGATGAAGTGAAGAAACTCCTCGCCGACATCGAGGCTGAGGTTAAACCGCAGATCATGCCGTATTATTATTGTGACGGCCCGGAAGGCGAAAAAGGAACGTGGACGCATCTGCCGACGAAGAAGGCGATGCCTGCCAATTTCGACCCGCTCTCGATCCCCCGCGATGAGCGCAAGGACTATACGTATGAAGGTCCGGAGATCATCTATACCTTCTGGGCCAAGCATGGCCCGTGTCAGGTAACTGGTTGCGGCCATCGCACGCCAATCATGACCAGTCCAGTAATGGCGGTGAAGACGCTCACGGTCAAACATTGGGAATGTAATTGCTGCGAGTGCGGCGCCAATTTCCATGTCGAGGAAGATATCACGCGGATGGCGCCCGATGTGCCTCTGTATGTTGCGCCGGGCGAGACCCCGTATTCCGTGCTCGATCCGAAGAAGCGCGTAGTCTGTCCCAGCTGCGGCCATGCAGAGATAGTTAAACTCGGCAAAGGCAAGAACAAGAAGGTGCAACTAAGCCTGTTGGTGCAGCCGCAATGGCTGGCCGGGGAGGCGAAGCAGGATACGAGCGGCCAGTCTTATGGTGGCTCAGCTCAGGATGACGTAATGACAACTACGCGATGGGATGCAGCACGCGCTGGGACGATTCGTCTGCTGGAAGTGCGTGGCGTGTTGCCGGATGAAGTGACGGACCCGGAAACGGGCGCCATGTTTTCGCCCAAAAAAGGCACGGTGCCGAAGAGGTCACACTACGCCTGCTCGGCCTGTGGCACGGTGCAGGACGTGTTGACCAGCATCAAGGCCACGGGCAAGACCGGCCCCATGGCCGCCTATGCGGTGCAGGGTTATGCACCTATGCGCGCTGCGGCTCGTAAGCCCTACAGCGGCCGCTTCTTTGCCGCCTACGACGTGGTGCATGCCCGGCAGTACGATGCTGCGTTTGCGGAGTGGGAGGCGCGAAAAGATGCTGATCTGAAGGATTACTGGCCTCGTTCCGAAGTACCATTTGGGTTCATGACGCACATGAACAACGGTGGCATTCCGAACCACGGATACACGCACTGGTGGACGATGTTCAATCCGCGTCAGCTGCTCGTGCAAGCGCAACTGCTGAAAGGGATTCTTACCATCGGGAATTATTCCCAGGCAGTCAGAGAAGCACTTCTTGGTGCCTTCCAGCAAGCCATTCGCTATCGGAATATGTTCTGTTTCTGGGATATCAACTATGACAAGTTGGTCCCCCACATGAGTAACAACAACTATCACCCGAAGACGAATGTGGTTGAGGGTTCTTTCTTCGGAATTATGGGCAGTGGGCGGTGGCCCTCTTGCGCGGATGGTATCTTGGAGGGGGTGGAATGGGGAAAACACCCCTATGAGCTTGTTAGCCCACAATTTGTGTCAAAAATTGCAGGCGATGGTTCCGGCAAATCAAGCAGTGAGAAAGTCTTTCTTGGCGATCCGATTGCAGACGTAAGCGTTCATCAAGGGTCATCCACCGATCTCGCGCAGCTTGAAAGTGGGAGCATTGATCTGGTTATCACAGACCCACCATTCGGTGGCTTGCTACACTACTCAGAGTTAGCCGACTTCTTCTACGTCTGGCTTCGCTTGGGGCTGCGGGACAAATACCCCGAGTATTTTGGCGCCGACTATACGCCCAAGTCGCTGGAAGCGGTGGCGAATCGTGCCCGTGAACCGGAAGACCCTGATGGGTTCTATCAGCGCCTGCTCACCCAGTGCTGGCGAGAAACGCATCGCGTACTTAAGCCCGGCGGCATCTTGGCGTTCACCTTCCATCACAGTGCGGACGAACCGTGGGTAGCTGTGCTCGAATCTTTGTTCGATGCTGGTTACTATCTCGAGGCGACCTATCCGATCCGTTCCGACGAAACCAAGGGTGAAGGTTCAAAGCCAGGAACGTTTGGTTCGCAGACGATCGAATACGACATCATCCACGTCTGTCGCAAACGCAGGGATGAACCTAAGCCGGTGAGTTGGGGCCGGATGCGGCGTGAGGTTATGGGCGACGTGCGCCAGTTGCAGGCGATGCTGGAAAACCACGCCAAGGAAGGGCTACCTGCTGCAGACCTTCAGGTTATCCGGCGTGGCAAGGCGCTGGAATATTTCTCGCGCCATTATGGCAAGGTTTATGTCGATGAAGGACGGACGATCTCCGTCAAGGACGCTCTAGTCGGCATCAATCAGCTCATTGATGAGGATGCCGATAAGGGCAAGGAGCCTCCGCCGGTCAACGCGGAGCCGATTACGCGCCAGTTTTTACGCACCTTCGGCAGCGCGGTCGATCTCCAGCGCGATCAATTGCAGAAGTTCCTGAAGGGGTCGATCACCACACCGGACGAGTTCGTGCAGCGTGGCTGGTGTACGGAGAAGAACAAGATATTCACTCGTGCCGACCCGTTGGAGTTCGCGCGGGAATGGTCGGGCAAGCACCGTCGTCGCTTGACCTCCGATCTGGATCAGGCGCTGGTGCTGATCGGCGCTTGCTTCGACAGCAGCGGAATTAACGCCTCGGATACGCTGAAGAACGAAAACTTCAAGCCGCACGTCGCTTTGCGACCGCTTCTGGAATGGCTCCACCGCAATGGCCCGAACCAGATCACCCGCAACGCGGCCTCGCGGGCGGTATTGATCTACAAGACCTGGCAATCCAGCCAAGCCCCTCAGCCCGTTCAGGCATCGCTGTTTGGTGACGACGAGGACTATGCGAGATGAGGCAACTGTTAGATACGGTATGGCAGCGGCGCGGCACCAGTTGGGTGTGGGATGAGGAAGCCCGCAACCGGATTTGCGCGGCCGGTGAGGTCTGGAGCTTACGACAGTTTTTGCGAGCGGTCGGTAACTGGCCGGATGAATTGCCGAGCAATGATGGTAAGACGTTGGTAGTCGCGGGGCTGGACGGCAGTCTCGACTTGCTTACGCCTGGGGACGCCGAGGCATGGCTGGGCGATGCAATCAAGCCTGCGATCCTGTCGTTTCAGGACGAATACCAGGGGGAAGCCGCGCTGGTGTTCTGGTTGCCTGGTGGCCAGAATCGTATCAAGGCGCAGGCTGCCAGTGATGAGATAAGCTGGCTGTGCCACGCGCCCCACGGCCATCAAATCGATTTTGGCCGTATCCTTTGGGGACAAGCCAACGAATATCCCCAGGAGATCTTGCAGCGGGATGGCGGTAAGCCAGCCGGCCTGTTTCACCTGCGAATAACGTGAGGTAGTGGCGTGACGGCAGAACTTCAGTTCCAGCCCGGCGAGCGCATCACTCACCACGAGCATGGTCAGGGCGTCGTCCTTGAGCATGCTCGTGACGGCTATCTGCGGGCCTTCTTCAGCGTCGGTGAACGCCGTGTCCCGACTGCTTCGTTGCGGCGCGAGCTTACCCGCACCGAGCGCATCCTGCGCGCCGTGGACGGAAGCGCGGAACGCGGCCGCAAGGCATGGCTCTCTTATGAGGCGCACGCTCTCCCGGTGATGGAAAGCGCCTCAGCGCTGACCTCGGCCAAGATCGACCTCTTGCCACATCAGGTGGTCCTGACCCACCGCATCGCCACAGCTTCACCTCGGCGTTATCTGATTGCTGACGAGGTAGGTTTGGGTAAGACCATCGAAACCGCACTGATCTTACGCGAACTTTCCAGCAGGGGCGAATTGAATCGTGCTTTGATGGTCGTGCCCGCGGGCCTCGTGAATAACTGGCACCGGGAATTAAACGAGGTGTTTAATCTCGATTTCGAGGTGTTCGGTTCCGAGGGCGACATCACCGATCGCAAGACCAACGCTTTTGCGAAGCATGACCGGCTGATCGCCAGCATCGACACGTTGAAGCGGCCGGCGCGTATCAAGAGACTGCTGGATGCGCCGCGTTGGGATTTGGTGGTATTCGACGAAGCACATCATCTGACCGCTTACCGCACTGGCGGCAAGGTGCGGAAAACCGAGAACTACAAGCTGGCTGAAGCGCTGAAAGACCATTCGCGCGACCTCATGCTGCTTTCGGCCACGCCGCACCAAGGCAACCATTTCCAGTTCTGGATGCTAGCACAGTTGTTGAACCCGACACTGTTTCGTAATCCCGAGGAAATGGTGGAGAACCGCCACCGGCTTAACACAGTAATGTTCCGCCGAACCAAGGCTGATGCCTGCCAGCCGAATGGTTCTCCGTTGTTCGCGCGCCGTGGGGTCCATACTGAATCCTTCGTGATGGGGCAGGCCGAACGGTTGTTCTACGAGAAGCTACGCGAATATCTGGAGGACGGCTTCGATCTCGCACGCCGCCAGGGTAATCAGGGGCGTGCACTGGGCTTCCTGATGGCGATCTTCCAGAAAATTGCGGCTTCGAGCTTCGCTGCCGTGCGCCGCACCCTTAAGCGCCGCCTGTTGATGCTGACGCTGCATGAGGCGCTGCTGCGGGATAAGGAACTGGACATCGAAAGTCGCGAACGACTGATTGAGGAAGCGCGCGCACTAATCCATGAGGAGTTCGGTCTGGCACGTGATAGCGTCGGGCGCAGCGAGGCGGATCGCATTCTGGCCGACTTGAAATATCGGTTGGTTAAGAAGCTGGACGCGGAGGCGTTGGAGAGAGTCTTCGATCCCTACGACAGCGAATATTTAGCCACGGATGCAGAAGAAGCCGCTTCGGCAGTGGTGAACCTGCATTTGCCTGAAGAGCGCTTGCGCATCGGCGAGCTGCTGCACGTGTTTCCGCCAGATCGCGAAACCAAGATGCAGAAACTACTAGATGGCTTGGGTACGCTGTGGCGACAGAACTCGAACGAGAAAATCGTGATTTTCGCCACCTATCTCGGCACGGTGGACATGATCTCTCGCGAAATCGAACAGACTTTCCCAGGTCAGGGCGTAGTGGTACTGCGTGGCGGCGACCACGGAGCCAAGGCGGCTGCGGAACGTCGCTTTCGCCGGAAGGATGGTCCACGCGTATTGGTCTGCACGGCGGCAGGACGCGAAGGCATCAACCTGCAATTTGCGCGCATCCTGTTTAATTTCGACCTGCCGTGGAATCCAATGGATATGGAACAGCGAATTGGGCGTATCCACCGCTACGGCCAGAACCACACGGCGCAGGTTTATAATCTCGTGCTCTCAGACACCATCGAGGGCCGTATTTTCCTGCTGCTGGACGAGAAGCTGACCGAGATTGCGCGCACTGTCGGCAAGGTCGATGAGCAAGGTAACGTCGCCGAAGATCTGCGAGCGCAGATTCTTGGTCAGTTGTCCGAGCGGTTGAATTACGACCGTTTATACCAAGAAGCGCTGTCTGATCCGGAATTAAAGCGCACGCAGGTCGAACTAGAAGCGGCATTGTCGAATTCTCGCGAAGCACGGCAGGTTGTGTTCGACTTGTTTCAGGATCTCGATGGTTTCAGCTTAGACGATTACAAACCTTTCTCCGACGTGTCGTCCAGTCTGGAACGGCTGGTGCGCTTCTTCTCGGCTGCGGTCGCAGAGCGCCAACAGAAATTGGTGAAGGTGGATGATGTCACCTATGACCTCGTTACTTCCGAAGGGGGGCGGCGCGCTCGTTTCACCTCGAACCGACAAGCTGCGACGAATCAGGATGAATTGCAACTGATGGGTTTGGATCATCCGTTGGTACAGGAGGAATTGGGGCGTTGGCGTAATGTGCCACCGGAAGATATCGGCCTTGCTGTATCGGGCGACGTGGACGAGCCGGTGTTGTTGTCGCTGTGGATGGTGGAGGCGTCGGCAGGTAACGGGGAGCGGCGAGTGGTGGTGCAAGCCATCGCCGTCAAGCAGGATGGTACTCGCGTCCCGGTGGTAGAACGTCTGTACGAAAAGTATCTACAGGCACCTGCGGTCACACCAATTTTTCTGCCTGAGCAGCGAAGCGATCTATTCGCCCAGGCCGTCGAACCGATCTTGCAGCGGGAACTGAAGCATAAGGGAGCTATGAACGGCGATGGCAGCTATTCGGCAGAGCTAATTGGATACGTTGAGATCGTCGGCTAAGTTCTTGGTTTGAAAAGTTTCAGAAATACTAAATTAGGCTTAGTAGATTCATTGAGTTATAAACTCGACATCGGTTCGAAAACACGCCAAAATGCTAAGTATGGATGCGCGTTTTGGAGGAAAGATAAACCGACTCCAGCGGGAACTCCCTGAGGGACTCCTGGTCGATGCCGCATGGATGGAGGCCCACGGCTATTCATCGGCGTTGCGGAGCCAGTATGTGCGCTCCGGCTGGCTCGAAAGCCCGAGCCGGCGCGTCTATCGCCGCTCACGCACGCCGCTGACATGGCAGCAGGTGGTCGTCTCCCTTCAGACCGTACTGGACCTGCCGCTGATCGTCGGCGGGCGTACCGCGCTCGAGCAGCAGGGTTATGCCCATTACCTGTTGGCGTCTGTGCGTGAGGTTCACCTTTATGGGCCGAAGCGTCCGCCGACCTGGCTAGAGAGCCTTCCACTCGACGTGATTTTTCCTTGGCATAACAGCCTGCGACTGTTTCCGAGCAGTCCCGACGTGCCGCCTGAACCAAGCCCCATCATGGTCAGTGCCGGTGGTCTAACAATGTCCATTCGCTATTCCAGCAAGGAGCGCGCCGTTCTCGAGTTGCTCGACGAACTGCCCGAGCATGAGGGCTTCCATCAGGTCGATGCCTTGATGGAAGGGATTAGCGATTTAAGCCCGCGCCGTCTGCAAGTGCTGCTTGAAGCTTGCGCCAGCGTGAAGGTGAAGCGGCTTTTCCTCTTCTTCGCTGACCGCCACCGCCATGCGTGGCGATCTCGTCTCGATGTCTCGCGTGTCGATTTAGGTTCAGGTAAGCGCGTCCTTGTCAGAGGTGGCAAGCTCGATTCGCGTTATAACATCACCGTGCCGTCCGACTTGGGAGCTTCGTGAAGCTCATGGCCTTCCTCGACATATATCGGCAGCAGGTTGCCCTCCTGATTCGCGCTGTCCCTTTCGTCGCGGAGGAACGGGTTTTTGCGCTCAAAGGCGGCACCGCGATCAATCTTTTCGTGCGCGACATGCCGCGCCTGTCCGTGGACATCGACCTGACCTATCTGCCAGTTGAGGGGCGGCCTGCATCGCTCGCCGCGATCGACGCCGCGATGCTGAGAATCAAGACGCGAATGGAGCGCGGCATACTCGGCGTGAGGGTCAATGCTTCGCGCTCGGCCGATGAGAATGTTGTCACCAAGCTGATCGTGCGGGCCGGCGGCGTGCAGATTAAGATAGAGGTGACGCCCGTGCTGCGGGGCACAGTCTATGATCCCGTCGTGACGGGCGTGGTTCCCGCTGTTGAAGACGTCTTCGGCTTCGCCGAGATTCAGGTCGTGTCCTTTGCCGACCTCTATGCGGGCAAGATCGTGGCGGCGTTCGACCGCCAGCATCCCCGCGACCTTTTCGACGTGCGTGCTCTGCTGGCTAACGAGGGGGTCAACGACGCGTTGCGTCGCGCCTTTCTGGTTTACCTCATCAGCCACAACCGTCCGATGGCCGAAGTTCTTGTTCCGACCCGCAAACCGCTGCGCGAGGAATTCGAACGAGGCTTTGTCGGTATGACGCACGAATCTGTTACTCTTGCGGAGTTGGAAGCTGCGCGGGAAGCGATCATCGCCGCGATGGTCGTCGCCATGCCTGAAGATCATCGGCGTTTCCTTGTTGGCTTCAAGCGAGGCGAACCGGATTGGGAGCTGCTTGGGATACCGGAGGCCCAGCATCTGCCTGCCGTCATGTGGAAACAGCGCAATCTTGGCAAGCTGCCCAATGCCAAGCGGGCTGAGTTGACCGACGCATTGGAGCGAGTGCTTTTTTCATGAGCACGAATCGCCCGTCAGAATCCGCGTTGTCTGACGATGAAGATGCGTTAGAAGCGGATGGCCCTGTGCCTTCTGGACCTCCCAGAAT
>Ga0157365_10000796_pt1 | contig 13362 bp, 10 predicted proteins | sample AttsexASBM3_FD_111478 | JGI IMG/M metagenome (GOLD analysis project Ga0157365, IMG submission 111478) | Fungus gardens microbial communities from leaf cutter ant in Ribeirão Preto, State of São Paulo, Brazil - Atta sexdens ASBM3 | ecosystem: Host-associated > Fungi > Mycelium > Unclassified ... | reverse complement strand
GTCTTTCAGCGTTCTGGCCCATTGTTCTGCAGACTGATCCTGCACACTCGAACCATCGGGGGCGATGTTGGCATATTGTATCATTGCCGCTGCAATCGGCCAGTTCGTCCGATTGAGGGGACCAAAATCTTTCAAGCCAGGCATCCGAACTCCGTTCTGCGCCGCTGCTCTATTCCCTGTCCTGATTACGCGACTACCTTTTTCGACCGAAGGCAGATTGGTGTGCCGGGAATAACAGCAGACGGCTCAATATTTTGTTTTTGCTCTTTTCTCTGTTCGTCTGAACGTAAGGGACGGTAGACATTAACGCTGATAACTGTCCAATATGAATTTAGGCACTATGCATATCGAAATGGATATATGAAGCAGAACCCTCAGCCACAGTTCAGCGCGTCATGGTTCGTCAATGGGCGCATAAAACTCAGGCAAATTCAGCTACTTGCCGAAATTTCACGGCACGAGACATTGCAGGACGCGGCGGATGCCATTGGAATTTCCCAGCCGGCTGCGTCGAAGCAATTGTCTGATCTCGAAAGCTTGATGGGAATTTCGCTGTTCGATCGCGAAGGTCGACGGCTTGTTCGCAATCTGTACGGCGAAATCATGACCCGTCGGGCCCTAACCGTCATGGCCGAATTGGAAAGTGCCGGGGAAGAATATAATGCGCTGATCCAGGGCCGGGCCGGGCGTGTTGCGATCGGAGCGATCGATGCGCCCAAGATCACGATCCTCGCGGCTGCGGTGGCAGAACTCCAGACCGAACATCCCTTGATCGATCTGGATATACTTTCCGGCTCAAGCGGCACGCTATTCGATCTTCTCAATGCAGGAGAAATTGAAATCATGCTCGGCAGACCGCCTGATTTTGCCGATCCGGCACGTTTCCTGTATCTCGACATTGCCCGCGAGGGCCTTGCATTCATTGCCGGCCCCCAGCACCCCCTTAAAGGTCGAAGCACGATTCCCCTCAAACACATCGCGGCATATCCGTGGGTGCTTCAACGGAAAGGGTCATCACTCCGGCAAGGTGTGGAGCGCCTGCTGCATGAGCACAATCTCCCGATGCCCACGCGCGTGCTCAACACCGATTCCGTGCTGATGACACTGTCTTATCTGGCGCGATCGGACGCAGTTGCGGTCGTCTCTCAACCTGTCGCGCAATTGCAGGCCGAGTTCGGGCAGGTGGCGATCCTCGACACGGCGTATGAGGCTTCGATATCCAGCTACGGTATTCTCGTTCCTAGAAATCGCCCGCTACCGCCAGCTGCCGCCACCGTTATGGAAATTCTGCGTCGCCACGCGCATGTCTGATACGCATGGCTTTCTTATTCACAAACATGGATCGTGACGCCGCTGTCACGTAAAATGCGAAGCGTCTCTCGATTGACGTTGCGGTCGGTCAGTACGTGGTCGAAAGCCGTCAGGTCAGCGACCTTGTGGACCGCTGTTTTTGAAAATTTCGTGCTGTCGACCATCAGAATCTTCTGATCGACGATATCCATCATGGCTCGCTTCACCTTCACCACAGCCTGATCCTGATGATAGGCTGCGGCACCATGGATGGTCGATGTTGACATGAAAAGCGTATTGGCGCGCAGCGACTGCGCTGCCTGTTCACACAGCAGTCCGAAAAACGCTTTATGGGCGGGCACGTAATCCCCACCAAGGCATGTTACCTTCAATCCCCGGACTGTCGAAAGTTGCTGAACGACATCGAGGCCATTTGTAATCACGGTCAGGGGCCTGAACGCGCTCAGCAGCGGCAACAGCGTGGCCGCCGTGGTCGAGTCGTCGATGATGATGGCCTGACCTGGCTCTATGAACGAGGCAGCCTTGCGTCCGATATTATATTTCAACTCTTCGGCATGCTGCGCGCGATAAGTCGCGGAACTTTCCGCAAGAGCCGATGCCTTGATAGTAATGCCGCCGTGAATTTTGCGAACCAGCCCCTCCTCGACCAGAAGCTGGATGTCGCGATGTATAGTCATGCGGCTGACCTGGAAACTCAGGGCCAACTTGTCCGTCGACAAGGTCCCGACCTCCGCCACAGCCGACAGGATTTTCCGTCGGCGTAATTCCGCGCTGTCGCGTGAAGAATCCGGCCGACCGTCAAAAGTCAAGGCAGACGGCGGTACTGGGTCCATGATGTTGCGCCTTTATCCTGTCTGGACGCCCGAAAGACTACTGCCTCTCGAGCGCCTGATCGCCCTTATTCGGCCGTCATTGTGTCGAGATCAGGGTTACTGCTCCGAGTATTTGCCGGAGGCAAGATTCTGATTGATCTGGTCCGGTATCTGGGTGAAGAATTTTTCCGGATCCCCATAAAGCTGGTCGTAATAGTGGGCGACGTTGTCTTTGACGATCTGCGGCATGTCCAGCATCACCAGCTTCGGGACCGCTTTTCCCTGCAGATGGTTAACCGCAACCTGGAGCGCCATACCGAGTTCCAGCGCGCCATTCTGAAGGTTCGTCTCCACCATCGAACCATCGCGAACGCCACGCATGCCGTCTTTGATCCCGTCAATTCCCGAAACGGCGACCTTGCCAACCAAGCCGCGCTCGCGCAGCGCCTGCACGGCACCGACGGCCATGTCATCGTTCTCTGCAATGATACCCTTCAGATCGGCGCCATAACGCGAATACCAGTCCTGTGTCAGAGAGTATGCCTTGGTTCGCATCCAGTTTCCCGGCTGGATCGCAAGCAGCTTCACCTTCGGATTGCGCGCCAGAACATTATTGATGCCCTTCGTCCGATCAAGCTCGGCCGACTGACCAATGACGCCCTGCATCACCACCACACTGCCCGAGCCCCCCATGGCATCGATCACGTGCTGAGCTTCCTGCTCGCCCGCCTTGACGTCGTCAGGACCGACATACGAAACCGCGTTATCGAGCACCGCGGGCGGAACATTGAAGTTGGTGATGATCACCGGAATACCCGCTGCCTTCGCCGCAGCGACCTGCGGACCGAGCGTCGACGAATTGACCGGTGCGATAACGATCGCGTCCACCTTACGGTTGATAAACTGCTGAATCTGGGAGATCTGGGTATTTACATCTTCGTTCGCAGAAACCCATAGCAAATCGACATTATTCTTTTTCGCGACCTGCTCCACACCATGCTTTCCAAGCGTGATGAAAGAACTCATGTCGTAGACCGTGAACCCGATAGTCGGGTGACTCGGATCAGCCTTCGCCGCCGTCGACAGCAATGTGCCCGTTAGCAGGGCAACCCCCAGGCAGACCGCTTTTGCCTTGAACATCTGATGGTTTTTCCATTCTTGTTGGTTGTTTATCGTCCATCATCAGAAGCATGCGTGACGTTATCGACATAAACCGCGCCGATAATAATCAGCCCCTTGATGATTTCCTGATAGAAAGGCGACACATTCACGATATTCAAACCGTTATCGAGAACGCCGATCATCAGAAATCCTAGAACCGTTCCAGCAACCGATCCACGACCACCCATCAGGCTGATGCCGCCAATCACAGTTGCCGCGATTGCATTGAGTTCGTAACCCACGCCCGTGCTGGCAAGCCCGGCGGTCGCGCGGGCCGTCAGCAGGACGCCAGCCAGTCCCGCCAGACCGCCCGATATCACGTAGACCAACAGTCTGACCGATGCGATATTGACGCCCGCGACCCTGGCCGCGTAGGAGTTCCCGCCAACCGCATACACGTGCATGCCGAACCGTGTCCGCGCCAGAACGAACCATGCCACCGCGACCGCCACCAGCATCACTAGAACAGGCACCGAAAACGGTCCGATATTTCCGGCCAGGAACATGAATTGATCCGAAAGACCTGAAATTGGCTGTCCGTTACTCACGACATACGCGATGCCAGTCGCAACCGTCATATTCCCGAGGGTTGCGACAAATGCCGGGACCTTTGCATAGGCTACCAAGACGCCATTGAATAAACCGACCGCGATGCCTGCCGCCAGCCCGACCACCACACCTTCGATGCAGGAGCCCAGGCCATCGTTCTGCGCGAACATTGCCGCAGCGACACCGGCCAATCCCACAATACTGCCCACGGAAAGATCGATACCCGCTGTCAGAATCACGAATGTCGCACCAAGAGCCAGCAGCGCATTGGCCGCCACCTGTATCAGAATGACGTTCAAGTTCGAGACCGTCAGAAAGTGACTGTTCGACACGGCGAGAACGGCGACAAAAATGCCCAGAATAATCACGAGCGAATAACGCACCGCAGCGCGACTGAGGGCACGCATGTTGATCCGACCCGGAGGGATGGACGGCGGTGTCTGTATCGGCATTTGCTCAGCGAGCTGCATTTTCGGATTTTCCCATTGCAAGACGCAGGATTCTCTCCTGGTCGAGGTCTTCTTTGGCGATTTCCCCCATGATTCGGCCACCACGCATGACCAGTACCCGGTGAGAGAGATTGATAAGCTCCGGCATGTCAGAAGATGCGAGCAGAATAGCAACCCCCTGCGCCGCTAGTTCGTTGAAAAGGCGGTAAAGTTCGGAGCGCGCACCAACATCGATTCCGCGTGTTGGTTCATCCAGAATCAGGACGCGCGGCAGATCGCCGATCAACCAGCGTGCAAGGGCAACCTTCTGCTGATTGCCCCCGGAAAGGAGACTGACCTTCTGCTGAAGGCCATTGCACAAAACGCGGGTTTTTCTGACAACGCTCTCGGCCGACTCTCGCCTCTTGCCTGTGTTCAGGACGCCCGGCATGCCCTCGAATCGAGACAGATACGGCAACGTAATATTATCCATGATCGACATGGATGTCAGGACACCTGCTTTCTTACGGTCCTCCGGGACCATCGCGATCCCGCGCCGGATCGAGGTTTCGATGCGTCCAAGTGGCAATTCCCGACCGTCGAGTGTCACTGTTCCTTCGGATGAGCGCATCCCGAAAATTGCTTCAAGCAACTCGCTGCGGCCTGCCCCCACCAATCCGCCAAGCCCGAGAATTTCTCCGGCCTTTACCTGAAAGGACACCTTTGCGTCATACCCGCTCACGTGGAGGTCTTTTACGTCAAGCACGGTCGCTGCTTCGCCCTGATGGGAGGACTGCCTCGGAAACAGTGCTGTCAATTCACGCCCGACCATCGCCGCAATAATCTGTGCCTCGCTCAGCACGCCGGTCTGCTCATGACTGACGATCACACCATCCCGCATAACGGCAACGGTGTCGGATATCTGCTCGATTTCTTCCATGCGATGGCTGGTGTAGAGAATGCACGTTCCGGCAGCGCGCATCCGCGCGATAACACGGAATAGTTGTTCGGTTTCCCGTGATGAAAGCGAAGAACTTGGCTCGTCCATCAGAACGATACGTGAATGCCACGACGTTGCCTTGAGTATCTCCACCATCTGGGTCGACGCCACACCCAGCGACTTCATCGGCGCTTCCGGGTCGATCGAAAGCCCCACTCCCTCAAGCATAGACGCCGCCTGGGCAATCATAACCTTGCGATTAAGCACGCCGAGCCGGGTTGTTTCGTGTCCAACCAACAGATTTTGCCAAACCCGCATCTCCGGAATCGGTGCAAGCTCTTGCGGTATGATCGACACGCCAAGCGCTTGCGCGTGCCTGGGTGAAAACACCGACACCACGTCCCCGGCAATGGACACTCGCCCCTCATCAGGGGTGTATTGTCCTGATATGATCTTGAAAAGAGTAGATTTACCGGCGCCGTTTTCACCGGCAAGCACGTTTACGGTTCCCGGCATCAGATCGAACGAAACACGCCGCAAAACCGGCACGCCATCGAACTGCTTGCTGACGTCAGCGCATGACAATGCAGCATGCGCTGCAGTTGCGACGGGGCCGCTTGTCAATGTGGCATCAGGCGTTGCCCCCGCCATATCACGTCTCCTTGAACGAAGATTTTTTTTGTTGAAGCCGGAGTTATCCCCAGTCTTGAGCAGTGACCATGACTGGTTTCTCTTGGGTTGACAAGTTCAAACGTAACATGAAAATGTTATAAAGATAACATCGCAGATAACAAAAAACGGAGCGGCCCTTCGCGGTCGTCAAGCCGGGGAATGCGACCTATGAGCAACGCTCATATTCTAGGAATCGACTGCGGCTCTACGTCCGCGAAAACGGTAATTTTTTCACCCACCGGACAGATCATGGGCGTCGGCCGCGTGCGCGTGCCACAACATACGAGCGACGCCTGTCACGTCGAACGCGACCTTGCCGAAACCTGGCGACTTGTGGCCGGAACAATCAGAGACGCGCTTCACGACGCCGGACTTGACGGACGCGATATTGCATCAGTCGGGGTTACGGCTCACGGCGACGGACTGTGCACTTTGGACAGACAGGGTAATCCGCTCGGACGCGGAATCATGTCTCTGGATAGCCGTGCCGCGCCTCTTGTCGCGACATGGGCGCAGGATGGCACGGCCGATCGGGCCATGCCGATCATCGGTCAGCGTCCCTACCCTTACAGCGCGACGTCGCTGCTGGCATGGCTGCGTGACAATCAACCGGATCGATACCAGGAAATCGGTAGCATAATTTTCTTCAAAGACTGGATTCGCCTGTGTTTGACGGGCAATATCGCGACCGACTTAACGGAAGCCAGTACGGCCCTGACCGATCTGCATACCCAGACATATACGTCGGAAATCCTCGATCTGCTTGGCCTCACGGCTATTAGTGGTGCGCGCCCTGAAATTCTTTTGCCAACAGATCACGCAGGTGGCATTACGTCTGCCGCTGCTGCCGCCACGGGCCTGCTGGAGGGAACACCGGTCGCTGCCGGGTTGCACGATGTGACCGCCGCCGCAGTTGGAATGGGTAACACCCGATCCGGATGCATGACGATTACTGCGGGAACATTTTCAATCAATGAGGTTTATCGTGACAAGCCTGTGGTGGGTTCCGCGTGGTCGTGTCGTGCTGCTCACCGGCGCGGTCTCTGGAATTGCATGGCAATTTCGCCGACTTCCTCGAGCAATCTTGAATGGCTAACAAAGCTTTTCCCTGCAGCGCAGCAAGACGGAGCAAATCCCTTAGAGGCGGTCGAGGAACGATTAAATAACAATACCCCGCGCCATACACTTCCTCTTTATCATCCCTTCCTTTTTGGATCTCCTTACGAGGCGCCGGCATCGGGAGCTTTTCTGGGACTGCAATCATGGCACTCACGCACCGATCTTCTGCAGTCCATGCTGGAGGGCACGATCTATAACCACCGCGTTCATGTCGATGCTCTGGCAACAACGGGTGAGATTTCAAAGCTCGGCATTTCCGGTGGCGGCTCTGGCCAGCCAGCCATTGCGCAGCTCTTTGCGGATATTCTGGGTCGCGAACTCGAAATTGCCGATGTTCGAGAGGCTGGCGCTTTGGGTGCCGCACTGACCGGCGCAGTCGCGGCGGGGCTGTATCCTGATCTGGATACAGCCGTCGACGCGCAGTGCGTTACCAAGCGCATATACCGCCCAAGACCGGACCAATCAGCAACGATGAGCAGGATATTTGCCAAATACCTCGCGCTTGTCGATGCCGTGATGCCGCACTGGCCGTCTCTGTTCGACGAATCTTCGTCTACACCAGTCCCCGCACCCGGACCTTCATCAGTAACCCCGATACACCCCCAGACAGACATCGGAATAGCATCATGACCACCTCGCCCACTGATGTGTTGCCAACGCGACCGGAGGCTCTTTCGGCACTCCGTGAAGCTGGCTCATACGATGTGATCATAATCGGTGCTGGCATTAACGGGGTGGGGCTGTTCAGGGAGTTATGCCTTCAGGGTTTGAAAACCCTGATTATAGATCGGAAGGATTTTTGTGCGGGCGCGTCGAGCGCACCGTCCCGCCTGATCCACGGGGGAATCAAGTATCTTGAAACCGGGGAGTTCCGGCTGGTCGCACAATCGACCTTGGAGCGTAATCTGCTGCTGCGGAACGCGCCCCACTACGTCACGCCGTTGCCGACGGTGCTGCCTATCCACTCCTGGTTCGGCGGTATACTGCCGTCCCTGAAGCGTTTCCTGAAACTCAAGGCCAAGATGACGGATCGCGGTGTGTTCGTGATCGAACTGGGCTTGCAGATTTACGATTTCCTGGGTCGCAGAGCGCGCGTAATGCCGCGCCACGAGTTGAGAGTCGGTCGTGCTGCACATGCCCGTTGGCCCTCCATGGACCCGAAGATCGTAGCGACCGGTCTGTATTACGACGCGGCGATCTCTCAGCCGGAGAGGCTGGGCATGGAAATCGTAAAAGATGGGTTGGCCGCCGAGCCAAAGAGCAACGCAGTTACCTATATGGTTGCCAAGAGCCTGAATGCAAACCAGATCGAATTGCGCGACACGGAGACGTCGGAGCGGTTCACCGTCAAGGCCAACCTCGTGGTGAACGCCGGAGGCGCGTGGATTGACAGGATCAATCACGATCTCGGTCTCGACACCCACTATATCGGGGGAACGCAAGGTTCGCACCTCGTGCTCCGCCATCCGGAGCTTCTGCGTGAGCTGGATGGACATATGGTCTATTTCGGAACGCCGGACGGGCGCATATGCCTTGCTTATCCATTTTTAGGAAATATTCTTATTGGATCAACCGATATAAGAAACGATAATCCGGACGAAGCATTATGCTCGGATACAGAGCAGGATTACATGCTGAGCATGCTTTCCGGCCTGTTCCCGAAGATGCGCTTTGATGCGGACGATGTATTGTATCGCTACTGCGGCGTGCGTCCCCTGCCCGCTACGAACGCCGATGATCCAGGCGCGATCAGCCGCGACCATATTATTCACACCGACCGCGCGGGCCTGCTGCCGGTCTTGTCACTGGTCGGTGGCAAGTGGACCACATTCCGTGGTCTTGCCGAGGAGGTCGGCGATATTGCGCTGCATCACCTTGGAAAGGCCCGTCGCTGCTCAACCCGCAAGATCGCAATCGGCGGAGGAAAAGGCTTTCCCGAAAGCCAGACTGCCCTGAAGCTCTACACGGCCAATCTCGGCGCATCCTTCGGGATCGACACGGCTCGTGCAGGTGCGCTGGTGTCGCGCTACGGAACAGCAGGACAAAGCGTGGCCGCCTATTGCGCCCAGGATGCAGATCGGGCGCTCGACACGCTTGCGGATTATACGCGGCGGGAGATCGCTTATATCGCAACGCACGAAATGACTGTGCATCTATCTGACCTTCTATATCGCCGTACCAGTATCGCTTTGTCAGGCCGCTTGACCCGTGCAGTTGTCGAGGAAATCGCCGGTATCATCGGTCCGCTTCTTGGCTGGAGTGCCGAGCAGACGGCGCTGGAATGCAGCGACAGCTGGGCTGAAGCCGTCGAGGCGCATCACGTTCCGCTCTCTCCCGAACCCGTCACAGTTTGAGGTATCCGTTATGACAACGACCCGCTTCGACCAGAAAATTGCCCGTATGCGCGCAGGCACCGACACCCCGGCCGACTTCATCATCGCCGATGCGAAGGATGCTGACATGGCGGCTGGACTATCAGCCACCGGGGGGCGCCTCGACGGCGGCTCCAATAAATCCCGCTACCGCACGCTTGCTGAATATGAAGCCTCGATCAAAAGCATTATCGATCAGGACATCGTCGATATCATGCTGACATCGGCGCTCGTTCTTGACGATCTTATGGAAAGCGGGGCGTTTTCCGGCAGTGCTGTCAAGCCGGCCATCCGCGCGAATGACACGACTGACCTGTGGCGTGGACGTGGCATGTCCTACACTGATCAGCCATCCTTGCCACACCGAACCGCCGCTCTTGATGGTGCACATACGGATCTTGGCCTGTATTCCATGACGTTCAATGGAGTGGCGTCGGAGGATCGCGAAACTCTGGATGCCTTTCACGCCTTCCGCGACGAAGCCGCTGACGCAGGATTTTCCTACTTTCTGGAGGTATTCAATCCGAACCTGGGGCGGATCGCGCCCGACGAGGTGCGCTGGTTCATGAATGACTCCATCGGCCGCACGCTCGCTGGCTTGCGTCGCTCCGAGCGCCCCATCTTTCTCAAGGTGCCCTATAACGGGCCAGATGCCTTCGAGGAACTGTGCAGTTTCGACACCAGTCTGATTGTCGGCGTGATGGGCGGAGGCGCGGGCACCACGCGCGACTGTTTCGAGCTTCTTCACCAGAGCCAGAAATATGGCGGGCGCGCTGCTCTGTTCGGCCGAAAGATCAACGAAGCCGAAAATCCGCTATCCATGATCCAGTCCATGCGCCTGGTCACCGACGGGGAACTCTCCCCTGCCGAAGCGACGCGTTTCTACCACGACAGTCTGTCAAAAAGCGGTATCAGTCCGCTTCGCAGCCAAGGAGACGATCTGACCATCACCGAATCCTCCCTGCTGCACGCGACAGCCTGACCGGCCGGATTTCGTCGCAGGGCAACCAGACCGGTCAGCCCTGCAAAGAAAGAGCATCTATTCGGACCGTTGTGGTGCTGTTATCACTCGTGCGTGAGGGCGGAAACGTGACGAGGCTTCTGGTATGGCACAAAAATTTCGTATCGTGATTGTGGGCGGCGGCGTCGCAGGCATGGCACTTGCGACCCGGCTGGGCGACAATCTCGGCAAGTCGGGTCGCGCATCGGTCACTCTGGTTGACAAGAGCTTTGCGCATGTTTGGAAACCCATGCTGCATTGCTTTGCGGCTGGCACCGCGCGTAATCCCAACGACCGCATCAGCTTTCTGTCTCAGGCCAGCCGTCACCATTTCGAATTCTGGCCCGGGGAGGTAAAGGCACTCGACCGCAGCGCCAAGACTCTGACCCTAGCCCCGATTGATGGACCTGCTGGCGAACGGGTGCTTGACGAGCGAACCCTTGAGTACGACGCGGTGATCCTGTCGCTGGGCAGCCGCGCCAACGACTTCAACACCCCCGGCGTCGCCGAACATTGCATGTTCATCGACAATCTGGTCGAGGCGAGCAGTTTCAATGACAAGTTCCGCATGGAGCAATTGCGGGCGTTCGGTGACAATCTGGCCCTCGACATCGCCATCGTCGGCGGGGGCGCGACTGGCACCCAACTTGCTGCCGAGCTGCACAAGGCACTGGATCTCGCGTCGCTCTACAGTTTCGGGAAGCGACGACCGGATCTCAAGATCACGTTGCTTGAAGCCGGTCCGCGTATTCTGCCGGCCTTCCCGGAAGCCGTTTCAGCCGCCGCCGTGACCCAGTTGGAAAAGATCGACGTGAGCGTGAGAACGTCTGCCCAAGTCAGTGGCGCGGACGAAAGCGGCTTCATCCTGAAAGATGGCACGCATGTTCCTGCGACCCTGCGTGTCTGGGCCGCCGGTGTGAAAGCCCCAGAAGTAACGGCGAAATTCGGCGGCCTGAAGCTCAGCCGATCAGGGCAGATCGAAGTCCGCCCAAATTTGCAGAGCGTTGAAGACGACGCCATTTTTTCGGTTGGCGACTGTGCATTCGTGGCGGACGCCCCGGTTGCGCCGACAGCGCAGGCTGCGCGACAGCAGGCCCATCATCTTGCGCGACATATGTCCGCGTGGATCAATGGCAAGCCAATGCCGCCATTCGTGTTCCGCAACAAGGGAGCGATCGTCGCGCTGGGCGATTACAATGGCTGGGGAACTTTCCCGGGCGGGACGGTCTTCGGCGGCGGGTGGCTGCGCGGGTTGTCGGCCCGACTGGGCCATATCATGCTGTATCGTCAGCATCAGTTCGAATTGTATGGCACGCTGCGCGGTGCAGTCTCGTGGCTTGTCGACTGGCTGGAAGAGTTCGTGCGCCCCTCAATCCGTCTGGATTGAGGAAACCGCGTATTTATAAATCGATATCAGACGCTGCCTGCGCTTTTGGCTGTGAAAGCGCAGGCAGCGATTTCTGCGCGAATCACATCGCTGCCGGTGGCGCGATTACGCCCTTACGAAACAGGAAGCTACCGAAAAAGCGGCGCTCCCCGATCAGAACAACCGCAAACGCACTCTTTGCACGGTCGTAGAAATCGTGTCGCTCCACACCCAGCATAGGCCGCTCGCGACCTTCCGCTGCGTCGATTGCATTTTGCACCTCGGCCTGAACCGGCGGCAAGCGCTCCGGATCACCATCGATCTGCATCCGGCACGCGAAATCGTCGACTGTATCGTCCAACGGCATGACGCTGAGGATGGCCTCAACCGCTTCAGCCGCCGAGATATGATCCATACGCAGCACCGTGCCGTAGGTTGTATACTCCGCCGTGGTTGCTGCGGGGTAGTTCGCATCCCCCACGACGATCATGTCCCCATGTCCCATCTGGGCGAGTGCATGCAGAAGGTCGGGGTTCAGTCTCGGGTCGATGTTTTTCAGCACGGGCGGCAACCTTGAAGGAATAATTTCGAGCTTCTTTGGGCTACAGTGTAAGAAAAAGCGCACAAATGCGCCTTACGTATCTGTCCCACGCCCAAACTCCTCGAACGCGGAGCGACTGTAAAGCCGCCCGGCCATCACGGTCTGTTGCGTTTCTGCATCTGGCATCGGGTTTCGTAGATCGTCTGCTGGCCACAGTAACCATGCTGGCAACATCAACGCGAAGCGCATCCTGAACGATCTTCGGATCACGACAAAAAAAAGGGGCGTCCCGGTGCCATCAGCACCCGGACACCCCTTTCCCAGTTCGCGATCAGAAGTTCGCGTTGATACGACCGTAGTAATAGCCGCCATTCATCGGAACTTGAGCTGAACTGCCGTCATAGATCGCCACGCCATACTGCGCGAGATAGGCTGGCAGCTTTGTCGGACGGATGTTGAACAGATTGTTGCCGCCGACTGCCAGATGCCAGTGCGAGTCGATCCGGTAGCCGATTTCCAGATCCGTCAGCCACTTCGGCGCATTCTTGAACTGCGCGAAGCAGGAGTTCGAACCACGCAGGGCCCCACCGGACGGGCAAGTCGCACTGGCCGGGGTGTAGTCCTGATAAGTCAGCATGCCGACCGTCTCGCCATAACGGGTCTGCCGCAGGTTCACGTCCCACGCACCGAGCGTATAATACGCGCCCAGCACGATCTTGCTGCGGGGGGACTCGCGGGTCAGATACGCCGTGGTCTGCTGGTTGAGCAGTGCGCTGCCCGTGCTGGACAGCCCGTTATGGGTCAGAGTCGTGCGGTTGATGTTCAGGCCCATGTTCAGCGTCAGGTTGCCGTAACGCTGCATGCGGAACATGTAGTCCGCCTTGATATCGATGCCCTGCGTGCGGGTGCTGGCACCGTTCGAGAAGTAATACGCCGAGAACCCGGTGGGGTTGGTCGTCGTAGCGCCGCCCGGAAGGGTATAGCCCATCTGTTCGATCGCGGTGATGGCCTGTGGGCCGACAACCGTGCCGCCCTGAACGATACGATCGCGCAGATTGATCTGGTAGGCATCGGCTTCGATATGGAACCCG
>Ga0157365_10000795_pt1 | contig 13373 bp, 13 predicted proteins | sample AttsexASBM3_FD_111478 | JGI IMG/M metagenome (GOLD analysis project Ga0157365, IMG submission 111478) | Fungus gardens microbial communities from leaf cutter ant in Ribeirão Preto, State of São Paulo, Brazil - Atta sexdens ASBM3 | ecosystem: Host-associated > Fungi > Mycelium > Unclassified ... | reverse complement strand
TGCCATCAACTTCGATAATCGTCGAACTTAACATCACGCGCGTTCCTTCGCGGCGGCAGCATCCCGTTCAGGGACAAGAAGCCGCTGGAAGCCACAAAGCGCAGCGGCTCAGTTTCGCGTCGGGACCAAGCCCAACGGCTGGCGGCACAGGCGGCAACAAGGCCGCCCGATACACATTCGCTGTGTCTTGTACGTCATGCTATAAAACTTACGTTTTCGGTTCGTGTTTGTCAATATATAGCCGAATGGTTCGTTTGGTTTGAATTTCACTATCTTGTTTTGCAGTTTCTTTCGGTGTTTATGGCGACCGTTGTAACGCGTCGAGACGGGGAGTTTCCATGATCACACGTCGCTCATCGCTGGCCGCGCTCGCGAGCCTGCCCTTCGCCCGGCACAGTGTCATTCGTCCAGCGCAGGCCGAAGCGCGAACCATTCGGGTCGGCATTATGTCAGGTGAGGACGAGGACATCTGGCGCATCGTATCCACCAACGCGCGAAAGGTGGGCCTGACACTCGATATCGTGACCTTCGCCGACTATAACGGCCCGGACGAGGCATTGTCCGAGCATGAGCTCGACGCAAATGCCTTTCAGCACGGACCGTTTCTGCATGCCCAGTGTGAAGCGCACGGTTTCCATATCGTACCGGTCGGCAACACGTATTTCGCGCCGATCGGTCTTTACGCGCAGAAATGGAAGACCCTTGCCGCCATCCCGGATAACGCAACCATTGGCGTACCAAACGACCCGAGCAACGAGGGGCGGGCCCTCCGGCTACTCCAGAGCCTCCGGTTGCTGAAAGTGTCGTCATCAGCCGGCCTTCTGCCGACGGCCCTCGATATCACCGACAATCCCCGCAACATCACGATCAAGGAACTGGACGCAGGCGTGGTCGGACGGGCGCTTCCGGACCTCGATGCAGCGGTGATCAATACCGACTGGGCTCGCAAGTCCGGGATCGACGTGGATCGTCAGCGTCTGGCCCGCGAGAGCCTCGCCGACAACCCCTATGTCTGCTTCATTGCCGTGAATGCGGATGACGCAAAGGCATCGTGGGTTGCGCCGCTGGTCGACGCCTATCATCAGCCCAACGTTCGTCAGGCACTGATTGATGTCTATCGCAATGCGATCGTTCCCGCCTGGACATGACAATTCTTCAGGTTAAGCATGTCAGCCAGCGCTTCGGCGGTCATGTCGCCCTTGACGACGTCAGTTTTTCGATAGACCCTGGAGAGATCATCGGTGTCATCGGCCGATCGGGCGCAGGCAAGTCGACGCTCCTGCGCTGCCTCTGCGGCCTCGAACGCCCCGATGACGGACATGTTCTGCTCGACGGGGCGGATCTGGCCCGGCTGCCCGAACGTGCGCTGGTCGCCGCCCGACGCAAGGTCGGTGTGATCTTCCAGCATTTCAATCTGCTCGAGTCACGCACAGTCGCCGGGAATATCGCACTCCCGCTTCAGATCGCCGGCTGGCCAAAAGCGAAGATCAGACATCGTGTCGACGAACTGCTGGAGATCGTCGGGCTTTCGGGTTTTTCAAATAGACGCCCGTCACGCCTGTCGGGCGGTCAGAAACAGAGGGTGGGCATCGCACGGGCCATTGCGACGAGCCCGGCTCTCCTGCTGTGCGACGAAGCGACTTCGGCACTGGACCCTCACACCACGGGCGAGATTCTCGATCTGCTGGCCGATATCAATCGCCGCCTGGGTTTGACCATCGTCCTTGTCACTCACGAAATGGATGTCGTGCGGCGACTGGCACGACGCGTTCTTATCCTGGATGCCGGAAAACTGATCGAGGACGGCAGCATGGCCGCCTTGCTGCGCTCGAGCCGCCATGACCCACGGCTGGAACGTCTTCTCGCCGACATCCGTCCATGGCTGCCGGACATCATCGCGCGCGAACTTCATGCGGAGCCAGCGCCGGGTCGATTGCCGGTCCTGCGCGTCGTTCTGGACCCGGAGAGCACCACTACAGCATTTATTTCAACGCTGGCACGCCGCTTCGATGGAGACGTCACGATCATTCAGTGTGGGATATCAGATTGCGGCGACAAACCGTCAACCGATCTCATCATCCGACTGTCCGGTCCGTTGACGCCCGACAGCCGCGAGTTCCTCGATGATATCGCATATGTGACGGAGGTGCTCGGCTATGTCCCGGCTCATCGTTGAACTGATCGCGCGCGCGACACTCCAGACGCTGGAGATGGTCTTCGCCTCGGGCGCATTGGCCGTGCTGGGCGGCCTGCCGCTTGCCGTCCTGTTAATCGCTTTTCAGCGACACGACCTCTATAACGCACCGTGGCTTGCGCGTCCCGTTAGCTGGGCGATCGATGCAGTTCGGGCCGTCCCGTTCATCATCCTCCTTGTCCTGCTGATTCCGTTGACGCGGTTCGTTGTCGGGACATCCCTTGGTACGCTCGCCGCAATCTTTCCGCTGTCTATCGCTGCCATACCTTACTATGCCCGCATCGCGGAAATCGCGTTACGCAATGTGGACCCGGGTCTTGTCGATGCCGTACGCGTCATGGGCGGCACAAGGTGGACGGCGATCCGCTACGCATTAGTTCCCGAGGCCCTGCCCGGTCTTCTGTCCGGCCTTACGGTGACCTTGATCAGCCTGATCGGAGCCTCGGCGATGGCGGGCGTGATTGGTGCCGGCGGACTGGGCGACCTCGCAATTCGATACGGCTATCAACGGTTCAACACCACCGTCATGCTCGCAGTCGTCGCGGTCCTGATCGCGCTCGTCAGCCTCGTCCAGATCAGCGGAAACGTCGCAGTGCGGCTCGTTCGGCGATAAGGAAGCACATCTTCTGTCGTGGTTCTCCTTATTAACTCCGGGAATGGTTGTTTTCTGTTTACACCTCGTTCTGTTAGTTGTTTCATCGCTCGTGAAGCCGCAGGGTCATGGACCGCCCTGTGGAGGAGAGCGATATGGGACTTGCGCCTGGGCGGCGGGCACCCGACTTCGAACTGATCGAGCGGGACCGGCGCACGACATTTGACGCGTGGCGGAAAACGCGGTGGGGTCTGTTTCTGACTCGACCGCAGGATTTCACATCATCCAGCATCTGTCGCGCCGCTTCGATGGCGGCCCAACGTGGATTTTTCCTGCTTGCGCTAGAGCCGCTCGCATCTGCGGCCCCGTTCGTTGCGACCTTTGCTGGCGCCATCGTGCATCATGCCAACGGCACCGATATGCCGTTTGTCAGCGATCGGTCAGGAAAAATCGCGACGCAATGGGCGGGCGTTGCGATGGAAGTCGGGCCGGCGGAACCAGATCCCGTTGATAGCATCGCCTACGTCATCGATGATCGCGGCACGATCCGTTTGACGTATTCGTTCATCCCGGATTTTCAACATGACCTCATGGACGCGATGACCGCGTTGGAAGCGTTACACGGGCTTGCAGATGACCGCTCGCGTGCAACGCTGCGAGCGGCATGACCATGATGCGAACACCGATTTCGGTTGGGCTCTATGCCCGCACGCCATTGACTTCCCTACCCGTCACGACGATCGAGACCGCCGGCAACGACTTTTTGCCGGACTGGCTCGTCTACGGCCCGCTTGTGGTTTTCTGGATCGTGCTCGGTTTACGATATCGCGACTTCGCCATTGCCACTCTTGCCAACCCACTTATTCCGATGGGCGGCCTTTGTAACGAGAGCAAAAGCCAGATCCTGGCACAGGCCGGCCCGGAGGCGGCACGGCATATCGCACCCTGGCAGGTGTTCACGACTGGTCCGGACGAGGAAGTGCTGGCGCACGTGGCCATGCGGAAAGTCGGGTCGGCCTGGCCCGTGGTGCTCAAGCCCGACATCGGCTGCAAGGGGGCCGGCGTCAGGCTGATCCGTTCCCCGGGCGACTTGCGCGACACATTGGCGTCATATGCACGCGGCACAAAAGTCATGCTGCAACGGTTCATTCCTTACGAGGCCGAGGCAGGCATTTTTTACTCGCGCCTGCCGTCGGAAGAAAATGGCCGCATCCTATCCATGACGTTCAAGTCGACACCAAAGGTCGTCGGTGATGGCGTCTCCACCTTGCGCGCGCTCGTCCTGGCCCATCCGCACGCCAGCCGCGCGCCAGAAGTCTATTTCCCGCGGCTCACAGCAAGGCTGAACGAGGTTCCACCAAAAGGAAGCGTCGTTTCGCTCGTGTTCACCGGCAATCATTCCAAGGGTGCCCAATTCCGCGACGCGACGCATCTCGTCACCGCCACTTTGACGCACCGTATTGACGCCATCATCAAGGATTTTCCCGACTTCCACCATGGACGGATCGACCTGCGGTTTTCATCCCTCGGTGAACTGCAGGATGGGAAAGGTTTCGAGATCATCGAGGTCAACGGGATCGGCTCGGAACCGATCCATATGTGGTCCCCGGGCAAGACATTGCACGACCTCTACCGGATCCAGTTCGCGCATTACGGACGCGCGTTCAGGATCGGCGCCGCCATACGCGCGACGCGTGGACGTCGCAGCAACGGGGCCTTCGACATGCTCCGGCAATGGCGTCGTCAAGCCGCGCTCATCGCAACGTATCCCTCCAGCGAATAGGTCAAACACCATGCCGTTACTTCTCGGGGACACCGCGCCCGATTTTTCTCAGGACAGCACCCAGGGGCGCATCCATTTTCACGAATGGCTTGGCGACTCCTGGGGTATTCTGTTCAGCCATCCCAAGGATTTTACGCCCGTCTGCACGACGGAACTCGGCGCGGTCGCCCGGCTCGGCCCCGAATGGGCGCTGCGCAACACCAAGGTTCTCGCCCTGTCCGTGGATCCTCTGGACGACCATTATCGCTGGATACGCGATATCAATCGGACACAAAATGCCGAGGTCGATTTTCCGCTGGTCGCGGATACGGACGGACGGGTCAGCGGGCATTATGGCATGATCCATCCGGCCTCCGATCCCCGACTGACGGTCCGCAGCGTCGTCATCGTCGATCCCCGCAAGGTGGTACGCCTGATTCTGACCTATCCTCCGTCGCTCGGACGCAATTTCAACGAGATCCTCCGCGCGCTCGATGGCCTCCAGCTTTCCGATCGCAGCAGGGTCACGACGCCCGCCGACTGGGCACCCGGTCAGGCGGTCATCGTCGCGCCCTCCGTGAGCGATGACCAGGCGGCCAGGCTATTCCCGCAGGGATGGACGGCTCCGACCCCTTATCTGCGTTTCGTTTCCCTCCATGACGCACAATAATCGCCTGCCGGAAGGATTGACCATGTCCGCCTCCCTGAAAACGCGATCCGAAAGCCGATATCGCCCGTCATCCCCCGAGAAGCGTACGAAGCAGAGGCCAATCGATGTTCGACTGCCCGTAACGGCTGAACACAAAGATCGCCAACCCGCTGCGAGCCTTACGACGGCCAAGCCGGTCCGCGTCGTCTGGACGATCAAGACCGCTCTGCATGGCAGCGTGTTCCCGGTCGATGGCGTTGCGCGCGGCGACGGCTGGTTCACACCAAACAGTGCCTCCGCGGCCCTGCGCATTGGCAAGGACTGCTTTCTGAGCCGCGACGAGGCACACGACGTCGCGACCCTCAAACGGCAGAACGAGATCACGAAGCTCGAAAAGCAGATCAGGCGCCTGAAGGAGTTGATCGGCACCACCGACTAGAAAAATGGAGTGGCTGACGGATGCTCGTTTGCGGAGTTCAGACAATGCCCACTTCCGCAGCCGCGGGTGAACGATCCGATCCATCTCGGATCAGCACATTCTGCGCCCCTCTCGTGGTGCCTGGACTCAATGGATCCGGACCCGACCATTGGCAGTCGAAATGGGCGGAAGCGTTCGGGTTCGCACGCGTGGAGCAGACTTCGTGGACCGCGCCGAAGTTCGATCCATGGTATCGAAGACTGGATCATGCGATCATGTGTGCCGGCAGGCCGGTGCTTCTGATCGCTCACAGCCTTGGGGCTGCTCTGTCCATAAGCTGGTTGCAGACAACACGATGTCCCGAGCGCGTTGCGGGCGCGTTTCTGGTCGCTGTGGCCGACATTGACCGGACCCATTGCCCGGAAGCCTCGCGCCTGCAGGACTTTGCGGTGCAATTTGATCGGAAATTGCCCGTGCCGAGCGTCATGATTGCAAGCCACAACGATGAATGGCTCTCGTTTAACCGTGCGACACTCTTTGCACGCTCATTGGGAAGCCGCATTATCGACGTCGGCTTCGCAGGTCATATCGGAACGGCCGCGAAACTTGGCCTCTGGGCCGATGGCCTGTCGCATCTCGCAGACTTCGCGGAAACAATTATCTGAATCGGCAGCGACTGCCTTCGCTGCCGCTAAACGGTGAGCAACACGTTCTTCAACGGATCGGCGCACGTCCCGCGCGCTGAGCTACCGTCTCGGTCTTTGCCCGCTGGCCGCCGCATCGCGACCGCCCTCCGTAGCATCGACCGTTCCGGCCTGAAACCGCCTAAGAAAAATCGCATACCTCCTGTAAATACTCTTCTCCCGGTGTTTTCCTGTTTATACTTTCACTTATGTGTGTTTAAAGAATGCACGACGTGCGTGTGCGTGACATCCCCCAGGGGGGCAAGTGCGTGATCGATCAACCACTCTACGGGCTGTCGGTATTCAAGGAAGGTATTTCTCGTTGGAATCCGAAAATCAAAAAATGATGACAGACATATGCAGTTCCCGGGAAAAACGAAAAATGGAAGCGCCCCCGGCCTTGGGAAATTACGCTTTCTGCCTTGCTCTTCTATCTGTCGGGGCGGTATGCGGCCAACCGCAGGAAAGCCTGGCAGCGCCGGCACCCGCAACCGCTCATTACCCTCAGAAAACGCACCCCTTCCGCACCGCCTCACGGAAACCGACCATCGCGCGGAGACCTTCGGAAGAACGGATCAGCGTCGTGGGAATGAACGGTGCCCACGCGGCGGAGGCAAGGCTTCGCACGATCCCCGGGAACACGGCGGTTATCGACAGCAAGGAGGTCAATCGCGGTCGCGCGGCCAGTCTGGAGGACGTTCTATCGTTCCAACCTGGTATCTATGCACAGGCGACAAGTGGCAGCACGGCGAACAAGATTTCGATTCGCGGTTCAGGAGCCGGTGTTTTTTACGGCGGCTACAGCCTTGGAATGAAATATCTTATCGACGGCATGACGATCAGTGGCGTCGGAGGTCTGCAGGAAGATCGTCTCACTCCGATCGGCTACCAGCGCACGGAAGTTCTGTATGCCGCCAATGCATTCGATTACGCCTCGACCGCGCTCGGTGGTGCAATCAATTTCATAGCGTCAACCGGGCGGTCATCTCCGGGCACGATGTTCCGATGGGAGGGCGGCAGTTTCGGGACGGCGATCGAGCAGGCGAGTCAAGGCGGGACGTTCGCGAAGGGAAAGGGTGACTATTACGTTACTGTCGGTCGAACGGATCGCCAGGGCTATCAGGCCGATACGCGCACCGATCGAACCGACGTCGATTTCAACCTCGGTTATCGCCTTACCGACCGGTTCTCGGTCCGGGCGATCGGGCGGTGGGACGAAGGCAGTTCACATTATGGCGGCCTGCTGACCCTTGCGCAGGTCCGCGAGAATCCTGCCCAAAATCCGAATAACTGGGGTGAGCGTCCGACCGAGAGTAAGATGCTTGGCCTTAAAGGCACTTATGATTTCGACGATCGCTCCACACTGGAATATGGAATAACGCTCAACCGTTACACGTTGTTTAACAACAAGGAGACTCTCCAACCACAACTCTGGCGCTCCACCGACATCAACAATTCCCTGCGTTACGTGCGACACGACACGCTGTTTGGTCGATCGAGCGAGTCCACGGTCATTCTGAGCGACGTGGACATGGTTAGCGGCGACTCGCGCTATTTCAATACGGCGACGCCCGCTTACGAAGGTACGCGCGATAATTGGGCTTTGAACGAGCACACCAAATTCCAGGGCTCTCATGATTCGGTGCTGGCCGTCGGCAATACGACAGAGGTGCTGAACCGCCTGTGGCTCTCGACCGGACTTTCGGGCATCTGGATTCAGCGAAAGGTTCACATCGTCGATCGACAGACGCCCGATCCGGACGCGCGCAGCAGGATCGATTACGATGCTATATTCTTGGCCCCAAGGATTGGGTTGCGATATGCTTTAACGAAGAAGATCGACCTGTTTACCAACCTGAGCCGCTCGATCGACCCGCCGGTCACATGGGAATATCAGAACAACAACGGTGGCAGTCCGTATAAGAACACAGCGAGTGTCGGACCACTCGAAGCACAGCGTGCCTATACCGTCGAAGTTGGAATCCGCGGACATTTGGGGCCGTTCGAAGGAAGCCTGACGGCCTATCGCAGTTGGATACATGACGAGCTTCTGTCCGTCGTCGTGCAACGTGCGACGGCTTCCACGGCCGAGATCGATGCGGTCAACAATGCAAGCCCGACCATTCATCAGGGGCTGGAAGCCGGGCTCAATACCAGCCTTTTCACTTCTCACAGTGACGGGAAGCTCTCTCTCAGGCAGGTGGCGACGGTCAACGATTTCCATTACGTGGATGATCCCGCGCTCCGCCACGACGAACTGCCGTCTCTGCCGCGCTGGGTCTATCAGGCCGAGCTTCAATATGAGCATCCGAGCGGCCTATACGCCAACCTAAACTTTCGCGCGACCTCGGCGTATTTCGTCGATTATGCGAATACGCTCAAGGCGCCGAGTTATGGTCTATGGGGACTGAAACTCGGATACGAAGCGCCAAGCCGTCACTGGAGCGCGTTTGTCGATCTCCGTAACCTTGCAAACAAGCATTATGTCACTGCAGCCTATACCGAATACAACCTGAAAGGCGCGGACTCGGCCGTATTCTATCCCGGTGACGGATTTGGAGCATTCGGTGGCATAACGCTCCACCTGTAGCGCATCGCGACAGCGTGTCAGCCTGTCCGCTGGCGTGCTGCCGCATGGATACCGCCCGCCGCCCGCACGTTCCGGATCGTCCTCCTGGCCCGGACGATGCCATCAGCCGGGGGCCGCTTCGTCGGCGCCCAGAGCATACAGAAGCTTCGCCCGGATATCCTGATACACGGGCGCAGCATGGTGACGTGGCCGCTCCAGCGCGATGGCGATGTCCTCGACGATGCGGCCGCGATCCAGAACGACCGCACGGTCTGCGAGTTCGAGCGCTTCGTCAACATCGTGGGTGACCAAGAGGACCGCGCAGCGATGCCGCTCCCATAGGCTCATGACGAGCGCGCGCATCCTGATGCGCGTCAAGGCATCCAGCGCCGCGAACGGTTCGTCCAGCATCAGGAATGCGGGTTCACGCACAAGCGAACGCGCAAGGGCCGCGCGCTGGGCTTCGCCGCCGGACAGCGTCAGGGGCCAGGCGTCTTCACGATGGCCAAGTCCAACCTCGGCGAGAATTTTCTGCGCGCGCTCGCGGCCGTCATGCGAAGTCTGTCCCAAGATGACATTCTGCCACACGCGACGCCACGGGAGCAGACGGCTCTCCTGAAACACGATGGAGACATTATCCGGACTGCGCACAGTTCCTGCTGTCAGGGGATCGAGCCCGCCAAGCACGCGCAGCAACGTCGATTTTCCCGACCCGCTGCGTCCCAGCAATGCTACGAATTCTCCCCGACCGATCGTAAGGTCGAAATTTTCGAGAATTGCGTTGCCTGAGCCGAAACGTTGCGTGAGCCCCGAGACGATGACCGCATCCTGCCCGATCGTCACAGGAATGTTCCCAACGTTGACCGGGGACGCCACACGAGCAGCGATGCCTCGACAAGCCTTACGATCCGGTCGGAGACGAGACCCAGAATCCCATAGACAAGAAGACCGACCATGATGATGTCGGTACGCAGGAAATCCTCGGCGTCCATCATCATGTGGCCGATACCGCTTTCTGCGTTAACCTGCTCCGCCACGACAAGCATCAGCCATGAAATGCCAACGGCATATCTGATGCCGATCAACAGGTCGGGCAACGCACCGGGAAGAATGAGGTCACGGATCATCTGGAGTCGCGAAAGTCTGAGCGTCTGTGCCATTTCGATCAGTTTTGGATCGATTGCCCGGATCCCTTTATGCAGGTTCAGGTAGATCGGAAACGCGGCCCCCAGCGCCACCAGCAGGACCTTCGGCGTTTCACCGATGCCGAACCACAGAATGAACAACGGGACAAGCGCCAGCGCAGGCAACGTACGCACGATCTGCATCGGCGCGTCCACGATATCGTCGCCAAGCCGCGACAGACCCGCGACGATGGCCAGTCCGATGCCGACCGCGCAGGCAATCACGAACCCCGCCGCGGCACGCCGGAGAGAGACCCAGAGATTGACGGGCAAGGTGCCGTCGCGCGTCAATGACCATGCTGTGCGCGCGATATGCATGGGCGACGTCAAAAACCGTTCCGAAATCAGTCCCGCCCAACTCCCGCATTGCCAGAGGAGAACGATCACCACCAGAGACGCATGACGGCGCAGGAAGCTTGCCAGCCCGAAGCGACTGATCACCGGGCCGCGCCCGGCGTCCATACCGCCGAGGCGACGTCGACGTGCGCCGGTAACAAATGCGCGTTCAGGAAACCGTCCGCCAACGCTTGCTGTTCCGCAATGATCCCGGCGTCCATCGGATGATAGCCGAACTGACGCGTCACCACCGCGTTGCGGACGACATCCTCGGACAACCCGGTTTCGGTCGCCAGAATCTGCGTGACCTCGGCCGGATGATTTTGCGCCCATTGGTCGGTCCGGGCGATCGCATCGGTAACCGCCCGAAGAACATCCGCGCGATGCGTCGCGGTTGTCCGACTTGCCAGAAAAAATTCCCGGTTGGCGACGATCCCTTCTGCGGTCGTCAGAATGCGGGGATGGGTTGCGAGCGCGCTTGAAAGATATGGGTCCCAGATCGCCCAGGCATCGATCTGCCCCCCTTCGAAGGCCGCGCGCGCGGATGGCGGCGGCAGATAGGCCGGGTGAATATCAGCAAACGACAGACCGGCTTTTTTCAATACCTCAAGCAGAAACCAATGCACGTTGGAGGCGCGATTGAGCGCGATGCGTTTGCCACGCAGGTCTCCCAACGCATGAATGGGACTATCCGCGGGGACCAGAAGTGCTTCGGCACGCGGTGCCGGGGGTTCGTATCCGATATAGACGAGGCCACCAGGTTGTGCGGCTTCGGCGAAGACAGGCGGCGCGTCCCCGGTCTGCCCGAAATCGATCGCGCCCGCTGCCAGAGCCTGCAAGAGCTGTGGGCCTGCCACGAATTCCGACCAGACGACAGGTATGCCCTGTGGTGCGAGAGCTTCTTCGAGCAGGCCCAGATGCCTGAGCAGGATCAGTGTGCTGTATCGCTGATAACCGATCCGGATCGGCGCGGTCGATGCGGCATGCGTAATGCGCGGCGCCGCCGCGAGCGCCGCAAGGCCGCCGAGAACCGCGCGACGCCTGAGGGAAAGTCGAGCACTCATAGGATATCCGTTCGGTATTGCGGGACATGGGTCCCGAACAGTTTCTCGCGCAGCGTGCCGGGCCGATAGGCGGTCTTGTAGCGTCCGCGCCGCTGCAATTCCGGCACGACATGCGTGATGAAATCCTCGAAACTGCCCGGCGTTATGGCGTAGGCAAGGTTGATCCCGTCAACCCCGGTCCTGTCGATCCAGTCTTCGAGCAGATCGGCAATCCGCTGCGGACCGCCGACAAAAGTCACACCCATACCGCCGATCGCCGCGTGTTCCGCCAGCTCCCGGACCGTCCAGACCCGGTTCGGATCCACAACCGTCAGCGCGTCGATCGCGGAGTGGATGGCATCGTTGCGAACATGCCGGACCGGCTCATCGAGAGCGAGCGTCGAAAAATCAACGCCCGTCCAGCCGGACAGGAGCGTGAGCGCGCCCTCGAGGCTTACATAGCGCCGGTAATCCGCCCATTTCGCTTCGGCCTCGGCATCGTCGCGCCCGGTGATGACGGTGATCAGCGAGAAGATCTTCAGAGAGGCCCGCGCGCGACCGGCGCGCTTCAGTTCGGCCTCGAGCCCCTCCACACCGTGTCGCGCAACAGTCACGGACGGCCCGGCCAGAAACACGCATTCCGCAAAATCCCCCGCGAAGGCGCGGCCTTTCGACGACGTTCCCGCCTGATACAGCACAGGCGTACGTTGCGGTGACGGTTCGCAGAGATGCACGGCATCGAGATCGTAATATGGACCATGATGCGTGATACGATGGACGCGGGCTGGATCGGTGAACACACCCGCATTCGCATCGCGGACGACCGCGCCGTCCTCCCAACTGTCGCGCCATAGTTTCATGACGACGTCCATATAATCGCGGGCAATGTCGTAACGCTCGTCGTGCCCCGTCTGGCGGGCCTGTCCCATGCCGCGGGCGGCGCTGTTCAGATAGCCTGTGACGATATTCCAGCCGATCCGTCCGTCCGTCAGATGATCGAGCGTCGAAATGCGCCGCGCGAACGGATAGGGATGTTCGAAAGAGAGCGTCGCGGTCAGCCCGAAACCCAGATGTTTCGTGACAGCCGCCATCGCGGAAATCGTCATCGCGGGATCGTTGACCGGAACCTGCGCCGCATTCCGCAACGCTGCCTCCGGACCGCCGCCGTACACATCGTACGTGCCCAGAACATCGGCAATGAAGAGCCCGTCGAACAGTCCACGTTCGAGAAGTGCCGCAAGCTCCGTCCAGTAGCCGATCGTCCGATATTGCCAGGCCCGATCGTCGCGATGTCGCCACAGGCCGCTGGCCTGATGTGAGACGCAGGTCATGTCGAACGCGTTGATCGGAATTTCCGACATCAGAAGCGTTCCTTTATTGGAGTTGCCTGACCGAACATCTGCGCCGCCAACGTGGCCGCGACGGACTGGGCATTTGCCGTGACTTCCGGCAGCCCCATCAGCTCGCCGAACGTCCCGCGCGACAGGGGCCCCGCGATGAACAGCCCGGGCACGGACCGGCCGGCGGCGACGGCATGGTGAACGCTGTCGGTATGCAGTCCTAGCCCCAAGGGATCGCGCTCGATCAGCCCGTCTTGCGCGAGACCCGCAAGGAACGGCTGCTGGGCCAGAATACCGATATGATCCGGGCCGGTCGTATTGATTACGAGGTCGCAGACGATGTGTCGGGGCGCTCCCCCGCGCAGGCGGAGATCGAGTTCGATCGCCTCATCCATCCCGGTCGCGCGTTCGATCCGCGCTGCCGAAATCTGAAGCGTGCCGTCTGCGATCCTGCGGGCCAGCACGGCCTCGACCTGCGGCGCGATCCGGAACCGATGCACGTCCCAGAACGGACGCAGATGCCGCACGAGCCGCTTGCGTTCGACAGGTGGCAGCGCGGACCAGATCGCCCGTCCCTGCCGGCGCAATGCATCGAATGTAGCC
>Ga0157365_10000794_pt1 | contig 13400 bp, 15 predicted proteins | sample AttsexASBM3_FD_111478 | JGI IMG/M metagenome (GOLD analysis project Ga0157365, IMG submission 111478) | Fungus gardens microbial communities from leaf cutter ant in Ribeirão Preto, State of São Paulo, Brazil - Atta sexdens ASBM3 | ecosystem: Host-associated > Fungi > Mycelium > Unclassified ... | reverse complement strand
CTGTGGACAAAACGTGGGAGTTGGCAGGGTAGAGTTTCTTTCGGAGAAAACACGTAGAAGTACGAGGGGTGTGAGATCCTGAGTAGGAGAAAGAATCCTGATACTGAGACAGGATGTGTTGAACGTGATCATGTCCTCGATTTAGTCTCTGTTTCTTTTAGAAATCTCGAGGTTGGGAAATTATCACTAACATTGTTGGATCTGACAATAGTTGCGCAATCAAAACCATGTATCGCGATGAAGTAGCCATATGAACTGTTAGTGATGTCGGTAAAAGCGAACTATGACTTCTGTGAATTGCAGACTTCATGATTAACGGTATGAAATTCATCGTGATGTGAGTATCATAACACCCTAAGTCGAGTAAAATCCGAGGGCTGAGGGTTCATGAAAAGTATGCTGATGGAATTATGTTCAAATATCACAGGAGCTGAACATGCCTTATCCGCCGTCCGATGAAAATTTGCAATGTACAATACTGGACACTGATTACGAAAATGCATGGATCTTGGGCACCAACCGATAGCGGGAAAACTAGCTCATTTCAGAAGTTCTTCACGCTCGAGAACAGATTTTTCTAATTTGATTAGGATTGTCGTTCTGGAGGGATGCTGGGCTGTGGGCGTCCCATGCGCTGTGACCCGCGCGGGCTGCGAGGAGTTGAGAGTGATTATCAGGTGGGACAAAGCGATGACGCACAAATCCGAGTCCATCAAGAATAGCTTCGACAATTCCAGCTGTGAACGATGAACAGCTTAGGCCGCCGAGATCACGAGGAACAGAGATGTTCCTTTCAATCGGCGGATCATTGTCTATAATCATATCTAGAACAGGGTCATCAGTGTGGGATATTCGATGTGATACACAGGCAGAAATGACTTACACTCGTCGGCGTTCTCCACACTCTTTTCAATGGCATCAGCTGGTTTGCCATATACAGCCTTCCAGACTTGGGTATGGATGACCATTAGAGCGGGAACAAGTCTGATTTCGCGCTTGGGTGCCTTGGATGATGATTCTGAGCGCCAAACCATGAGTTCGAAAACACGAGAGCCGATGCGATATCCTAGTGTGTTAAGCCTAGGTATGAGATGAGTGGACACCGAGATGTTGGGTGGGGATGGCTGTACCTCCGTTCTAGGTCATTGATGCCACTGACACGCTTTTGCGTGTACTGCACGATTTCAGAGAAAAGAAAGGAGAAGGCGGAGGCGGAGACGTCTGCTATGCGGGTCTTATTCAGATTCCTGTCATAGATGTTGGGCCTGGGAGGCCTTGGGCTAACCAATACAGTAGATGCAGAGGGGAGAGAATAACGTGTGGAGGACGATAAGTGGTCGACGGATGAATTGGAGAGGACGGAAAGACGAGGACGTGGTTGTGAGTAGGCCATTGAGTGCTCGGGGTCTCGTCCGTCAGTAAATAAATACCTTTGAGCCCAGACCAGCCCCCATGAACGACTATACCCCTTCTCCCGCTGACATTCAGTCCCATGTCTTTTCTGCCCTCCTCCAGGGCACCACTCCAGACGTCGCCCTACGGGTTAGGGGTTCTTGGAGTGCTGTATACAAGCTTCACCGCCTGATCCTCACGCAGTCGGTCAGTCCGTGCCCACCCGCTCATTCTGCAGTCCATGCTGACCGCTTTCAGGGATTTTTCCACTCTCTCTTCACTTCCGGTTTCTTAGAGTCCTCGCACAAGAGGCAAAGTTCAGTATATGGCTGTGACGTCGTCGACATCGTCTTCCCCGACCGAAATATCACTCGAGCTGGTAAGCACGTATCTCTCCGTCCTCGCGTCGCCGATTGTTGATCGCAGCTATCTTATGTAGCATTCGAGTAAGTGATCAGCATTCTTTGTTTTTGGTTCTTATTTCTTTCAGGATTTGTATCGCACGTCTCTACGGTGGCGGTCCAGCTTTGCATGTGCCCTCGTCCCTTGTACCCACTGCTGCTGAGCCTCTCACTCCCTCCTTCCCAGTCCCCCAAGAGGCTGAGCTCGCACCCCCTAATCATCACCCAGTCACACCGCAGTTTCTCCTCTCCCTCCTTGCAACCTCGATATACCTTTCAATCCCATCCATAGCATCGCAGGCGCTCTCACTTATACTCAGCACAGTCGGTCCCACAACAGTAGTATCATATCTCAATTTTGCCCTCGGAAAACCATTAGATCTCTTGGCTGGTGAACTAGAAACTGCCCGGGGGCTGGAGAACATCGCTCTACCGATTGAGGATGAAGAGGATGACTTAACCATCGGCACGCATTCAGAAAAACAGATAGATGATTTTTCTGACATCCTCTCTGATCTTGCTGTCAAGGAAGATACTTCTTCAGAAGAGAGTGTTTCTATACACGAGCATGACTCAGATGATGGTATTACATGTCATTATGGAGTTGTATCAAATAAAATCGGCGAAGCTTGCGCTTGTTGGCTAGCAAGATGGGCTGTGGATATTCTGATTCATGAGCAAACTCTGCGACCACAGGCCTCCTTGCTTGCTGAAAAAAAAATTTCGCCGGCAGAATTGTCAAATATTGCTGGACTTTCCGAACGCTGTCATGTTACAATCTGGAGTCGTGGGGGGTTGAGTGCTAAGTGGGTTGCCGCGCTTGTTTCTTCTGATACACTATTTGTCAAAAATGAACGCCATCGGTATGACTTTGCTCGAAACGTTGTTGAGCTGCGACGGGCTGATGGTATTTTGCTCGAAGAAGAGGCTGAATGGACCAATATGTTTGAAACAGGCATCTACTACAACAACATGGTAAGCTCTGATGATATGTCCCATGGAGTGTGCGACTCATTACAATTAGTCGACAGAGGATATAATTAACATCTCAAACGACGTATCTCCTGCGACAAATCAGTCCTTCGTTCCTCTTCGAATTCTCCAAGCCGCTCACTGGGACCAGTCAGTCCTTCGTCATAAGATAAATTCTCTTTGTTGCTCCCCTTTATCCTCTACTACTCCAAGAGAAAAAGAGCTTGGAATAACCCTTTTTACTTCGGACATCCGGACTCAGTCCCCTGGGTCTGGTCCACCTGGTGCTTCAAACTTGGAAGCTCAAAAAGCATACTTCCCAGTTCCAACCGATTCATCCCTACGGATAGGTGACAATGGGACAGCATTCAACGGAGCAGTGGATGGCCCTCCTATGTCAATGGATGAGTTGTTTAAATTCACTGACAACCCATCTGTTGCTGCTTCACATTCCTCGAATGGACGAACGGTGCACAAACAGAGCAGTGGCCAAGTCTCACCGCTTTCAACATCAGAATCTACTTTCTTTGGCATCCTCACATCAAGACAGACTGGTTCCAGTTGCATCGCTTCGGACAGTAGTGGAAAAGGTCGTTGGTCTCCATACCCTCCTTGCCGGTTTTCCGTAGAATTTTGGGACTATGATGGCCTTAAGGAGAAAAACAGGCTGTATTCCGAAACCATTTGGTATGCCGGAAGTTTATTCAACGTTTATATCCAGATTATTCGCAAAAAGGGTCAAGGTCAAACCCAACTCGGTGTCTATGTCCATCGCCAGTCGAGTATCGATCCTATACCATCACCCAGCATTTATGTGACCCCTCCTTCTCCTACCAATGGCAGTGGTGAGGCCAGTGACCCACTTGCTCTGGTAAAGAACAGGGACCGCTATCATTACGGTGGATCTTCTCAATCTTCATCCGGTCCATCACATAGCCCACTCCACTATTCACCCTCCATTCATCCATTGGTCCACGCATCCAGCGCCGTATTTTCATCCACAGGTAGACCAGCCTCCCCTCATTCACCTGGCTCGGGATCTCCATCTCCTCTCAATGCTTCCATCAGCAATTTCGTCAGTGGTGCTACTACACGTGCTCCCGGTCAACCATATCGAGATCCTCGTGCCATGATAGCTGCTTACTTCATGGTAAGCTGCGCGAGTGCCACAGGTTCTTCACAAACAAGATTTTCGAGTGCACCTGACGTGTTCTCAGTAGGGCAGAGTTGGGGTTGGAAGTCAAGTTCACTGAAATCAGAAGAATATGTAGATTTCGGGGGAGAAGAGGATGGAGAAGCTTTTGCTCTTCCTGCTAGAAAGACTAGGCATGGAAAGGAGGTTAGTTTCAGGGCAACTGTTGTTGTTGGACTCGTTTGAGCTTTACTTCTTTCAACGTCACTCATTTTTTATCATTGGATTATCATGTATATTTCTCGTTTTGGAAGCCATTGTGTATGATATTTTGTAGTCTACCCACAGTTACAGTGCATGTCATCGCTGCAATTAGCTGAGAGCTTAAGCCTTTTTTCAGAATTGCTCAGGCATGAAACCCACCATGAAATGCTGATTTACATTGATTTATGCAATCAGCAGATCTTCCCATGATGTTTCGGGTTGGTGCAACGGATCAATCGTTCTCAACACTTCCGAAGATGTTGTACTGTGTTTAGTCTCCATCACTCATTAATGTACACACATCACTTTTGTATTCTCTGGCTCCCTTGCTGATTTTATGGCAACAATACGACCCAAGCCTGCTCCAAGGCTCCCACGTCCAGCTGCACGATACTGGAAGGGTAAAGCACCCAAAGGCCTAGCGGAAGTTGAATCTGACTCAGATGTTGATGAGGCACAGGAATCCAAGATACAAGAGGACGGTGATGTTCAAATAAGAGATATTGGGGACATTGAGATAGGTGCAAGTGGAGAAGAGGACGAGGACATGGGCATACAGGTGTCCAAGACAAAAGTCGACGTCAAAGGGAAGAGTATCAGTGTTGCTTTGAAAGATGTGAGCGTCAGTAAGGAGGGGAAGGTTATAGTGGCAGGACGTTTGGAGAGTGGAAAGACTGAGATGGAGGGTCAAAAAGGTGTGTCGCTCTCTTCAGAATTAATTTGTCTGATTATCATTCTCTAGAATCTGAAGAAGAGGAATCTGAAGAAGAGGAAGGACAAGAATCTGAAGAAGAGGTGGGTATGTTAGTCCTATCCGAATTGGTGTATTACTCATTGCTACCTACAGTCGAGTGAAGACGAGAGCGAATCAGAAGAAGCTCCACAGCCTTTATTTCGACCAGTCTTTGTACCCAAGTATGTGTTTGTTTCAGTATTTTAGAACGTTGTGCCAATAACTGTAGACGTGCTCGCGCAACGATAGCGGAGAAAGAGGCGCTGGCAGAGGACTCAGCAGAGATGCAAAGTAGGAGAGAGCAGGAGGCCGAAGAGCGGCGAAAACAAAGCCATGACATGGTGGCCGAGAGTATACGAAGAGAGCTTGCTGAAAGTGTGTCTTTCGTTTTATATTTCCTATTCAAGCACTATTGACACCGTATATCATAGAGGAGAAGGAGGATCAAGTTCCTGATGTTGATGATACTGATGGTCTGGATCCTTCAAGCGAATTCGAGGCTTGGCGCCTGCGTGAACTTGGGCGAATTAGAAAGGAGAAAGAAAAAGAGCTCTTAAGAGAGCAGGAGCGGGAGGAAATCGAGAAGAGGAGAGCTTTACCTGAGGAACAACGGCACAAAGAAGACGTGGAGAGGGCAGACAAGACAAGAGCAGAGAAACCTAAAGGACAACAGAAATTTCTGCAAAAGTACTGGCACAAGGGCGCTTTCCACCAGGTTTGTTCCCTCTCACCATATTGCGAATGATTAGCCTTCAAATTGAAACATACTAGGATGCGGAAGTTCTCAAGAGGCACGATTTTACGGAGGCTACAGAGTCGACTATCGATATGACAGTCCTTCCTCAAGTCATGCAAGTCAAGAACTTTGGTAAGAGAGGGCGTACCAAGTATACTCATTTGTTGGATCAAGATACAACTGTCGGTAACGGCGGTTTTGGCGGCATCGCACCTGTAAAACAGGGAGGCACTGGAACAGATACTGGTGGTTGTTTCTTGTGTGGTGGACCTCACTTAAAGAAAGGTTTGTTTTAGCTGCGTAAGCTATCATCCTCTGACCTCTCAGAATCTTTTAGACTGTCCACAAAATTCAACGAAAACGGGTATTACTTCTACTGCATCAGGTCCACGGCCATGGAAAGATGACAGAGGTCCCCGTGACCACAGAACTCAACAAGATTCTCGTATTCAGGAAAGAGACGACAGTCACAATAGAAAAGACGAAAGAGAGAGTGTATCGGTGCGGCATAGACATGATAGGAGGGATAGGTATGACAATCACCAAAATCACTACAACAACCAACCCTCTAGATCGAGATCACGATCATCGAGCTCATTCAAAGACCGACGTCAGCGGAAAGAGAGGAGAAGATCAAGAGAGCGGTCGTTAGAATATCGGGAAAAGAGGAGGCGCCTAGATTGATTCTATAACCTATTTCAGGTCTCGTCTGACGGGATATATGTGAATTTACTACATATTAGGCGAGACTAGGACGCAGCGGGCAACGTATGAAAGATAGTACCCTGAGCAGCCAACTTAAATTCACGTCAAGGATAAATACATCCCTAAAATTTTCTAATATCTTGAATCATTGGAATGATTCAGGTAGAGGAGAGTAAGTTTCTATTTTCTATGTTTCCCTTCAAGTCTACACCCACCGCTACAAGCATTTCAGAGCCACCGTTTCTCTCTTTCTGTTGGAATGGCGAACCAAGGATACGACGTAAGACTTCTCTGATGGAAAGGCATTGTTCACGACCGTGTGAGTACCGGTTTGGAATACTCTCTTCGGTCATCCAAAGTCTCAGAACCTGAATACATAAGTGCGCTTAGATATATAATGTCCGAAAGAACACTAATAGTAGATGGTCAATATTCCTGCCGGCATACTGGTGCCGAAGATTTGTCACCCCTGCTTTCCAGATTTGTCACTTACATCGCCTGTTGCTTCTACCAATGGCTTCGTCACTGGCATACTCAACACTCAGAAACATTTCACAAAACGTCCTCAGGAGCGGTTCCAAAAGAAGTTCATGCCCTAAAAAACTCGCTCTAACACAAGTCAAAGCTTTCTCCGTCAGTTGCATTCACTCTGCGACCTTCCGGAACACTCTTGCATTTGCTTCGTTCATACCACAATCGCGACTCTCAGACAGGACATATGCACGTCCACCTGTCCTTGGCACGTCCAAAGATCTTTTCCCTCCCGGGCCAGAGTCTAAATCATCTAACTATCACAGCTCGTTCAATGTTCATCCAAACGGAAACGACTCCCAATGAAGATTCCCTTAAATTCATCCCTGGAACGCAAGTGATGGATGGAGGTACTGCTGAATTTTTGGACACACGGGCTGCACTGGCATCACCACTTGCCATTCGACTCATGGGCGTCGAAGGAGTCACTGGCGTTTTCTATGGTCCTGATTTTGTGACAGTTTCCAAAGATTCTGAGAACACATGGGCTGTGGTGAAACCCGAAATATATTCCATTCTCATGGAACATTTCTCATCGGGAGAGCCCTTGTTTAGCAACCAAGAAGATCGGGAGGCCGTCGGCCCTCAAGATACAAGGATCTTGGACACTGATTCGGACACCGTGGCAATGATCAAAGAACTTTTGGAAACAAGAGTGCGACCTGCTATAATGGAGGACGGTGGAGATATTGAGTACCGAGGATTTGATCAAGGTAACGGAATTGTCAAAGTTAAGCTCAAGGGAAGTTGCAGGGGATGCGATTCGAGTACTGTCACGCTCAAGAGTGGGATCGAACGTATGCTGATACACTATATCCCTGAAGTCAAGGGTGTGGAGCAAGTGGGAAATTTCTTGTTTTAGGCATACCTGAATTTCACAGCCGTTCCTACAGATTCTTGACCAGGAGGAAGAGATGGCGTTAAGTGAGTGGGAAAAACTCGAGCAGAAGCTGTCGCGTAAGAGTAGGAAAGACTCGGAGTGAGTCGCTCTACATTTACTTTGGTTGGTTCGATGGCAGCGCTTATTTCAGTGTACAGTATGGCACAATATATGTCGATTTAGATTTCCAAATAAAACCTATTAGCACGAGTATGAGAACTCAGAATTTGTATCTATCTATAGCTCATCTAATGTCTGTCCACCTATTTGTCGTGAGTGAGTGACGGTCCCACCTTTTTCTCAAGTCGAATCAACCGAGAATGCTTCACTCAAGGTCTTTCATCGCTGCTGCTGAGACTCGAGTCTTGTGAGCTGCCTGCGATGGAATCATCTTGTCTCAAGGTGAGGGGTATAAATGCTCGCTCAAGAAGAACCTCCCATGGTTTGAGTCAGAAGTGTGACTTGTTGAGACGTCAAGTGACCTTGACAGCATCCAGATGCTCGATCGTCCATTTTCCGTCATACATTCTCGTCTTTCTCATTGGCTTAACTTCCTACCATCACCACCTCTGCATGCAACCAGCCAGTACAACAACCCGAAGAAATGGTCTGTTATATGGCAGGCACCATACTCCATCTACTCATTCTTCCCTCTGGTTTCTAGGTCTACGTCAATAGCAAGAAGTTTGCTTGGTAAATTTGGTTACGCTCATATTTTCTTACATTCTCTCATACCGTCTCATCCAGTGAATCATGCATCAAAGGTCACCGATCTTCATCTTGCCATCATACCGACAGGCCGCTTTTCGAGATCAAGAGAAAGGGACGGCCCGTGTCTCAATGCGAGAAATGCAGAGAACTCAGACAGTCAAAGAAGGTTCACTCCAAGTGCACTTGCCATCCAAAGTCTGATCCTGCAGACCGAGGAGAGGTCTTAGCATCTACAACATCAAAGTGTACGTCATTATTAACGATCCTAAGGTTCACTACTCAAGGCCAGCCTTATAGCTCGCAGATTCATACCAATTATTCCCGCCCTGCCAAATGGACTCCGAGATGTTTTGGCTACAGCACAAGTGCTGGGTCCCCTTCCAGACGCTCGACAACGAGGTATTTTCGCTATTTAAACTACCTATTTGATTCGGATCATTAATATATAGTATAGTGGATACCCTCCTTAATCCGTGTACGTGTAAAAGTGTCTGGAAGTGCAATTGTCGACAGGCACACTTACCTCCTCCGACTGACAAATCGGACGGAGATCTAGAAACTCTTGCTCATGTATCCACAATGAACTGTTGCAATGCTTCGTAAGTAACGTCTTCGTCGCCGGCATTAAAGTCTCTTGAACTCCTAGCGTAAATCGCTCTGTCTAGAGTAAATTCAGGGGCTCCTTCCGATACAATCAAGCACTGCCGTGCTCGACCTTCAAATCCTCATCAAGGCTCACAGAAACGATCAGAGTGCCATGACCATAATAGTACCTCCCCAATTCTAGAACTTCCGCCGATTCGAACCCCCAACATATCGTCACCGATTCTTCCCAATCAAATTCCAGATTTTGGATTCATGCCACCGATCAGCACTATCACATCACTAGCTGGGTCAGGGTGTACGTGCGGAGTTCAATGTTCGTGCCCTGGATGTGTAGAGCATCGTGGTCCCACGCATGCTGCGAAGGACTTGCTTGACTGCACAGAAGGACAATGCGGGACATGTGTTGATAATCAGACTGGCATCACTCTTCCAATTAGCTTTTCACCGTTCTCGTCCATCCCCCCTACTTCCACATTACTTGCAGCTTCTCCGAATTTCATAAACAAAAGCGCTTCCCTCAATCGCTTTTTTGCGCGTGCCGCCACGTTGCCACCTCCACCACCTGGCCGCCGATTCGGCAGCGGTGCCCAACTTGACCCTCATGATATTGGCTCGGGTTTTGTTAATGCCTCATCAATCAACCTGCCGAAATTGGAATGTTGCAGTGGCAGTTGCAGCTGCCCAGATAGCCAGTGTAGATGTGGTGCATCTTGTGGGGGGTGTTGCCCAGATATGGGAGCTCCATCCGAGTCTCGGACAACTTTTGGTCTCTCTCCAAGATATACTCATGAAGGTAATACATGCAGTGATCGTGGCGTCTCAGTTCCTGCTACACCTCTGAGAAGTTTCTGCGAAGGCAAAGATTCGTAGCTGTTCTTCTATGGCACAATCTTCCACCAGTCTTTCACCAATATGCTTTTCCTTTTTACATTATCTATCGTTGTGTCTGCTATCTCGATGCTTTTGTGATGCTTTTGTTTGACTCTTTGACTGGCAGAGTGTAAGATAAATAGAAGGACCTTCAGAATGTGGATGGATGGTTTAGTTCTCGACAACCTTGTCCAAAGGTACATTTAAGTAGCATAAGCCAACAGTCTGTATGATCATTGTGAGCACTTAAAATGCGGCTACCCAAAGGAAAGAAGAATCAATTTCATGTTTGCTGGGTAATTACCCATCCTTCAACTAGAAAAAAATCCCAGAAAAGATCCCTCGCATATTATAGTTATACACTTAGTGAAATGGACATATTAGCCGAGCAAGAATCAAGTGACGGAAAAGATACTTGCGTATCATCTATGGTAGAAGATAAGCATCAGAATGATCAAGTCAGAAAATATTTACCATCGTAATGGAATTGAGTCTAGCCAGAAGATGATGTGAGATCGTGAAATGCATCATAACCAGATCATACCTTCTTCGGGTTATCTGGAGCACAACGAACATACCGATCATTATCAGCGGGACTGAGAGTGCACGGCAAATTTGAGCACCATGATCGAGTATCCGTGAGTATGAATCTTACGGTTCTTTCTTCTGTTAGTGTTGTTGAGCGGCCATAAACTACTAAGCACAGTATTCACACACCTTGCAGGATGCAAGCATGCTCTGCAGTGTAACACAGACGGCAGTGACACTGAGAACCGGAGACCATTCATTCCCCAGAATAGACGCGCAAATCTAGACATACTGTTAACATGTTATAACCGGAATAGAAAGACTGAAACTACATGACCATTAGAATACACATGCTATGCGTTCATGTTTGAGCACAAGTAGAACGTAGATTGTGATGACATACAGGATGAATCGGAGCTCGATGCCCTTCTGTCACTACAAACTGAACAGCTGGTGAAGATATCGGGTATTGTGCATCAAACCGAAACTGAAGAGTGTATTTTTCACCCTGATAATGCCTTCACATCGGAGATGATCCCTCGTGGCTCAATTGAAGAACCTACCTGATACTGAGATTCTCCCATAACTTCGATAGTGAACCACCATTCCCCGAAATCTTCTGCCTTGATAAGGTGGATACCTATTCACTCAGAAGACATCAACTGTAATTGGAAGATACAAGTTCAAGACGAAACACATACCGACAGGACAGCCTTCTTTTTGAATTTCTTGGAGCTCCTTCCCCAGCCTCCTGGCAGCTATCGAAGCCATTCTGCGGATCAAGTCAGGTTAAGATACCAGGGTCCTGTGTTGTTGTCAGACTGTGGTCACAAACCTTTGTCAAAAGCTGTTTCTTTTACTAAAGAGATTCAGAAGCGTGATCTCAATCTTGTACATTGTAAGACTTGCCTATGCCGCAATTCGAGTAAGGCACGCGTTGTCTGTGGAGCGTCTGCACCGGGACAGTTCATGATTATCTAGACACCCAGGACAAACATAGACAAATACACTGAATACACTGCATCAAAATTCTCAATTTCTTTCACGTCTCCATCTTAGAGTCACTTGCATTCCTGTAAATGTCGGAAGGGAACCGCAGGCGCTTGTGGAGACGCAGATCAAATTCATACCACGTCATAGCGGGATTGTGCTGCCTGGAGCACAGGCCTACGTGATCTGGCTTGAAACATCATTTACATTTTAGAATACTCCTTCCCACTGTGCTCATTTTAATTCATGAATTCTACGCGCCCTGTCGACATTGATGTCGTCCAAAATCTTTCTGGCCCCTGTTTCAATCAGGATTTTGGCCAACTTTGCCCCCAACTGTTCTGCCCCTTCCAGACTTGATACCCTCTCCTCGATCGTGTGTTCAACATGCTCCTGTCCATCAATAGAAGTCACTGAACCTGTCAGAGTCAAGATACTGATTTCCGTATCAACCCATTCCAACGCTGTTGTTACACCGACTGGCACACTGCAACCTCCCTCCAAGACACGCAGGCATGCTCGCTCGGCAAGGCATCTCCATTGTGTTTCTCGATGAGTAATTTTCCTGCACATTTCGATTGCCTCGTTGTCGTCACTCCGCACTTCAACAGCAAGTGCGCCTTGAGACACCGCATAAAGAAGTGTTGGTGGACTAAGATCAGCAGTTATCCGATCACCCATCCCGAGTCGTACAAGGCCAGCCTTTGCGAGGACAAGGGCCGTGTAGGGACTGTTGGAGTCATCCAATTTAGCCAGTCGGGTGTTCCTGATTAAAATATTGATCGAATTATGTGCTATATTATGAATTTGAACCTACAGGTTTCCGCGCTGAATGACTAGTCAGATCATGACTGGACGAGAAGCTTGTAGATCAACACACCACATCCAAAAATTTGAGTTTGGGGTATTTCCTCTTCAACTGCGCGACTCGCCTTACGCTGCTCGTCCCCACCACACTTCCCTCTGGTAGGTCATCAAGGCTCTTCCAAGGTTTGTCACTCCGGATAACCAAACAATCCACAGGATCCTCCCTCTCCAATATGGCGCCAAGATAACAGCCCTCAGGCAACGTTGTTGGTACATCTTTGAGAGAATGTACAAGCATATCGACGGCGTGTTCCTTCAACGCGACCTCTAGCTCTTTTGTCCAGAGCGCTTTCCCGCCCAATAGATATAAAGCTTGTGATTGATTCTTATCTCCCGCTGTTGACATGAATGAGGTACTAAATGTTGCGCCCGCCTGTGTGTTCTTATCGTTTGGAAAGAGCTCTTGCAGTGATGCGAGGACCACATTGGTTTGGACCTGCGCTAGTTGCGACACACGGGATGCAAGAACAAAGTTACGTGAAGATGTGGCAGTCATTGCCATGGTTTGTAAATGCACAGGTAGATCAATGATTTCCAGTGCATCTCGTAAATGCGATCAGATCTTGTCCCACTTCCGATACAACAAGAACCCACATCCCGACAGCAGTGCTTTGAACCGGGCACAACTCAGAATCAGTGTCAAACCCGACATTCTTTCAATTTGTGCAGTCTCCCAAGCCTTTTCCGTTGAAGGAGAACACCACAAGCATCAACATATATGTATAAGCAAGGCGATCAAGCCTGTCCTTGTCCGGAGAATTTATTGAATCAATCAATGGTTTTCACTTCCACTCCTAGAATGACCAGTTATCTGCTTGGTCAATGACTGCTGTTATGAAATTACATATTGCCCAGATATATGGTCCTAAATTGGGCCAGCAATCAAACCTATGTTTCAAGAAATTCTCTCGACATATCAGCAAACGCGGCTGATCCTATACCAGTCACACCTAGTTGGGTCATGCAAACAGCAGTATAGCGATATGCCGTCTCCAAGGTTGTCATGACAGGTCTGCCTTGAGACTCTGTTGAACGACATCAGGGATGTTCATAAAGATAATAATTACTGCTTACTCAAAATT
>Ga0157365_10000793_pt1 | contig 13405 bp, 15 predicted proteins | sample AttsexASBM3_FD_111478 | JGI IMG/M metagenome (GOLD analysis project Ga0157365, IMG submission 111478) | Fungus gardens microbial communities from leaf cutter ant in Ribeirão Preto, State of São Paulo, Brazil - Atta sexdens ASBM3 | ecosystem: Host-associated > Fungi > Mycelium > Unclassified ... | reverse complement strand
GATCGCCTTCCCAGCGATCAGTCTTTCCGCTGCTCTATCGCGCTTTCCAGCCAGTGCAAGAATGCTCTGCCAGCCAATGGCATCAAGCCAGCGGCGAGCCTCCACTGCACGAAGATCCTCATCCAGACCGATCCGAAACCAGATCAGCGCTGCTTTCAGAGACTGGAAGCGATCTGCTGTCTCTTTCTCCCCGTTGGCCTGGACCAAAGCTGCGAAAGAATCATCAGCCAGAAGGATCTTTCGCAGTTCAGACCAAGCCGCCATAAGCCCAACCACCGCAGCCTGAGAAGGGGCAGGCCGGAACTGATAGCGGCCGTGGCGCCGAAGCGTTTCGTCCATGCTTGGCCGCCAAAAACTATTCCAAACATAGTCGTCACACCCCCGACAGAATTTTAGGAAGCGGACCAAAATATTAGGCTTTGAATCAGCCGGTGGAGCCCAGAGCAAGACACCCATATGGGAGTCTCCAGGCACAGCAATGGGGCCAGCATGAGAAGTTGTCACCATGCTGGCCGCCCCTTCTGAGAACGTACTGTTGCGTCAGCCGTGGACTGCACAGAGCGCTCAGAAATCCAACGTTCCAACTCCGCAACGCTATAACCGACACGCCGCTTACTCAGCTGGACGAAAGCAGGCCCGTTGCCACTGAGCCGCATCGCTTGAAGGGTCCGATAACCTAGTCCAGTCATTGCCGCAGCCTGCCGCTCAGACACGACCAGCGGCGCAGGGGATGACCCCTTGTCCTTGATAGAAAGCATGAATTTTTACCTTCCTTGCCTCTCAGACAGCAGCGTCACGCCGTGTCCGAATGATGCGAGGATGTGCAGGAACGTCTTGGAATGTCGGCCGGTTAAGTCAGAAATGAATTACTGACCATTTCAGTTATTGGCAGATTTCCGGGCGTTTTCCTTTTCTGCCTTTAGTTTTTCACTTTGTTCTTTGATCAGCTTCTTTACGGTTGATTCTGACGGGATCTCACTATTCCCATTCCCGTATTTCGCGATTAGGTCGGACATGACATCGGTCAGGCAATTTGACTGCTTTCCGCGTTCGGAAAGATCCTCGCCTTCTTCTTCCAACCAGGCGCGCACCAAAATCCGGGCAAACGTGGTCTCGGCTTTCTCAGGTCGACCGGGGCCACCCGACTTTTTCACACTGGAGACGGCAGGCTCAGATGCAGCAGTCTCTTCCGCCCGGAATATTTGGATATAAGCCAGACGAATAAGCTTAGACTTGGGAAGCCATATCTGGATCGTGAGAGATCCGAGGAAATCCTCAAAAGAGGAAGAACTCGATTTCAGAGGCGAGACGAATCTGCAATCCTTCCAGACACCGCTGGGAGGCTGATAATAACCCGTACCCTCGAAGATCCGACACTCGTCCCCAGATGCAAGGGCAAAAGACCGGAATTCATCTCGCATGGTATTGAGAGCAGTCTCTAATGCTTGGATTAGCGCAGGAATTTTCGCCAGCGGCCGATATAATGACAGGGATGAGGGCGGCAATTTTGAGACACCGGAACTTATCCGACTTTTCAGAGCAGCTCTCGAGAGTTCATTATAGCGGCCATCCGCCACACAGGCTTCCCAAGCGGCACGGCACTGATCCCAGACCTGCTCAGACACGATCTCAGGCAAGGCGTCAGTCAGCCCTACCCATTTGCCGGTAGTTTCTTCCATAGCCGCCCCACGCCAGCCGTCCCCACGCATGAACTGGAGCGGCGCGGCGGGCCAGACGTGGGGTTCCGGCGTTCGGCGGCCAAACCTAGCCGCGCCAGCCGTCACCATGCGCCCGGCGCGAAAAGGAAACAAGCCGTGAACAAAGCCCGAAGACATCGAGCCGGCCGATAACGACATGACCCCGCTCATGCCGTCACCTCAGCACCCCGCCAGAGCTGCCCGAACAGCCCATGTTCCTGCTCTGGCATCTGGATCGTCACCGCATCCACCACCTCGCTCAGATCTCGCTCACTGGCTTTCATGAGAACCGGCAGGGCAGAAGACAGGCACCTGACCACCCGCGTCACATTCTCTGAGCGGTACAGAGGAGCGGTGCCGCCCACTGGCTCCATATCCACCGCCCGAAGCGTTTCCAATGCCGTAAAAACCTGCACAGCAGCGTCAGCCAGGGAAACGGATGGCAAGAGCGGCAGCATGTCATGAAGCGCAAGCTCCACGCTTTCGGCCGCAGCGGCATCCAGAGCAAACCGCCTCTTCTGCACGATCACTGTAGGCCCTGTCAGTTCATCCTCTGCATCCGTCCACTGATCCTTGAGGCGCTGGGCGCGGCGCATTCGCTGCACTGCCTCATAGGGCGCAAGCACATCCACAGAAGCTGCACCAGGCGATTGCGTCGGGGCACCGCGCATAACCTGCGCCTGATCCCGCAGGACCGCCGCAGCCACCTGCCCGAACCAGTCCGGAGCCTCGGCAATCAGACGGTCATAATCCATCTGAGGACGCCCCAGAGCAGCCAGAGCCTCCATCTGAGCCTTATGCCCTTCCGGCGTTGTCGCCCGCTGCACTAGGAGATCATCCAGAAGCTCACGCGCCCGATCGGACACAGCCTGAGCCTCAGGGCTGGCAGGAGCCGTCTCCATCAGCTCATCCTTAGCCCGCATCACCTGGACGAACTCACCACACAGACGGACCAGAACAGCATCAGGAGAAGGCTGGCCTGCAACACAATGGGCCGCATCCTTTTTGATGGTCTGCATCACAGGAGCCCTCCCTGCATGTCTTCCAGCAAGGAGCGCATCAGGGCCTCCCGCATATTTCGCGGCACCACCGCATCTCCCAGGACGAGACGCACGGCCCGGGCCTTGGCTTTGAGACCGTCCCTGCTGACCGCTTTGGTTTCACAGACCGCTGACATCAGCATCTGACGCCGGGTCAGAAGCCCGCCCAGCTGAACAGCGGTCAAATGGCGCGCTGTTTCCATCTGCCGATGACGCTCCCGCTCCGTCGCCGCCAGATCCGCGCAAAGCCCGACCAGACGCGCATCAGCAGGAGGTGCGCAGAGCGTCACAGGATCTGCCGTAATGGCATCCGTTCCTGTCATGGCAGCAAGCCCGGCGAGACGGGCCAGACCGGCCACAGTCGCCGTTCTGGCTTTGGATTGGTTGTGCGTCATGGCCGTGCTCTCCCCGCTTTCACAGAAGCCAGCAGAAGCGAGGGTTTGGCATAATGATGAACGGATTTCGCCGGGCCGTGCAGATGCTCCGGCTGAGCCAGTGTCAGGGCTGAAACCAGGAACAGACCCGCACCCAGAACAGCAGGCGCTGCCTCAGATACAAGATGCACAGACGCAATCACTGCCCGGCATAAGCCGGACGTGGTAAAGGCATGAATAGCCATTGCCGAGGTCCCTCTCGGTATGTGGTTAGGCTGGGCGAGGTGTTGGTAGCACCTCATCCAGCCGTAAAACGGTTTGTTCCTTGCAGAACGATACGGAGAGTGTCACTCTCTCACGTCAGAAGCAAGCGGAAATGATATTGTGGATACCATTTCAGCGGCACAGGTGAGAGCAGCAAGAGGATTGCTCAACTGGAGTCGCGATGAATTAGTAACTGTCAGCGGCGTCCCAAAAAGCACTCTTGTCCGCTTTGAAGACGGCGCAACAGCCCCGCGTGCCAGCACGATCACAGCCATCCGCAAAGCCTTGGAAGCCGCAGGCGTAGAGTTCATCCCCAAAAACGGAGGCGGCCCAGGTGTGCGGCTGAAAAGCCCCTCCTATGAGTGACCCTATGGATTCTGGAACTGTTCTAATTAATTTGGCCTCGGGCCTTGTAGGTTCAATAATTGGTGCTGGGATATCTATCCTCACCACAAAATGGACAATAATTGAAAAAAATAATTCGGATCAAAAAGAGGAAAATAAAAGTATTATTCATTCTCTTATGTGCATAAGAAGCGAATTAAATTCAGTTTACATGAGATATTATAATCAAATCGGGAACCAGTTTGAAAATACTCCATCACAACAGGCTATAGCAATATATTTGCCAGTACAGGAAGAGTATTTTCCTGTTTATAAAAACAATACGTCAATAATAGGAAAAATAGAAAACAAGGACACAATAGAAAATATAATTAATTGTTATACATGCGCAGTTGGGATGATTGATTCGATTAGGTTTAATAATTCTTTATACGATAATTATGAAAAAACATCTCGTGACATATTAAATGCACACAGCCAAGATGAATTAATCAGTCTCCATAATAACAGGAATTCAGCACAAAAAGCAATTTGTGATTACTGGGAACAACTGCGAAAGCATCATTCGGACCTCCGGCGTCTCGCTTCTCTCGCATACGCGGGCATGACAGCCGAAATTACCATACGCGAAAAAATTCTTGAAAAATGAATTTTTACTCAGCCGTGAACGAAAAACAAAAATAGCCTTTTAAACATTGCTGGAGATCTCATCAGAGCTCATGAGGGACTGACGCAGATTATCCCAGCCGAGCTAGCGACCGTTACACGGATTTCCTTGACCATGTTAATTTTCTTCTCCACATTTGATGGAACAAAAATTAACACGGTGTGGTCATGGGTCTCCCTGGAAAACGTATCATCAGAACTGACGAAGAAGACGTTATCGGCCGCCTCTCTGGACATTTTGGCGTCACACGAGACGAATTAATCCATGTCGTCAAAATGGCTGTAGGAGCCCGACGAGATTCTACAGCTGATGATCCAGCTACAGCACCAGGCACGCTCTCTTACATTTTTGGTACCCGAGCAACGCGGATCATTTTCCGGGCCAAACGGTGGGAGCGTCTTCGCGAGAACGGCATTGAGTCTGTTTTCAACAAGACATCCAATATCCGCATCATCTTCCAAAACGTAGATCTCGCAGCAGACCTTCAATACACCCCCAAAGCCATCTCGAAGAAACGCACGGCGTCCAAAGAGCTGATTAATGGAGCTCAGGGCGATCTGTTTGTACCGCCATCTGTAGAGCCGTTTCCATCAAAGGAAGATCCCGGCGAAGTCTGGTATCTCTGTGTCAGCTGTGATGAATTAGCCGGTATCCGCGCTGAGCTATCGCGCCCTGCCCCGCTGGAAAACGAACAATTTGTAGACTTCCACGAGCGCATTTTTATCGTGAAGAAGGGTGACCTTGAAGACGTTCAACTGGACAACGATCTCGATATGCCCCAGCAGGACTACGATATTCAGATTTCGAGAAAATAAGACGGTATCATGTTCAACCCATCGCGTTTGACACTTGCCCGCCAAAGGCGCGGCTTATCCAGTCGAGCGCTTGCCGAGATGGCCGGCATCACGCCGGTCACACTCTCTCGTATAGAGAACGGCAAAAACGCGCCCGAACCCGACACTGTGCGCAAGCTGACCCTGACCTTAGATTTCCCGGAAGAGTTCTTTTTTGGCGAGACCTGCGAAGCTCCATCACCTGAAGGTGTCAGCTTCCGCAGTATGAGTTCCATGACCGCCCGTGAACGGGATTCTTCCAGAGCTGCCGCTCCCTTTGCCTATATGGTTCAGGACTGGGTGGATGCACGCTTTAATCTGCCCCAACCTGACCTGCTGGATCTCTCAACTGAACGAGACCCGGCGGCGGCGGCGCGCGCCATGCGAGAGCATTGGACGTTAGGCGAGCAGCCCATCAGCCATATGATCAAACTGATGGAGTCAAAAGGCATCCGGGTCTTCTCTCTCGCAGAAGAGACACTGAGGGTGGATGGCTATTCGTGCTGGCGCGACAATACGCCCTACATTTTTCTCAACACCATGAAGTCAGCCGAGCGAAGCCGTTTCGACTGTGCCCATGAACTGGCGCACCTGGTCCTTCATCGTCACGGCGGACCGGGACAAGGCAAGCAGGCAGAAATGGAAGCCCAGCAGTTCGCCGCATCCTTTTTGATGCCCGAGGCTGATGTCCGCGCAAAGCTCCCCTTTGTCACCTCGCTGGACCAGATCGTTCAGGCCAAAAAGCGTTGGGGGGTGTCAGTTTCTGCCTTGGCGTACAGACTCCATAAGCTCAAAACTCTCTCTGACTGGCAGTATCGCGGGACGGTGATTGAACTTGGAAAACGGGGTTACCGTACGACAGAGCCACACCCTCTGGAGCACGAAGAATCAGCGGTCTGGAAAATGGTTCTGGAAGATTTGTGGCGCGACCGTCTGACCAAACTTGAGATAGCAAAAGCTTTGGGTTTGCCGCCTATGGAGGTTGAGAAACTCCTTTTCGGCCTTCTGCAGTCACCTGGCAGCGGATCGACCCAGCGTCCAGAAAAAAGCACGAAGCTTCGGGTCGTCAGTAACGCTGGGCGATGAGAAACCTGCCAACCTGTAAGCATTTCTTACAGGTTGGCACTTCCTATTTAATTTCCGACTGCACTTAATGCCGGGTCCATTGCGCGCTGCTGGCTGATCCCATGGATTTTTAACCCAGGCGAAGCGCTCTTCACCTTCACCGAGGAGCCAGGTGGAGCATTGCGATGATCGATCTCTACACGAAGGGCTGCAATCTTTCCTTCGAGTGCGCTGGTCGACGATGGGGGAGGTGGAAGCACAGCCGCTCGAAGCCCATGATCGATAGCAGCAGACGATAGATTTCCGGCCCCCACTTCCATGGAGGTGATTCCTTCGACCATCGCACGCATCACGTTCGGATCCTGAAGCGCCAGATGGTCATGCGGTCCAATGTGGAGCCTTGACGCCAGAAAGCTTTCGTATCGTGTCGTATCATTCTCATTGGGCGGCGCGTAATGCGCAAGGATGGACGAAATCGTATCATCGCCGCGCGTCCCGTACCGCAGCAGCTGCCCTCGTAGGGCCTGTATCCCTGCATCCATCGTAGGGAAAGAGGCAAATTTTGGTAAAAGAACGCCTTTTTCGAGCGTTGCGCCAGCTTGGCCAGCAAAGAGCAGATTCCCAGGATTATTATTCCGGATCCCTCTCGGCTGTTTCAGCCATTGTGAATATTCGGCTTGTTCCGCGTAGCTCCGTCCAATCCCTAGCCGTGATAGCTTGTCATCCCAGAAAGAAGCATTGTGGAGATATTTGTCTGCATAATGCTCAAGCAGCGCGCCTCTTCCAGAATTATGAAGAGATTGCCACGTTTTGTAGACAGCGACGGCCGATCCCGCTGCGACGCCGATTGCGGTAAACCCTGCAGCGATACTGCCCAAAGATGTCACTAGGATACCCAGCCCGGCAAGAATGGGAGCTGCATACAGAGCTGACAAACCAGCAACGGCTCCAAGGCCTGCCGTTTTCCATCCTCCCAGAGCGTCCACGACATACAGAACCTCCTCATAGACACCGCGAATATCGCCCTTGATCCGATCCCATCCCCCAGTGCGCAGCCAAGTTATAAACCGACCTACATATCCAGAGATATCCTGAGCAATCCATTGCCGGTTTGCTGCAATCCAATCACGCATCTGTTCAACAACTGGCCGGATAACCGGCTCAACCGACTGAGCGAGTGAAAAGCCAAACCCCTTAACCGCCAATTCCAGCCCGGTCTGCGCCTGACGAAGCCGGTCAGCCGCATCAGCCCCTGCCCGGTTCATGGCGCCGAGCCGTTCAGCTTCTTTGACGTTCGCCTGATACTGTGCCTCGGTCTGCTGAAGGATCGGCATCAAACCCTGCGCTGCTCCGCCGAAGATCTGCGTTGCCGCAATTAACTTGGCGGCCGGGTCACGGATCGACCGGATACGCTTGGCAACCCGCTCAAACATTTCGTCGGGCTTCATGTGCTGCAATTCCTGCAAGCTGATACCTAATGCCTTGAACTGTACGATCGCCTCCGGCGCAAAGCCGTGGGTTGCTTCCCATCGGGTCTGAGACAGCCCCTGCAACGCACCGGACATGGCGTCAGCAGAGCCACCGGAAAGACGCGCCGCATTCTGCATCGCCATCAGGCGGTTGGGGGCCATTCCCATGGAATTTGCTGCGGTTCGGAGGTTCGTCCCAAACTGCCCCCAAGCACTGGCGAGCCTGTAGATGCCGGCAAGGGATGCTGCGCCCGTTATGCCACCAAGAACGGGGACGATCTGCGAGAGAGACTGGAATGCCCCTACGCCAGCGCGCTCCAGGCTGGTAACGCCGCCCTGAACGCGCCTCAGACCCGTAACATTTGAAAAGCGGTCCATGGCCGCCTGCGCCCGCCGAACCGGAGCCTGCATGGCAGCCAATTTTGCGTTAATCCGCTCCACCGTCTGAGACGCTCGATCGACCGCTGAGATCGTAACTTTTACGCCGGCATTTCCCATGATCCTGTCGCCTTTTTAGCTGTATGTAATTACGGGGCCACCAGAGCGCGTAACCATGGGTTGATTTGAAGGCTGAAAAGCCTGTCGGTGCCTCTCAGACCGACGAGGCACCGTCATAGCAGCCTCTCCACCACCGTGTGGCTCGGGCAGGCTAATCACTTCAGGCAGCAGATCCGTATGCTCACCCCGGAAGGCACCTGAAGCTCCGTATTTCACGACTTGAACGGTTCCACGAATACCTGTCGCGACAGTAGGTGCCTGGGCCGCAAGAAGAGATCGCCTGCGGTCATCATTGGGAAGAGCCGCAAATGCGTTTCTCGCTGCTTCGAGCTTCTTCTCGCTGTCCTTAATCTGGGTAGCGAGCGAAATACCCATGGTAAGCAGTTCCTGCATCCTGACGTATTCTGAATCCTTCCAGTCGGTCAGGCTTGCAACAAGCTGATTGTGACGTTCGATCTTCCCAAGAAAGTCGGCCACCTCGACCTCTTCTTCACAATTGCGCAGCTGATCGGCCGTGGTCTTACGAAGCTTTTCAAATTGCGCCAAAGAGATCTTGGCTTCTTTCAAAAGGACATCATGACTGACGATCTCTTTCGGAGTTCCTGTGGAGAGCAGGCCATTTCGTGCCAATTCTCCATCGTTCAAAGCAGATTTGATCGAAGAAATCTCAGCATCGATCGCTACAAGCGCATTTTTCAGATCATCAGCGCCACTAGATAGTGGTCGAAAATCAGCGATTTTTGCAGGTTCCATGTTCATCTTATGCCCTTCCCGATTTTGTCAGCGCTAGCTTCGGAGATCCCGGCGCGCGATCGGCATATAGTTTTTGATGGGTGGCGAGCATCCGACCTGCAACGCCGGACGGCTTCTGCGCCTGCGAAGCCTCAACATCGGAGGCGAGGCCGGAATTGAGGTGTGCAAAACGGTTTGAAAGACTGCGGCCCTTCTTCATTTTCTTCTTCATATTGTGCCTCTGAAATTAAGACGCGTTCTGCGAAACCGCACAGGACGCTAACCAGCTCTCGAAATGATCTCGGCGAACAAAGACCCGCCCGCCAATCCGGGTTATTACTGGTCCTTTCTGTTCCGAGAGATATTTACGCATCGTTCGAGAAGTAACCCTCGCCAAATTCGCAACCTCATCCAAAGAAAGAAGCTTGGATTCTTCCACTATTATCCTCCGCATCCATTACGGATGAGAGAATTGCCACAGAGATTTTTTAAGGCAATAGCGGAAATTTAAGGAATTTATTGTGTTATTTGATTGTGACGCAATAAGACGCAAGGAGACGCAACAAGGATATTATTCCTTTATCACATTTATTTTACTTGTTATATTCGTAATTGAATAACGACTAAATCTTCTCCTTCAAGACCGTTGATGCCAGTAACGAGAGCTACAGTTTCCTCTTCCCTGCAACTAACCATCAGGAGCCTTCAGTGCACGGCCATAACCTTAGATTTTTCCTCATGGCTCTTGCGCTGCTCTCTCCTGCCACCGCCCTGGCAGACGGCGTTTTTCATCCCGCCGGGCAATCCTATGCCTGCGTGAACCCACGAGCCACGCGCGCACTCGCCAATCACACGGATCCGCGCCAGAACGATCCCGGCTGGGTCCATTTCGTCACCACGGACGGCCGCTGCTTTCAGGTGGACCCCGGCGAAAAATGGGAACAGATCAGCCAGGAGAACGGGCTACTACTCTTGCGACGTGATCCGCCGCGCACTGGTATGCCTCCACTGTTCTTCCTTCCCCAGCAGGTAGCTTCCGGCATCCCCATACCTCCTCAGCCTTCTGCTGAGGCCCCAACAGACGGCCCAGCGCAGCTTGCCCCTGTAAGCCCAGATCCAGAAGCGCCACAGCCTTCTAACAAGGCCACCGATGTCCTGCCGAAGGGATGGGAAAAACCACGACATGATGTGAAACCATCAGCGAGCACACCGGCGGAAGACAACTCCGCGCCAGGTGATCCAGCACCTACCACTCCGCCGCCCTCTGTTTCCAAATCCGCACCAAATCAGAGTTCTGGATCTGGAGGACTGCTGATTTTTATCCTGCTTGCAGGAGGTGTGATCGGATTCTTCGTGCTTCGTGCACGATACCGGGCCGCGAGAGAAAGGCAGGCATGGGGGATTATCGACAAAGAGATTCGCGATCAGGCTACGGCCTTGCAGATCCGCCGCCTGCAACTGGTGACGACAGATGCCTATGGCACGATTCATCTGACCAAATGGGCCAAGGAAATCGGCTATTTCTGCAACACCCGTATCCTGTCCCTCCTCCAGATCGAAGGACTGACAGATCAATGGCCGCTTCTCAAAGCCCGTGCAGAAGCCCGAATTGAGGAGATTGCCCAGCGTACGCCGCCCGGCGCTGTCCTCAACCAGAAGCCCCTGAGTGATCCACGTGTATTTGATCCTCAGATGGACCCCCTCGACTACGAGCGACACTGTGCCCTGCTCCTAGAGCAAGCGGGATGGGATGCCCGCGTAACACAGGCCAGCGGCGATCAGGGCGCGGACATCATCGCCACCAAGGGCAGCCGAAAGATCGTGGTTCAGTGCAAGCTCTATAGCCAGCCGGTCGGAAACAAAGCCGTGCAGGAGATCTACACCGCCAAACAGCACCAGCAGGCCGATGAGGCTATCGTGGTCTCAAACGCAGGTTACACCATCCCAGCCCGCCAGCTCGCAGCCACAACGGGCGTGCATCTGCTGCACCATCAGGAGTTGGCTTCGTTTTGTGAGCGGCTTGCAATACCATCGCATAGTTAAAAATGACAAAGGCCCGGCCTTCTAGGGCCGGGCCTTTTAATCTACGCCGCACAGGAGCTTGTCATGGCCCAGTTGTGCAGCGGCCTCTAACGAGGTCTTAGATGCTGATCTGCCCATACGGGCTAGAGAGCAGCGCACTAAATCAATATCTATATTCAGAGGTGTTTTGTCAATGAGAAGAGACCTAACCCATGCAACAAACACTTGCGAACTACCTTAAGTTGCTCATTAGAAAGACATTTTGTGTAGTATTTTCTCTTGCCAGTGCGTTCATCACGGCCGCACCTTATTAGGTCTAATCTATGAAACCCAACAGTCATAATAAGGTCAGCTTTAACCCAGACTTCCTCAGCATCCCAAGGGGCTGGAGGTAGAGGAGCTAATGTTAAACGACAATGATAAGGGCGTTCCGGATCAGGAGGAGTAGTGCTTAACGCAACAACCGTACACAGACCAGGACGCCATGAAATTGCAGGACTAACCACCACCACCGGCCGCCTTTTAATCATTTCGGGCTCTTGGAACCCTTCTCTAAAATCACATAAAAGCACTTGACCGATGCTTGGGGCTTTTTCAATAGGCATTTTGTCCTTATTGCAGAAGTCATTCCGTATGTGGAGTCAGAACTTTAAGATTACTGTCGCTAAAAACGTTAAGGCTTCTTCAAAAGAACTACCTTGCTTTCGGAGGGAGCATAATTTTCATCTTTCGCCAAATGAAGGGCATGATTCGCCCAACTATCTAGGGCAATTTCACGCTCTTTCAGGAACTCATGACGTTGATAGACGGCCGCAACCCCTTTGATCGTCCCCTGCACATGGTTCAGCACCCGATCGGCCACATGTGGCCCAATCCCTAAGCAGGCCATGACCGTAACACCCGTTCGTCTGAAGTCATGTAACCGCCAACCCGGCGCGGGCAGGGCGCAGACTTCTTTTCTCGGCGTTTTTTCGGCCCGTTCTGACTCAATCAGCTTCTCCAGCCGTTCCTTGGCTCCTGAGAAGTCCGAGATGGGCGTCCTTCCGGTATTGGTGAAAACATAGGCGGAGATGGCGCCTGTCTTTGGATCTGTCTGCCTGTGAAGCGCAGCCAGGACATGTCGCGCCGGTTCGGAGAGATGGACGATATGGGCTTTGCTGTTCTTCGTCCGTTCAGCCGGAATGGTCCAGGTCATCAGATCCGGCGAGATCTCCTCCCACCGCATCTCCGCAACCTCTGTCCGGCGTTGAAGGCTGAGCAGCAGCAACCGAAAGAACGGCCCGAAGGGATAAGCCATCTGTCCGGCCGCCCGCCATATCTCACCAATCTCGTCATCCGTCAGAACGCGATCCCGTGAGACCTCCCGTCCTTCCACGATCAGGCGGGCAAACGGATTATCATCCACCAGCTGACGCTTCACGGCCCAGGTATACATGGCGCGGGCATAGGCATGCACACGCCGGGCCGTGGTGGGGTGCTCCGCTGCAACTTCATCCAGCCTCGCTTGTAGCTCAGAAGCGGTCAGGGATTGAGCAGGACGACCCAGAAACTGCTGGAAGTTATACCGGATCCGCTGCGGCCCTTCCCTCCTGTAGACTGCGCTGTGCTCCCTGAGCGCCATACTGACCCAGCGATCAATCAGGACATCCAAGGTCAGGGCATCTATCGCGGCCTGCGCTGCCTGCTCCTGAAGTGAGGCTTGATAGGCCACCACCTCCGCCCTGCGCTCACCCACTGGATCTCCGCCAGCCAGGACGCGCCCACGGACCTCCTCAGCCATCTTCCGAGCCTGGGCAATCGTGACGGCCCCATACTCTCCCAGCTTGAGGCGACGGACCTTCCCCGCGTACCGATACTGAAAGAGGAAGATCTTTGCTCCGGTTGCCGTGACACGGACCAGAAAGCCCTTGGTCTCCGTATCCGAAAACAAAGCGTCCCGTTTACCCGGCGGGCAGGTGAGAGCGTCTATTTCCCGTTTTGAAAACCTCATGCCCGAGGCTCCATAACACCTTTAACACCTTTAACACCTTCGAAATTGAAAGGTGTTAGTGGAAAAACAGGCAAAAAACACAGTGAAATCAGTATATTATATATGTGAGTAACACTAATAACACCTATAACACCGTAATTGTGTAGCTCCCTGAATTTCATTTTGCCCATTTCCCCTATCCGGACCCGCTGACGTGTTTTCGCGGACTCAATCCGGACTCATCTGAAATAGCAACCGGTGCGTTTTGGTGCATCTCTTTGCATGAACCGTCCCAGACGCCTTTCTGTAAGACGTTGTTATTGCACGTCTTTGCGTTTCCCTGCGTCTTAACTGTATTTCGCCGGGCGTAACTCTTAATCAGCGGGTCCAAGGTTCGAGCCCTTGTGTGCCCACCATGCCCGTCTCCGGT
>Ga0157365_10000791_pt1 | contig 13410 bp, 12 predicted proteins | sample AttsexASBM3_FD_111478 | JGI IMG/M metagenome (GOLD analysis project Ga0157365, IMG submission 111478) | Fungus gardens microbial communities from leaf cutter ant in Ribeirão Preto, State of São Paulo, Brazil - Atta sexdens ASBM3 | ecosystem: Host-associated > Fungi > Mycelium > Unclassified ... | reverse complement strand
GGACATCGTCCTGCCGGCGTCCTGAAATTCCTGACACAGCCACCTCCGGGTGGCTTTTTTTATGAGGTGAGACATGGCCTTTACCGGTGCCACGGCAGGCTATCAGGCCGCCGCGCAGGCGAACGATACCGCTATTTCCTATGCCATGGAGCCGACTTACGGCGTCGCGGCTACAGGAAACTACCAGCGCACCCGCTTTACGGGTGAGAACTTCAAACCGACCGAAACGACCCAGCGTCCGGATGAGATCAATGCCGACATCGAGGCAGCGCAGGCTGTCCTGACGCAGACCTCTGTGGCGGGCACGCTGTCGGGCGCGCTGTCTTATGGCACCTATGACGACATGCTGGCGGCCGTGCTGGGTGCAGACTGGGCTGACAACGTCGTGCAGAACGGTGCGGTCGTGAAGACCTGGACGCTCATCGAAAAGATGAACGCCAAATGGCGGGTACGTCCAGGCAGCTACTGCACGCAGGCACAGCTGACTTTTGCCCAGGGCAGCTTTGCCTCGACGTCTTTCGACTTCTCCTGCAAGCAGGAGACGCTCGCGGATGCCGATCCGGCCACGACCTACACAGACGCGCCCACGGGTCGTGTCTTCAACACGGTCGACAATTTCGTTGGCATGACCGTGAACGGCGTGGCTCCGGATGGCTGCGTCAAGCAGGTTCAGATCACGCTGGCCCGTGATGGCGCAGGTTCGGATTATGGGATGGGCCATGCCGATGCCTGTGGCATCCGTCCCGGCCAGATCCTCGCGTCGGGCTCGGCGCAGATCTTCTTCAAGACCTGGGACATGTATCAGGTCTGGGCCAGTGGCACGCAGGGGCCGATCGTCACTACGGTCAAGGACGCGGACGGCAACAGCTATGTCCTGACCTTCCTGAATGCGGCGCTGCGTAATCCGGTGATCAATGCCGGCAGCAAGAACACCTCGATCGTCGCCACCTTCGACATCGAGGGTAATCCGCAGGCCGGTGGTGGCACCTTCAAGATCCAGCGCATCCCGGCCGCACCGCCAGCCGCGCCTTCTGGCGGCTGATCCCCGGAGCTCCGAATTTTTTGTCCCTCATTTCAGACTGGAAAAATTAACATGGCAAAACTGTCAGCTTTTTCGCGCGATCTCAGCAAGGTGTCTTCTGGCGAGGAAATCGAAGTCGGTCCGGAAGGCAATACCTTCTTCATCACCACGCGCGGCTTCACGCCGGCTTACCGCGACACGCTCTATGCGCTGCGTCTGGAAGCTGCGCGCGACCTGAATCGCACACAACGTGCCGGTGCTGGTTTCTATGCTCCGGACGCCCTGCCCCCGACCACGGATGACGTCTGTCAGGGCAAGGCGATTGCCCGTGAATGCGTCCAGGGTGTGCGTGGTCTGGATGGTGCCGATGATCAGCCCGTCTCTGTCGATGACTTCCGCGGCATGCTGGAAAGCGGCAACTACCCGGCTCTGACTACGCTCGCCATCATGGCAGCCGGTCGTGTCGGCAGCGATCGCGCCGATCAGGCCAAGGCCGCAGCGGGAAACTGATCGCGGCGCTCCAGTGGGAACTGGAATGGGGCGCCTTTACCGGGGAGAATGAAATCCCTGAAATCCGGGAAACGGCTCTGGAATACAGAGTCCTTCCCGATCCCTGGAACGAAGTCCCCTGGCGGGCGTGGCATGAGCTCCAGCATGACCGCGCCTGGACCACTGACGGGGTCGGGGCTTCCATGGGCATGATCCGCGTCGTCTCGCGGCCGGGGCCGATCTCATGGCTGGCCATCGATCGTTGGTGTGAAGCCAATCGGGTGACGGATGAGGAACGGGTTTACGTCCATGACCTGGTCCGTGCGCTCGATGCCGTGTTCCTGAGGTTTCGCAACAATGCGATCAGCCAGGACATGCAGACCCTCATGAGGAAATGACATGGCGTCTCCGCGCAGTGTGGCCCGCAATATTCGTCTGCTCCGGGACCAGGCGCTATCTCCGGCCGCGCAATCCGCACGGCTGGCGGCTGTGGCCATCAAGGCACGGGATCAGGCGGTACAGAGCGGAGATGCGCCACCACATTGGGTCACGATCGTGGATGGTCGGCAGGGCGTGCCAGAAACGGACGTTCGGCCGGACGGTTTCATTCTCTACAAATTCAACGTCATGGGGCTGGCGGCCAAGGCTGCGCTTCAGCTGTGCAAGGATCGCTCTCCGGTACGATCGGGCCGCTATCGCGACAGCTGGATGGTTGTCGTCGACGGCAAGCCCTGGACGCAGGACGTGGCGGACATTCCGGAAGGCACATCCGTCATGATCGTCAACCCGCAGCCCTATGCACGCAAGATCGATACGGGCGCGATGAAGAATATGTCTGTGCCTCCGGGCATCGTCGATGCCGTGCGCAAGCTGGTGCAGCGCAAATTCCCGACTGTAAACGCAGCCCGCGCCTTTGTGAGCATTCCATCCGGTCTGATGGAAAATGCGCCCTACATCCTGCGGCGTAGCAAGGGCCGCAGCAAAAGCCGAGCCGCCGGAACGGCCCTGACCTATCCAGCAATGATCCTGACAAAACGCCTTTGAAGGAACGCGACCATGGCAACGGTTGAAGAAATCGAAGTTTCCTACCGTAGCCAGATCGCATCGCCAGCTCAGGCAGATGCTGCTGCGCTCGATGCGGTCGCGGATGGCCTCGACAAGGTCGCCGACAGTGTTGAAGTCACGGACGCAAAGATCCAGCGCAGCACCAAGAGCGGTGTCGGATTTCGCAACAGCCTTGATGCGGTCACGAAGTCGACCAATGCCCTACAGAGCGCCCAGAACAAGCTGACCGAGGTCACGCAAGCCGTGTCTGACAGTGTGCGCCGTGGTGAGATTACACAGGCAGAGGCAGCACGCACGATCGATGCGCAGGCCGCCAAGGTCCAGAAGCTGACGCAGGCCCATGAAGCGGCTGTGCAGGCGTCAAAAGGCGCCACAGTCGCTGTGGTCGAGACGACAGAGACCGCACGTCTTTCCAGCCAGCAGATGGGTATTCTGGCGGATGAAGCGCACAAGTTCTTTGACCAGGTCATGGCGGGCGGATCCGCCTTCCAGGCTGCGTTCTATCAGCTGCCGAACATGATTCAGGTCATGGGCGGTTTTGGTGGTGCTCTTGAAACCGTCGCAGGATGGATGGTCGGCCCTGCCGGTCTGGTTGTGGCGGGCGCGGCAGCAGCTGCAGCCGTCTACAAGGTCGGATCCTCGGCCGAGGCAGAACAGGAGCAGCTGGCGACGCTGTCACAGCACCTGCGGGCAACCCGGGATGACTACACGGCCATGGCGAGCGCAGCCGAGGTGGCTGCACGCCAGCTCTCTGCCGGCAGTGGTCTGTCCCTCGATGACAGCCGCAGCGTCACCACGACCTTTGCAGCCGTACCGACGATCGACAGTTCCAGTCTGACGTCCCTGACGCAGGAAGCGCGGGATCTGGCCGAAGTCATGGGCGAGACCGTGCCGGAAGCTGCCAAGGACATGGCGAGCGCTTATGCCGACCCCGCCAAGGCCGCGCAGGACTTTGCCGACAAGGGTCTTCTGGGCGTGCATCAGGGACTGGTCAGCCAGGTCAAGGATCTTCAGGACAGCGGCAATCGGATGCAGGCTTGGCAACTGTTGATGCAGCAGCTCGGATCCGCGACGCAGGGTGCGACCAATCAGGGGCTGACGCCTTTCCAGCAGGCGCTGCGCAACCTGAAGGATTCCTGGGACGGTCCGATCCAGGGGGCCAAGCAGCTAACATCCGCCATCGGCGATGGGATCGTCTCAGCCGCCACCAAGGGAATCAATGCCCTGGCGTCCATGGGCTCCAGCCTGCAATCCGTCAAAAAATGGATGGACAGCTTCCAGCCAGAGCATGTCGCCTATGAAACTCGGCAGCGGCAGGCCCAGCAGGGCAGCAGCTCTGGCATGTCGGGGCTGATTGATATGGTCGGTCAGCAGATCGGCGCGAACTCGGACGTCATCTCCCTAGCCCACCGGATCCAGCCGGTCGAAAGCTCAATCGGTCAGTATGACCGCAACGGTGCAGTCGTGACGTCCTCGGCTGGCGCGATTGGCGGCATGCAGGTCATGCCGTTCAACGCGGCCGGTTATGACCTGACGGATCCGACTGGTAACGTCACTGCGGCCGAGCGTCTGCTGGTGCGGCTGTATTCCAAATACAGCGGCAATGAGCAGCTGGTCGCCATGGCCTATAACTGGGGCGAAGGGAACGTCGACAAATACCTTCAGGGGAACACCACGGTCCCGCAGTCCGTGCAGGACTATGCCCAGAAAGTTACAGGCGGCCAGATGTATGGTGCGACAACGCTCGCCACCATGCAGGGCAAGGTCGATGACGCTCTGAAGACTTCGGATGGTTCGACGGCGTCTCAGGTGACGGATCAGACCAATGCTATCAAGCAGCTGACCTCGGCTCAGGAGGCGCTGGATACGCTGCATAAGGCCGGCGCTGTGTCGGATGCCGATTATGCGGCCCGAACACAGGATCTGACGCAGCGTCTGATGACGCATAAGGGCGCGCTGAACGATCTACGAGATCCGATGCAGGAACTGGCGCATCAGCAGCAGCAGGCAACGGATGCCGCCTGGGCGGGCACGGCTGCGCAGAAGGCCATGGTGCAGGTCGACCAGCAGGTCGAGGAAGCAGCCCGCAAGATGGGTCAGTCCCATGCAACGGCAGCCCAACTCCTGAAGGCGGAATCAAACGAGCAGCAGCTCCTGACGGGCCAGTTCAACAGCGCGATCGATGCGATGGACCGCAAGACATCAGCCCAGAATACGCTGCTGTCGTCCTATGATGCCTCCAAGGGCAGCCTGGACGATTATCTGCGCTCCGTGGAAGCCTCAGACACGGTTCAGGCCACCTCGATCGCGGGTACGCAGGAACAGGCCCGACAGACGGCAGTTCTCACGGACGCGCTCAAGCGGCAGGCCGAGGCGCAGGTGGACATTACGACCGCCCGCAAGGCGTATGGCCAGAGCCTTGATCTGGAGACGATCAAAGCCGAAGCCACTGCGATCGGACAGGATTCCGATGCTGTCTCGGTCCAGATGGCCGTCCTGAAAGAGCGCAATGCGCTTCTGGAAAACGGTGCGGATCTGACGTCCAAGGCCTCGCAAACCGATCTGGATAACGTCGCGGCGATCCAGACGGCCACGAACGCCTACCAGAAGCAGCAGGACACGCTGAACGAACTGACTAGCGATATCTCCTCGGCGGCCGACACGCTGTCGAGCAGCTTCACCCAGGCTTTGGTCAACGCCTCGAATGGCGGGGTGACGTTCAAGTCCGCCATGCAGGGTGTGGAAAGCCAGCTGATCTCCGTGATCGCCAAGCTGGCGCTGATCAATCCGCTCCTGAGCGCGATCGATGGCAAGAGCCGGACGACACTGGGCGATGTCTCGTCCATTCTGTCGGGTGCCTCATCGCCTTCGATCAGTGATGGCGCAGCTGCAATCAGTCAGGATTCCGGTGGTTGGGGATGGAATCCTCTGGCATCGGCGGGGTCCTCGTCCAGCTCTGCCAGTGGCCTTGGCGGCTCCTCGTCCTGGCTGTCTTCTGGTCTCAAGACGAATCTGTTCGGCACCGCCACGGTGGGCAACCTTCTGGGCGGCATCGGTGGCGGTTTTGGGATCGGTTCGGCGCTGTCTGGCATCGGTGGTGGCAGAGACGGAACTCTAGGAAGCGGGATTGGCTCTGGTATCGGGGCCTTGGCCGGATCGTTTATTCCGGGTGTCGGAACGCTGATCGGTGGGCTTGTTGGTGGCGGTCTGGGCGGTCTTCTGGGTGGCCTCTTCGGGCACAAGAAAAACCCGTACACGATCGACCAGGTCATGACGACGGGAGGCTCGCTCTCCCTCGGCAAGACATGGAATCAGGCCCAGACCGATCAGATCACAGCGCAGCTGAAGACTGATATTTCCACGATCAACAGTGTCCTGTCTGCGACTGGTGCTGATATCGGGGGTGGCTATCTGGGAACAGTCCGTAGCGACAAAAACAACAAAGATGCGGCTCTGCGATCTGTTTCCCTGACAGATCTCCTGAAAAGCGCCACACTGTCCAGCTCTGACGCCACGTTCAACCAGGCACTCAGCCAGGGCATGCCGTCGGACATCACGGACGTCTCTACCTACGCAGCAGCCATTCAGAACCTGAAGACCATGGCTGATACAGTCGATCAGCTCGGAATATCGGTCTCGAAATTCAATTCGGACGGAACCGTCACGATCCAGAATTTCACGCAACAGACCGGTGATCTAAAGAAGGCTCTGGACACGGCGCTCGATGGTAAATCGCTGTCGACGTCGGATCTTCAGACCCAGATCTCCACCATCACGACCTTCGTCGACACGACGATGCCGGGGCTGCTCAAGGCCACAGTCTCGGGACAGCAGTCCTGGGTGGATCAGATGGCCACGCTGAAGGCGACGTATGATGCCGCGGCCACGCAGGCCAATCAGTACGGATTGGACGGCAGCCAGCTGAAGGCAAAGTACCAGTCGCTTTATGACCAGGGCTTTGCCTCACAGCTGGACACGCTGCGGCAGAGCGATCTGTCGGTTCAGGCGCGATACCAGACGGCCACGGGCGATGATGAAGGGGCGGCGCTGACGAACTTCGATATCAGCGCGGACCAGCAGCGCCAGCAGCTGGCGGACAACTGGAAGAACTTCCTCGGGGACGCCTACACGTCCCAGCAGGAATATATCAGCCAGTCGGCCGACCTCGAAAAGACGCTGTCGGCGGAGCGACTTCAGATCCAGGCGCAATATAACGGCACCTCGATCGCCCAGATGAAACAGTATCAGGACCAGGCCGAGCAGTCCGTCACGTCGGTGTTTTCCAACCTGACAGATTACGCGCGTGGCCTGAACACGTCTGATGCTTCGCCGCTCTCAGCCCAGGCACAATATCAGGCCTCCAATGACAACCTGATGAGCGATTATCAGGCCGCCATGGGAGGCGATTACGACGCCCTGTCACGGATCCAGTCCGATGCCAGCACCTTCCTAACGGACTCCAAAACCTATCAGGGCTCCGGCACCGGATATGCCTCGGATTTCTCACAGGTCTCTGACCTTCTGAAAAATCTTGGCAAGGCCGATACAGACAAGCTGACGGCCTCTGTGGTCACGAAGCTGTCCCAGCAGAGCAACGATCTCCTCAAGACCTTAACAACCCAGATGGGAGATCTCACTCAGGTGGTTACGACCATGCAAAAACAGCTGCAGCTCAAAGCGGTCACAGACGCCACACGGCCGAGGGCGGCATGAGGTTTCGCACGGTCGAGCTTCAGATCGTCCTGCCAGCTGTTACCCAGCCAGACGCCGTGCCTGGCTGGGGCAACGTGCCTTGGGGCGCTCTGACCCAGCTGCCGGATTATCCGGAAACTGAAGAAACCCTACGCTTTTCTGATGCGGGCTATGTGACGCAGGATCATGTGCCTTATCCGCCTTATGTGACGCAGGCGCTGGATCTTTCCCGGTCTTTGACCCTTTCCGCTGACGCTATGGGCGGATCCTATTCCATCGGGATCCTCACCCTGGCCAATCCGGATGGGGTTCTGGACGGTCTGATCCAAACACGCGTGAATGATCATCTCCCCGTCACGCTTCGAGAGGGTGTGCGCCAATGGGATAGCGTGCGCCAGATCTGGACAGATCCGGACCGAGAGACATTACAGCCAGTCTTTTCTGGGCTCGGAAAGAACTGGCAGCCCGGATTAAACAGCGTGTCTGTCACGCTTTTGGATGCCACCTACTGGCTCGACGGAACGGTGCCGACCTCGGTCTATGGCGGAACGGGGCGTCTGGATGGCGACAGCAATGTCGTCGGCCGGGAGATCCCGCGTTTGCGAGGAACAGCGTGCAACATCACGCCGGTTCTGATCGACAGCAGCAATTTCGTTTATCAGATCTCTGACGGGCCAGCTGATGTCACAGCGCTTTATGAAGGGGGCTTTGTCGATATCAGCTTTGGCGGGGCTGTCAGCGACATTTATGCGGCGTCTCCAGATCCCGGAACCTACACTCTGATGTCCAATGGTTCAGGAACCTGGATCAGGCTGGGCACAAAACCGGTCTACGGCATTACAGTCGATGCTGTTGGGCGCTTTCGTTCGGGGGCGGCTCCAAGCAATATTCTGGACGTGCTGCGCCAGTTTCTCATTGAGGATCTGGTCATGCCGTCTGCCTATATCGATGCCTCCTGGGCGGCGACGTCCAATCTGGCACCCTATCTTGGCGGCTGGTTCTGGGATGGCTCAGGCAGTGTCACCGGCAAGCAGGCCGTCAGCACCTTGCTCTCCGGGCTTGGGATCTCGTTGGTTCCGACCCGCAATGGCACCTTGCAACCGATCCGCCTTCTAAACCCGGCAGATGCGGGAAATCCTGTTCTTGTTCTGAGCACAGACCTGATCAGTGCGATCTCGCCTGTGGCGTTGGACAGTTCTCTTGATCCGCCCAGCTGGCGCTGGCGGATCGGATGGCAGCACAACTTTACAGTGCAAACGGCAGGCTCTGGTTTGCATCCGCAAGCCTCGGCAGAGCGTCAGTCCCTGATCGCAGAGAGTGATCGTGGGGCTGTCTGGTTTGATACGGCGGTCAAAGCCGCCTGGCGGGTTCCGAATGATCCCGCGTCGATCACGACGGCACTGGCGCGAAAGGCTGACGCGCAAGTAGTCGCCGGCTGGCATGGCGCGCTTTGGGGCACGCGGCGACATCTCTGGGCGGTCGATGTGCCACAGGCTCTCGCCTTGCAGATCGATCTGGGACAGCCGGTGCAACTGCAAGCACCTGTGCCCGGAGCGTCCAAGGGCGTTCCAGGCATTGTCGTCAGCGAACATATGACCTCTGCGGCCAACACCACCACCCTGACAATACTGGTCTGATCAATGGAAAACTGTGGTTTCGGCTGGCAGAATCATCTGCTGTCAGCCACTCTGAGCGGCAACGGCGTGGCCGCATTGCCGGTGACAAACCTGCAAAACCAGCAAGGTGCCGCCAGTCTTGGCTGGCGCGTGGCGGGTGGCACAGCTGGGTGGAATGCATCGCTTCAGATGAGTCTGCCTTCAGCACTGCCGATCCGCGCCATCAGCCTTCATCGCACCAATCTCAGCGCAGCTGCCAGCTGGCACATTCAGATCCACGATGGTTCAACGGTCGTCTTCGATCAGACTGGCGCTTGTGGGGCCCAGAACGGGCAGTGTCTTCTGGTGCTGCCGAGTGAGGCGACAGGGGATGCTGTCAGCATAACCATTCTGGACGCGGACAATCCGGATGGGTTCCTGTCCATACCCTTGGCCTATGTGGGCCCGCTCTGGCAGCCACAGCGCAACTATGCCTCCAGCAGTACCGAAAGCCTGACCCTCGGTCAGCAGAGCACGACCATGATCAATGGCGGCGAGTTTGTGGATGCCCGTTATGTGCAGCGTGGTCTCTCCATCGTGCACGACTCTTACGGCGACAGCGATGTCGCCACACTGCGACAGATCCAGCGCGCTGCCGCCACGGGACAGAACATTCTGTTTTTGCCGGATCCGTCACAACCGCCTCTGACCCTCGCCGGACAAGCGCTGTTCGGTCGCTTGTCGGGAGGCGATCTGTCCAATCCCTACGGGCCTGCTGACCGGCATTCCCAGACATTGACCCTGACCGAAAGGCTCTGACATGGCCGCTCCGCTTCTGCTGGATATGGTGTTGGAAACCGCCACCAACCCGGGCACAGCCTCTTTTGTGCTGAACGGCGCTGTCCAGGACAGACGTTCATTCGCCTCTGCCGCGCCATCAGGCGGCCAGGTCTTCTATTTCGCGGATGACGGCACACAGGCAGAATGGGGGGTTGGGACACTGACCGTCGGCACTCCTAATATGCTCAGTCGCCAAAGCATTGCCGGTACGACGCAAAATACAACACAAGCTCTGAACTTCACCGGAACAGTTCGGGTCTATTCCTGGCTGCCTTCAGCTTACACGCCGCGCCTTGATGGGAATGGTCTTCTGGGGGTTTCTGGTCTGCAGGCCGACACTTTGACGGTCGGTAAGAGTGCTATCGTCCCCGCAGTATCAGACTGGACCACATATCAGGCCGTTGGCGCAAAGGATGCTGATGTACGTTACATCAAAAACAAAGCGGCAGTTGGTAGCGGAACAGGAATAACGGGCGCTCTTATTGACGGCCCCACAGATGCTCCGAGCTTTCTGGACTCTAGCGGGACGTGGCACGTTGTCCAGCCGCACGGAGACTACGCTACAAACTCGGCGCTGAATGCTGAAACGTCCCGCGCCGAGGCTGCGGAAGTATATGCGAATAACAATGCCAATAGTCGTGTATCCAAGTCTGGCGATACCATAACCGGAGACCTATTTAATTCAGGCGGTTATTCAATCAATTATGGAACAGCCGGGACTGACAATAATGGCGTCTGGTTTAATGGTTTTTCAACTAGGCCATCACTTACATCAACCGCATTGTCGAGTTTTGTTCATAGAAGTCGGCCTGGGCAATACGATTATTTAACCTTGCAATTAATGGATAGTGGCGGGGGTTGGCACCAGTTAGAGTATAGACCTGATGACCGCCTTTACACAGCGTCTGGTAATGTATTCGCGCTCACGTCAGACCTTCCTCTACCGACTTACCGCCGTATTGAGGAGTTCATTGTGACCGCTGCAGATGGTGATCGAGTGAACTTTCCAAATGGGTTTTCAGATTCTTCTAACATCAATATTGTGATTACAGGACAGCGATGCACTAGTTCCCCAGTTGTTGCAGCTTGGGAGAATGTTGACGCTGGTGGTTTCACTATCGGTGCGCAGCGTGAGGATTATAAAGGAGCTTCGACGGATGGGAGTCCGTGGCAATTCTTCATCCAAGCTATAGGCAATCGTTAAGTACACATAACTTCAAAGGAGCACCAATACCGTGACTGATACAACATCAACACTCTCCGTTCTGGAACTTTTGAAGCAGAACTATCCTTCGCAATACTACGGTATTCCAGATACGACAGGCGACTTCCTGAGCGCCGTTCTGGATGTGTGGAACGCGAAATACCTCAACGAAAACTCCGTGACATTGCCACAACTATCGGCAGCCTCCGCTCTGGTGCCTTTGACTGTTACACAATTCGCGCTGGCGAAAGGTGCGCCGAACATTGGTATCACAGGTACGGCCCTGCTTTACCCGTCCCGCTTTTATGCAACGTATGACACTGCCGCAGTGCAGCCTACGGGCGTCACTGGCTGGTTTGATACCTGGACGTTAAGCACGACAAAAAATCTCCCAGCCGCATCTGACATGCTGGCTCTGACGCAGGATCAGTGGGCCGCTCGTGTGACAGGCCCGCAAGGTGTGAAAGACGGTGCTTTGGTGGACTACACGCCGCCTCCGCCTGTTGTTCCGCTTGAAACACAAGTCCAAACTGAACTGGCATGGATCGCCTCGCAGGCGTCGATGGCCGCTGCGATGGGAGAGACGTTCACTGACAACATGAAGGCTTATGTGAAAGCCATTCAGGCCATCGCAAACGGAACGGATACGACCAGCACAGCTCTGCCAGCACGTCCTGCGACGATCATGAACTGACCCTTGCTCACCTCTTCTGATCGTTCTGACAGCTGCCTTTGGGCGGCTTTTTTTATGGAAAAATCCATGCCTGATACCGCCATGACTGCCCCGATCGACAAAGCACTTTCTGACAAGGACATCATCATCCGTGCTCTGGAAGATCGGGTTCTCAAGCTGGAAACGCTAGTCTCTGCCCTGGGAGACAATCAGTCTGATCTGCGCGCCGAGATGCGCTCGGAAATCGCGTCCCTGCGCACCCAGATCAAAGACCTGAAAGAAGAACTGGAGGCAGGGATCAAAGCCCTCGGATCCAAGTTTGATCGCGTCATGGGCGGTAAGGCCGTGGTCACGGCGCTTGTCACTCTGGCGACGTCAATTCTGGGGTCCGGGGTGGTTCATTTAGTGGTGTCGATTGGGAAATAGATCAGTTTTTTTACATTGGATCGATGCATTTAGCATCGCTGTGCTTTTCTAAAAATTCATCAAGGTCATGTTGAGACCATGGCACATAAACCCAATCATTAATATTAATTCTTTTATTATACATTTCTATGTCAGATGGCGGGCTATGCAAAAATATTACTGTGCAATTATCTATGTCTCTTGGTGATACTTTATCTTCATCAAAGAAAATCTTTCTGCCATCCGATAAAAGACAGTATCCTTTTTCATTATGGATCAAAAAATCTCGATGCGCAGGAAAGAATGCCTCTAAATATTCGGTTTGCCCCACTCTATCGCGATGAATTTTCGCCAAAAGTATATTGGTTTTTTTCTCTGAAAACTCCGAGATAATGTTTGCTTTTGCAAAGGCAAACATAGCGTTTTGTTTGTGAATATTGGTCCTTTTTATATAATAAGGCATATTTTTTCCTTCCGTATAATTAATCATTATTATTTGAACTGAATTAGTTATCCCACAAGATTCTTCTTTGATGGCCTAAATAAAAAATAATATTCAACAAATAGTTGAGAAATCACCATGCATGACACTGCCATCACTCTGGCCACGGCTCTGCTGCGGCAGCCGGGGTTCGAGGGCTTTTGCGCAACGCCCTATGTCTGCCCGGCCGGATACTGGACGATTGGTTATGGCAGTCGCTGGCTCGCCAACGGACAGCTCGTCACAGCCCGGTCGGCACCCATCGATGAGGCAGTCGCCAGCGGTCTTCTGCTCAGGACCGTGACGTCGCTGGATGCGGCGCTGTCTCGCCTGGTCAAGGTCTCGCTCTCTGATGTTCAGCGCGCATCCCTGCTGTCCTGGCAATACAATGTCGGGACAGCCGCCGTCGCAGGCTCCACCCTGCTGCGCAAGCTGAATGCCGGAGATTATGCCGGCGCGGCCGACGAGCTGCTGCGCTGGGACAAGGCCACCGTTCGGGGTCATCTGGTTGAGCTGCCCGGTCTCGCCAGACGTCGCGCCTGTGAGCGTGATGTCTTCCTCGGGAAACGATCCGTACCAACGGACACGCTCCTCTCTGCCTGACAATCCTGATGCCGCCCCCGAGGCGGTTTTTTCATATCTGGAGAACACCCATGGACTGGACAACCCTGCTCCAGACGGTCCTGCCGTATCTGCCTGCCAAGGCTGCGGGCGACCTCGTCTCAATCCTGACCTTCCTGATCGCGGCGGCCGCTCTGGCCATGCGCTTCTGGAAACCTCCTGCGGCCGGCAGCAGGCTGGCGCTGATCTACAAGGTCGTTTCCAGCCTGGCGCAGTCGAAAGGCTGGAACACCAACGCCTATCAGCCCGATGCCAAGGCCCTGATGATCCCGGCCGAGGCCAGCCGCACGATCGAGGCGGCCAAGCTGGGCCTCGATCCGGCGT
>Ga0157365_10000789_pt1 | contig 13438 bp, 13 predicted proteins | sample AttsexASBM3_FD_111478 | JGI IMG/M metagenome (GOLD analysis project Ga0157365, IMG submission 111478) | Fungus gardens microbial communities from leaf cutter ant in Ribeirão Preto, State of São Paulo, Brazil - Atta sexdens ASBM3 | ecosystem: Host-associated > Fungi > Mycelium > Unclassified ... | reverse complement strand
TGGTCGATCAATCAGAATCGTTTCAGTGTTGCTTTTGCAGCTTGTGCAAACCTCGGCTCATGATGTGCGGCTGAAGGCAAGAAAGACTGGGAAGAACAGACAAAACCAAATGACATTGAAGCGACAAGAGTGTTTTTCAGAAAATCGGCAAGTACAAGAGTCACTTTTAGATGAAAATGACCAAGAGGTATTTCACTTGTCCTCTAAATGAGATACACGATTGAATGGTTATTCATTTGTCCAGGAAATTGCCCTTTATAAGGGGGGTTTGGATGCGGCAATGCAGGCTGCGCGAACTATCATCAGTTTTTTGACAAGGCGTTCTGGTAAAGGCAAAGTGACAAAAAATTCCAACGAGGCGGAGCATCGTGCGATCTTTGACAACTTGATCGGGGATTTACTTGCTGTGCTATTCTGGCCGGAATGGCCTGCAGCAGGTGTATTGTTGACGATGATTTGCAAGTATATGGTACATGTTTTTCGACTTGATCTTTACAAGTGCTCAATCATTCATGCCGGCAACCTGTTAGATCAATGCACTAGACGACAAGCATGCAAACAGTCAAACCGATTCAAATAGCGCCGCCAAAATGATGGCATTGGATCATCTAGGTGTCATTGCTGCGAGGATCAGGACTGCTATCTTGAAGTACCAGACAAAGAATGACCAGGAGGAGGTAAAAACCAGGTCCTTGGCATCTATGGATGAGGCAAGTTTTTCGATGCATAGTCCTGAAAGTACTGACATTGAATGTTCCAGATTTTAAACAATCAGGACATAAGGGCGTTCGATCGGCTGCTCAAAACTCATCGAGATATTGCGACACACTTAGTCAAGAGGTCGTCGGAGGACCAGGCTTACGATGTCAGTGTCCACTTAGTTTCTCTTTGTCTGTATCCTGACTCTTTGTTGGTTGTGTCATGTAGAGTGCGAGAGAACTGTCGGCTGCCATGCTGGGACAAGAACTAGCTACTGCTTTGCAGCAACTGCAAAAGTGGATTGAGAATCCTGAAGAGGCCGATGATCTTAAAATCAAGGATTCCGAGACGTTGCGAGTGTTTGCAAAGAAGATACGGGGAGCGCTGAGAGATGTGTGGAAGGATCCTCCAACTGATGTTTTCAACACCGGGTATGTTGATCTCATCTTTCTTATGTTTTCCTCGTATCATGTGGAATCATTTGTCTCAGATCACAAGAGGAAGCTGATAGGATCGATAAATTGAGCGAAGAGATTGGTACGCTACAGAATATGCGAAGTTCATTCACTCCGATCTTGACTACGATCGTTGTGGCGCTGAATGCATCTGTCATCTTTATGAGGACCAAGGCATTGAAAGCTCTCGGACAGATTGTTACGAGCGATCCTACCGTTTTGGCCATGGTATGTGACCCTTTTCCACTTTGCTCATGCTCGTTGCTGATTTGTAGTCATCGGCGTGCCCAGACTGTCGTTCGTCGTGGTATCGAGAGTCATCTTCTGGATAATTCGCCTGCCGTTCGGGATGCTGCTGTTGAGTTGATCGGAAAGTATATGATTGATTCACCGGAAGTTGCTGGGGACTATTATCAGAAGATTGCAGATCGGATAGCTGTAAGTGCATTCTTATCTCCAATCCATCGTACTTTTTCTGAAATTGATGGGTCATGATTTCAGGATACTGGTCTCAGTGTTCGCAAGCGTGTGATCAAACTCTTGAAGTCGTTCTATACTGTCACTTCAGACACCCGTCGCAAAACCGATATCGCCGTTCGCATGGTCTGTAGAATGATGGATGAAGACGATACTATTAAAGAGCTAGCCACGAAAACTATTGAGGAACTCTGGTTTTCTAGTACATCCCAAGCATCCACAATTAATGCTCGGAATCGTTCGGGTATTTCATATAACAATGGCCAGTCGTCAACTCATGACAGGAATGCAATCATGGATAAAGTCACGGTGATCATGGGCACTGCTGCCCAGTTCAAGGACCGACAATCGCCCTTGGAGGACTTGTTGCATAAGATTATGGCAGAGAAAGGTGAGAATGAGAATGAGATCGCAGTGTTGCACACGAAGTACGAGGAGATTTGTGGAACATTAATTGACGGGTTGGTGGATGCTACGGATATGCCTGGTTTCGTGGGTTCTTTTTTCTCGTCCAGATTTATGATGCTCATGGCTATGCGCAGACCGTAGTAAATTGTATCAGGACCATCTATCTTTTTGCTTCGGCGTACCCGCCTGTACTCTCTGGAACGAACGCATCAACCTTGTTACCCTACCTCAAAAATACATCTTCTACAGTATGCGGCTCTTTTATTCTCTTGCCCTCGGGAGAATTGCACTCTGACTTCCGGAATCAATCACAGACTGAGGAGCTAGCGACAACAGATTATTTGTTGAAGATTTTTCGTGTCTCAATACCACATATGCCAATGACAGCAGCCAAATTTGGACAGGACTTACAGCTAGCTTTACAGCCCATGATCATCAAACCTTCCGGAAATGGTGGTGTCCAAATTTTGCAAGAAGCTGTCAGATGTATGTGTGTCGTTGTAGAACATCTGACGAAGGATTTTGGTCGTTTGGTCAACCTGCTGAAGTCGTGTAACGGTACATCTGAGCATCTGTCTCAAATGGATTGGCAAACTGACTTTGATGTAGCTCGTTTGCAGCAAAATATCAATCGACCTGCAACTAGTCAGATGGAGCCAAATGATATAAGAACATTGCTTATCGTGATTTTCATAGTTGCCCTGCTTGGGGAGCATTGCAACTTCGACCGTTTAAGGACAGAGGTCGAAGGTGCGTATGATGAAATCATCACCAGAACGAAAGATTTACATTGACATTGTGTCTGCTTAGGCCTTGCCCAAGATATTGATTCCATTTCTAACGTAAGTCAATTTTGTCGTTCCCGAGACTAGTAGATTGAACAAAAGATAGGATTCAATTATAGAATACATCTATGGCAGTCTGTTACAGTTATATGAAAAATATCCTAATCAAGCCATGATACGGGGTCGAATCCTTCAATGCCTCGGTATGTTCCTGCCTGTCTCTGTCGATAGATTGAACTCATCACTCTCTTTCAAGGTTTCTTATTTCGAGCTCAGCCTACATTAATGACTAAGCCACGCTCAGCTAGCATCATGGATGACATTTTTACTTCGCCCGAGGAGGATGGGAAGGGTCGTCTGCTCAAGATCATGCAGGAATTCTTGGTGTCTGAGTCTGAGAAACATTCGGCACGACTCAAGGGTGAGTTATCGAAATTCGTGTGTTTAGTACAAGTGTCCATGATATGTTATGGCAGAGACCTCTAAATCGAACCCAGATCAGCAAAGCGACGTCAACATGGATGAGTTGGTGGGAAACACGGATGGCTTTGCCGACTCTGGGTAAGTCCAGGCTGCCAGCAAAGGACCGCTTAGTTCTGACTTAACTTTCTAGTGTGAGTTCTGCCATTGTTCAGCGATATCTTGATCATGTGCTAGAGGCAGCACTCACACCTGACTCCCCCAATCAATCTGCTGCTGTTGACGTTTTGAGCTTTACGATTAAACAAGGCTTAGCCCACCCTCTTCAATCGTTCCCAGTCATCATTGCGCTCGAAACCAGTCCTGTCACCGACCTGAGTCGTCGTGCTGCCGCTTTACATGGGATGCTGCAAGGAAAACATGCTTCATTGCTGAATACCCGGTATATTGTCAGTGCTAGGGCATCTTTTGACTATCAAAAGAAAGTTGCTGCCGGATTGGTTCAAGGTTATCGCCTTGATCATGCCCCTGTTGCTTTATTACAAGGGTGGTATTCGCTAGTGAGGGAGAAGCGTACATCTCGCCAGGAGTTCCTCAGGGCTTTGGTAAAGGTGTTTCAGGACAATCAGGGCTATAAGTCGTCACAGGTAGGTTCGGACATGATTCTGTGTTTGAATGTGCTGGATAATTGGTGCGATAGGATGATGTCGACTTTACTCGTTACATGGCTGAGAACTTTGCATGCCTTGATTACAAGACCCATGAGGAAGTTGTCACTGTCATCCAGTGCCTCACTGCGGTGCTATCTACAACTGGTATGCAGCTGCTTGAAATGGTCTCACCATCGCATTTATTGCGCCAGCTTCATGAGCCATTGCATCCTGCTGTGCCAGAATCTTCCTCACGATCACCTCAGATCGACCTTCAAGCTGTATGTCGTCTTTTATACTGAGATATATTGATGCTAAAAGAATGCAGGAGAATGGTATGAATGTTGTTACACCAACCACATCACAAGTGACTCCAGTTGTTCTTGCGGCTGTTGATGAAGATAGCCTAGATAGGCTCCCTCTCATGCGAACAAGCGTGATTATAGCCATGGTAATGTTACTGAAGGCGCATCTCAAGTCACTCTATTCTCTCAGTGAAATGTGTGCTACTTTTCTCTCATCTTCAGACATTACTTACTCCCAACAGGAAAATCAATAAGGTGGATCTTCGCAAAAAGACTGCCGCCGGAGATAAGGCTGTAGTAAGACGCATTGATGCCCCCATCTCGTGGGCTCGTTTGCCATTTGCGACTGCTCCTATGTTGACCACAGAAGACCTAAGACTACAAAAGGCTAGAGTAAGCTCTGTTCATTTTCAGACCCTGGACTTGAACTGATGTAGGCCTTCAGTTCCTTGATATATGGAATGAAGATGGCGTCACTGCCGAACCTGATGACGAATTGGACTTTGTTTGAATGCTTGTTACGGATCCCATCGAATCATCTCACATACTCATCACCGGCTTTGCACTTGACCCGGCTTCTTTAACTAACATTACCATCCCAGAGTAAAACGTAGACTGTACCGAATAGCAATAATTTGAAAGAGTCGATACTGTATGTAATAAAACTAGTTTTGTGTTGCTTGCTCTGTGATGACTGGTTTTCTGACCTGTCCGTGTTCAAAGATGACCGGACCCTTCGGCATCTCTCCAATGAGCTGTTGTGATGCAGCATCTAGATTGGGTTCGCCCTCAAATTTCCAGTCGAGAGTGCCGCCGTAATGCTTGGGTAAATCCTCAGAATGAATGATCTCTAATAATTTGGGACCGGGTTCTTTCCCCAAAACATATACCTTATTTCGAGTGCCCTCGTCAAACCAACCCTAGGAGATGTAAGTCAGAAGGAAAGCAGGAATGATTGCGAAGAATACCTTGATCCAACCCCATATAGTGGGAAAAAATGCAGGCGAGTTGACGACAACAATTGTACCCAAAGTCTCTGGATAGTTCGCAGTGGCTAATTTAGATGCTTCCTGTAAGTGGTTTCGGAGTCTCCACATGGAACCAAGAGAAACCCCTTCCAGATCTATGATAGACGTCGTAGATGATATTGGTGTAGGATTTGAAGGATGAGGAAGTGCTGTGCAGAGTGCGAAACTGAACCTCGCCATGAGCTCGTATAGAACGATTCTTTTTTCCTTGCATTAGAAAGATCGATGAGGGAGGAAACTGCCTGACATACATCCGCTGATATCGCCTCTCAGGTGGTACGGCATACAATTCCTTTTCTACTGGGTTCAGAGAAGCTAATCGGTAGACGTAAAGAGGGAGTCCTTTCTTCCGTCACTTCAGAAGGATTGGTAAGTATGAGTTTGTATCTCAACATACTTTATCTCGACGACCTGTCCATCTGGGGTAGAATCTCTTCGCACTTTCAAATTCTTCAGCATCAAATGTGGCATATAAATTAGTCACATCATGTTTGAACCGCCAATTCATGGCGTTCTGGAACTGTTCTTGTGCTGGGTAGGGTTGCCAACCCCTGGCCCTCAGAAAACGTCTAAGGATAGCCATTAGAAGTAGAAGTATAGCCTTGATGAAGAAATTGGGCGCCCTACAACAAGGTTGAATCATCGTGCGATGCACTTTGAGTGTTTGTTGGCGGATTGTAGAGATCGGCTTTGAACAAGTTTTCCTTAAATTTATCTAAAGCCTCTTCTTGTTCTTGAGTGAGATGACCCAGATGTCCTGCTAGTGTAGCCTGTGTGTCTGAAGGAATGTTAGTTGTCATCGAATGTTCTCAAAGGAGGGTGAGATTTTGATCCACTTTTAATCATCGACGAACAGAAGATTGGTGATTATCAGTCACTGCATCAACATGGAGGGAACTGGTTGCAAGACATTTTTTTTGGATTCAGGATTTCTATTCTGCTACAAGCAAAGCTGGTGCTAGACGCGGAGGGTCTAAAACAGGCCCAATATTAGGGGTGTTTCTACAGAAGGCATAGGACCAGAGGAGAAAGAGGTGGGCGAAGTCTGGAAGGAGCATTAGCTTGTTTTTGTCTAAAAAAGGACCTGTGAGGAAAAGGAAGGTTTTGAAGCAGAGATTATAAGCGGATAAATGGGTACAAGCTCAGTAGTAGATTGAAGAAAGAATAAGGTAAGATGCTTTATTGAGAATGGATCTGTGTAACATCTTCAGAAACGAACTCCTGGTCCTGTTCAAGGAGGAGCAATACGTGGACGAATTCAGGTTCATCACCGGACGCTCGCAATCTCCTTCTGGAAGATGTGATGCCCGAATCCCAGGAGTGGTCATAGGAGGAGGTGTGAGAGTGGTTTTTATTCGTACCATCATGCTACAACTGCTGTTTGTGAGGGATCAAAAGTTGTGTTGATTATACCGTGAGTCTTTTCGGAGTTCAAATGGTGTGGCCTGAGGTGTATCCTAGCATCCATTCACCTATCTAGTACTAGAATAAGGCGAACAAGTACAACGCTCTCCTGTTACAGACATGTTCTATAAACAACAACAGATTAAGGAATGAAGTACTCGTCTGATGATGTCCAAGGAGCACGGCAATTGATCAGAAGTACTCAAAATTATTATGATCATTGTATATGGATCACATAACGACGGCGCTAAATTGTTCTTCACCCAGAAGTTCCTCTCGGTCGGTACTTGACAATCCAAGGATGTTTTCGAACTTCTGAAAAGGCGAGACGCTTGTCAGGTTCATATTGCAAGAGCTAATTTGGCTAGTCAATTCAACACATTCATGCAAGATGAAGGATCATATATACCTTGGAGACCAGGTCTTTGGCATCAGACGACACGGTCGATGGGAAACGAAGATCAACCTTCGCAATCCGGCGATACGTATCTGATAGTCATTCCATCAGTTCAGTTGTAGAACGACAAAAATAGAGATCACGCACTGCTGACACCACTTCGATCTTCAAACGGCGGCTTTCCAATGAGGAATTCATACATCAAGACGCCCAAGGCCCAGTTATCGACCTTTTCGGTATGTTCTCTGCCTTCAACCATCTCGGGAGGCAAGTAGTCCAAAGTACCACACAAGGTCGTTCGACGATTGCCCGGTGCATGAACACTCCAACCAAAATCACCAACCTTCAGCTGCCCAGTGATACCAATTAAGAGATTTTCTGGTTTGATGTCGCGGTGAATGACATGTTTGCTGTGGAGATACATGAGCGCATCAGCCATCTGGTCGACGTATCGGGCACTTCGTTTCTCGGTAAAGCATCCATGTTTGCTTAGTTGTTTGTAAAGCTCTCCCTTGCCGGCGAATTCAAGCATAAGAAATATACGTTTCTCGTCATGGAAATATCCATAGAGACGGAGAACATTCGGATGGCGGAGGTTTTGTTGGATTTCAATTTCGCGTCGTATCTGCTTCTCGACTTTGGATTGAACGATCTCAGATTTGTAGAGGGTTTTTAAGGCAAGAATGTAATGAGGCTCGCGCTTCGTGCGGACCATATAGACACGACCGAATTTGCCTTTACCGAGTGGTCGGCCCATGTCGAATTCATGTAGACTCCATTCTTGAGTGGGTGATTTTCTGATCATTGATTAGAATTGTTTTTCCTGAATTGATGCACAAGACGATACCTTGAAATACTCGAATCTAGAGCCAGATCTTCAGCTGCCTCTCCGTACACACGTTCGCCACGCTTCTCGTTTTCTATCTCAAGTCCTCCGTCATACTGTCCTATATCCATCGGTTGTTGCTTTGATTGAGTTGAGGTGGTGCTTGTAGTCTTGCTGGAGCTCGTCGTTCCTGGAGTGGGGTTTCGTAATGAAGAGGGATGCAAAGGTTTGGAGTTCCCATAGGAGGAGGATGCGGGCAATGTTGGAGCCGCAAATTTTGTGAGAAGTTTGCTCACGTTTGCTTGACTTGGCTGCTTGGAAATCGAGGATTTCAGTGAAGACGAAGACGAGGAATTGCCCTTCTTGTTTGAGATTTCGAGAGCAGCAATTTGGCGGGTAACAGAGCCCACTGAAGTCATTTGAAATATAAGAGGAGCTTGATATTGGTATAGATATAAAGTTGAGTTGGGTTGAGTTGAGTATTCTGACAAAAGCCTCGATGTATCAAGTTCAACTCTGGACGCGGATGTCCACGTGATGTGCCATATGAGTCAGGTGATACAACATTACAACAAAGATGTAATCAGAACCGATATTCAACGTCAATCCATTCAGGCTGTCCCAGAAAAATAGCATCGACGGTATAGTTTCTGGCATCTTCTTCTGAGAGGAGATGCTCCTCTGGGACACGCTGTGAAGTGTTGCCTCCTGGACCTTTGCTCACCGCACTCAGCACAAAGATCATAGTATCGGGAATCGACTAACCTGTGGAGTTGAACTCGGCATAAAAAGTCGTATTCGCGATGACAGGTCTTTTGACGGGACGAATAAAATAAATCATGCCTAGCTGTACCCACTGCTTACCTGGCGCTATCAAATGGTGTCCATCCTGCTGGGCGAATGCTATTATCCATAAAGGTATCCAAGAAAACAGTGGTGGCTAGATCGTTCCAAGGACGCCCTGGTTACTGTATCTTTACCTTCTGTGGCATGTTTGTGAGATAGGACAAACCTAAGAAGCACCTTTGATCCGTTACTGTCGTCTCGTTAGCATCAGGGGACTTCGGAAGTGTCACCAAAGACTTTCTGCGAGAATGACTATAGCCCTACCCTGGTTATTCTTGAGTTGGCGATATAGGCTCCGTATCGGTTGCCTGGAGCATCGGTCAAATTGGTTCCCTTCCAAGCTACGATACCTCCACCACAAGCTCTGTTAGCCAGGACCACCTTTTCGAACCACCTATATTCGAATTCGTGAATTAGGCACTCTACCTAGGTATCAACCTACGCAGTTCCAAATCCAAAGAGGTCTGATAGTTGAATTTGCTTCAATTTATAGCATTAAGGAAGTGAAGTAACAATCTCACAGTCTGTTTGACCGTAGATCACACTGTCAGCGACAAATGTGCTTCCATTTCTACCCGTGTACCATGTGTCTTGAAAACTCGCGAAAGAACAACCATAGAAAGACGCATTTGCATAGGAAATATCGGTGACTAGGGCTTGGGAGATGGCAAAGTCGGCCTGAGATGTGGCATCAGTTGTATCCCTGCTCAGGCAATCATTAGGCTTACAGCACGGTTTTGAAAGTCAATGTTGTAGGCTTTGAAGTCAGTGGTGCCGAAAAGGGGCTGCAAAGGAGCACCTGTTGGTCCGGCACCGATCAATGAAGCATTAAAAGATGGTGCGACCAGAAGTACTGCGGACTCTGCATCATCTAACCCGTTTTGTGTGAACTTATCATCCCACACTTGTACTAGGTTATTCGGGAACGGCGGGTCGGAGTAAAATGACGAGTTTGGAGAGAGTGCTGCGCTGACGGGGAGTTGTCCGATGAGCGTTATTGGGCCTTGTCGGGTTATATTGATCGTCTCATGATATTCTCCTGCTCCAACGAGGATGATTTCTGATGTGTTACTCGGTCTAATTATATTTCACAATGGTTTATCACTTATCCGAAGACGAAGAGCCCCTACAGAGATTCCAGTGCGTCTTGAATTCGATGGAAGTGAGCGAATCCATCATTAGGATCCTGGTTCACATAGATTGTCCCCGGAGGACAGTCAGTCAACGGAGACACATTTTCAGCTTTCTGAACCTGACAGGCGAGAAATCTCGTGGATAACCCACAAACCGAGAGCAGCAAGTGTGAGAATGTCAAGAGTTTGAGGGGCATCGTCTTGCTGGAGACTACGTCTGTTTTGAATATAAATTCTCTCTCCAGAATACACGACGGTCCGTTACAATGTCTGCAGATGAACAGGCACGGTCCGGTAGTCCGTTGCGTGAGTACTTATATCCATTTATGGCAAGGCATGTGTAGGGAGGCCAAGCGCAGCGTTGTTTTACTGATCTATTATGAGCTTCCAGGACATTGAGGCAGGTCAGGCCGTACGGTCTTCATCGTCGTCTGTACCACAGTCGCGTGAAGATGCAGATTTTAGAAATCTCCAGCACTCGCTTTCATTGCAGCAATTCAAGATGAATGCCAATGTCCAGGGCATATTGAAGTTGGTAGATCAGCTTGGCACACCCAGAGATTCTGCGGACTTGAGGAAGACTTTGTGTGTCCTGCTCGTTGTTATCCCTTTCTGAAGTGCTGAAGACTGTTCCAGACACGATTTAACAGAATCTACTCGTGCCATGGCGAAACGTGGCTCAGAGGACTTAAAGCAGCTCTCAAACCTTCAGTCTAAACTGGTTTGTTTCAAGAAAACAGCGGTCAATCTGACTCTCATTCTCATATCATGGAATATTAGCCGAATCAAAAGACAGCCCTCCAAAAAGTTTCACATGATTTCCAAATTTCCCTCGTAGCTTTCCAACGTGCACAGCAAGTAAGCGCAGAAAAGCAGAGGACGGTTGTGCAAGGGGTGAAGTTGGCGGTCGAGGATGAATATCATGATACCGACGAGCCTGAACCTTCTCCTCAGGAGCAAAGACAAGCTCAAATTTTACAGAGCCAACTTTCCCCCCATGAGCTTGCATATCAAGAATCATTAATCCAAGAGCGAGAAGCCGAGATTCGAGAAATTGAGACGGGCATACATGAGCTCGCCGAGATATTCCAGGATCTAGGTACACTCGTGAGCCAACAAGGAACCATGATCGGTACGTACCACGCAAGATTAATATGAATGCTGTACTCACATGTTATCCCAGACAACATTGAACTGAATATATCCTCCGTTGCTGCCGATACTGGAGCTGCAGCTGAAGAGTTGACTACTGCCGCTGAATACCAGCGCAAAGCAGGTCGGAGAGCTGCATGCCTGACAATGATCCTCGCTATCGTTGTTGCCGTTGTTCTACTGGCAGTATGTAGCCACTTGTTGTCTTGGTCTCCTCTGACATCCTCTTAGATCCTGTCTTGATCTGTATACCAATATCTTTTGATCCGCCTTCCATGGACGCTGTTCTCTTTTTGTGAGCCAGACTCGGATTGTTCTGGGTTGGTGCGACATACACTTTTCGGGTCTGGATTTTGGAGTCATAGATTGATAATTTATTATTATATGGATTTTACTTATTGTTATAGCTTTTTGTCTGTACGAAAGTCATGATTTTTGCCTGGTCAAACTTCGAGGCTGATCAAGTTCCAGAATCATTGGACAGAATAAGATTGGCTGGCACCTTTGAGATGCGATATGACAACCTGTTTGGAACTTAAATCTGAAAGGTTAGAAAGTATAAGGTAGATATTCCAATACACATACATAGCATTAAAAGACTGAACTCCCTGTCAAGATTAATGTGCTGAAATGCCATTCGATTACTGTATGTCAACTTGGATCATAATTCCAGATTCAGAAAGGGTAAAATGCTTTACAGAAGAGGTGGTATGGGCCCTTGTCTAGGCCTCTTGGTTCCTAGGATCCAGAACAGAGACATATAATATGATCTCTGGCGGGCTCTAACTCATATATAAATTCACGCTCACATCATAATCGATCTATCCTTCAGAAATTGGTAGTATCTGTAGTGACAAGCTGTAGGGACATTATAAACGATATCTTGTAATTTTCTCAACCATTCAATCAAAGATGCGAGAAGCAAAAAAAACTCACAAGGAATGCAGGCTCGAGTGATGGGACAAATCTGATAAATAGCTACATTCTAGACATATAAAGTTCCTTCACTAATCAGGTCTCATACGCCTATTGAATGCCTTCTAACTCCTCACAAATCAACATTAGACAAGCAAAGAAGAGAACGATGATGGATTTGGCAACAAAGTTGGCAAATAAGGTTCAAATAAGGTTGATAGCATGGGATGTAAGCCATGGAATGATGTGACCCTTGTAGCGAAAACTAATTGTGGATTGTTTGGGTTTGACGCCGGGAATGCACTTGGAACCGACTGATTGTGGTCAGTGCCGGACGAACTCATTCTAAACCCAAAGGGTGTTTTCTTACACCAGCCTAATACTTCCTTGCATTTTATACTGCTGAACTCTCCACACGATGCATTCTCGATCAGCATCAAGCTCAAATTCAAAGACGAACACCTCCAAGACACTTAATGACTACGTCAGTATCATATATATTGAGTGCAGTATGCGTCGCTCATGCAGCCGTTCTCTAGCACCTGGGTGATTCCCTTGGCAAGGGCGCCTTCGGCCAAGTTTATCGTACGGGTAATCTACTTCATCCAAGGGACATAAGCGATGATGATGGGGTATAGGTGCTTTGAATTGGGCCACAGGAGAAACAGTTGCAGTGAAAGAGATTCAATTGAGCAATATACCAAAGGCAGAGCTCGGCGAGATCATGGTATGGTGTGCATTCTTTTGATATATTAGATATTCACTGATCGCGGCTATTTAGAGTGAGATCGACCTCCTGAAAAACCTCAATGTAAGGACCATATTAACAGAAGTGTCGAATGGCTATTGAGGTCTACTAGCATGAAAATATAGTCAAGTACAAAGGGTTCGTCAAGACGAGGGAGTATCTGTACATTATCCTAGAGTGCGTACATCCGATTACAGTCAAGTTCATGGATAAGGTTTCATTAGATTCTGCGAGAACGGTTCCCTCCATAATATTATCAAGAAATTTGGCAAATTTCCTGAGAATCTTGTAGCCGTATACATTTCACAAGTCTTGGAAGGATTGATCTACCTTCACGATCAGGGCGTCATCCATCGTGATATCAAAGGTGCAAATATCTTAACGAACAAAGATGGTACCGTCAAATTGGCCGATTTTGGCGTCGCCAGTAATGTGACCGCAGGAGGAGCGGTCAATGCTGCCGTAGTTGGAAGCCCCTACTGGAGTCCGTCTTATAAAGCTTCCCTGCCTTCGGTTGATTGATAAATTTATAGTGGCTCCGGAGGTTATTGAGCAATCAGGGGCAACAACAGCTTCCGACATTTGGTATCATTGATTGTACTACCTGTTTTTATTCCTTAAACTGATAATTCGATACACAGGAGCGTTGGATGCCTTGTTATCGAATTACTAGAGGGACACCCTCCATACCACGACCTTGATCCCATGCCTGCACTCTTCCGCATCGTTCAAGACGACTGCCCTCCAATACCCGATGGTGCATCACCTATTGTCAAGGACTTTCTATACC
>Ga0157365_10000788_pt1 | contig 13482 bp, 19 predicted proteins | sample AttsexASBM3_FD_111478 | JGI IMG/M metagenome (GOLD analysis project Ga0157365, IMG submission 111478) | Fungus gardens microbial communities from leaf cutter ant in Ribeirão Preto, State of São Paulo, Brazil - Atta sexdens ASBM3 | ecosystem: Host-associated > Fungi > Mycelium > Unclassified ... | reverse complement strand
TATTGCAACCCTTCCAAATTTGAGATTATCTTCATCCGGATTTCTATAAATAAATAAATTCTTTTGAAACCATCACTATCCCCCTAGAAAAAAAAATGCCACTCGATGGGCACTCGTTTCTCATCTCCCAAGGCTGGTCTGGTCTCGGTACCGGCCTTCGTCAAGACGCCCTCATCCGCCCCCTCGCCATCCCCCAAAAACGTACATTATCAGGTCTAGGCAAAGACAGAGACGAGGCATTTCCGTTCTGGGATCAGTTTCGTTTTTCTCTTCCTACTGAATTTTTGATATTCATTCATATATATATTGATAACAGTTTGTTCTCTGTCGCAGCCAAAACGATTCAGGTCAAGTTGCACAAAGATGACGACGATGATAGTGACAATTCATCTCCTGTACGTATACGTATACTCTTTATTTTATTTTATTTTTTACTGTTCGGAACACGAAATCCCTCATAGGACGAATCTAATCCCCTTCCTGCCTCAAACACCCAACTCTTAGACAAAACATCCACCGGTATCCTATCCAATAAAGCGCCCAAACGCGGTACACCCGCCGCATCCGCGTCCAGTTCCACACTCACTACCGACAGTGGATCATCGACGCCTCCTTCACTATCATCATCAAACCTCCTAACCACAGCAAAACAAGAAGCAGCCAAACGCATTCTCTACTCCCATTTCTTCCGCGGTCCTACTCTCACTCCCGATTCCAACTCCAACAGCGCGACGACAATTCCCAACACCGATTCTGGAACAACTCGATTCGCATCTACCACAACCGACAACCTACCCGAAGAGAACACAACCTACACTCCTTCCCCAAATGGTGGGAAAAAAGCAAAAACAACACCCATGGAAATGGCGATGGCAAAAGTCAAAATGACCGACACCACCACCATAGTCGTCGACCCTCTCAACACGACAAATCAGACATGCGAAGCTCATCAAGACCATCATCATCATCATCAACGCAAAAGAAAACGGGACAAGGTCATAAACTCGAACTCGGACTCGAACTCGGACTCAAACGTCATCGTCATCAACACAAGCCACCAACAACGAAAACGCGAAAGAGAAAGAAAAGAGGAAAGAAGGAATTCCAAAAAGGAACAAAAAGAGGTAGAGAAAAAACGAGGCGAAAACATCGACGAGAAGAAAAAGGAAAAGAAGAAAAAGGAAAAGAAGGAAAAGAAACAGCTCAAATTCAAAGCGACGCACGAGCCGGAAGAGCCAATTCCAAGAAAAAAGAAACGTCAACGTTTGGATAGTGGTACTCTGACCTCTGCCTTTCACGATCCTACTCCTGTGCAAGATCTGTGGTCAGAAGTTAACAAGAAGAAGAAAGAGAAGAAGAAAGACAAGAAAGAGAAGACCCGAGATCGAGATCAACTCAAGGGAGAGGTTGAAGAAGACGGACGTGAGTGTCGAAATCACGAACAAAAACATGTCAAGAGCAAGAGAGGTCTCGTCCCAATGGTATCGGAGGGACTCGAGTCAAAAAAGAAGAAAAGGCGCGAGTTACAAGTCGAGTAGAGTACACCTATTGCTCTTGTACCTCTCTCTCTCTCTTTCTCTCTCTTTCTCTTTGTGCAACGACGAGATCAGGTGAAGCAAAATAATATTCAAAAAAAATCATTTAGATTTGCTACGAAACAGCACAACAATAGTAGATTCAAAAAATATACTTTGAAGAAGCGAATTGGAGATCGTCTCAAGATCACACACACATAGACAGACAAAAATTAAGATCGGAGGCTTCTCCACGTACTCTGCATCGCGATCCGCTTCGCCTAAAAAACAAAACAAAGGAGTGATCATGATGACTGGAATCCGCAGAAAAAAACAACCCACCTGCTCAAGAGATATCGCCCCCTCTCTCAATTCCACTTTCTGTCCATTCATCATCGCCCTATCATCCTCGTCCTCATCATCATCTTCAAACCCAGACCTCGCAGCACCAGGCCTTATAGATCCGAATGCAGCCTTCCCACCCGCAAGCGAAAACGGCGTGCTCTGCACCGCCGTCCCGAATACACTGGCATTCTTCGATACCCCAAAAGCGGCAAAGTCGCTGATGACTTTACGGACTTTATGTGGTGATGATGGGGGCGATGAGGGTGGTGACTGCGTAAAGGCGGGTAGAGGTCTTATTTTAGGCGGTGGTGAGCGCGAAGGAGTATATAAGGAACCCATGGGATATGAATGGCGTGAGAGGTGTTGCCTCGACTGGAGATATTTGTCTGTGAACCGTGTTCCATGTACCTACAAAATAAATCCACGATCATGACGAATAAGATAATGAATGAATAACTCACCCGCTTCAACGACTGCCGTGCTTCCGGTAAAGAAGACGCCGTCATGAACACATTCACATTATGTTTCGCCTCCTCACTCTCCTTATAAATACTCTCAATCACCACCTTTTTCGTACTTTCGTTTCTCAACCTCAACGTCTCATGCAATTCCCTCGCGACATCATCCACACTCTGATTCTCCCCGATAATCCTTCTCGCAACGGCTTGTCCGACTTCTCGGATAAGTCGTTCCATATCCAAATTTTCCAACACGCTGCCGACGATAGCATGCGCAAGCAGATCGGCAGTCGTCAATGGAAGCATGAGCCCTGATGTGATATTTGTGATGGCTTGATAGAAATCAGTTGCATACTGGTATTTCTTCCGTTATCAGCACTCATATACATAATTCGGATCGAAGGTGTACATACCGAATAGCCGCTGAGCGCTGGCTCGCAAGCGACGAAGAACTAAGAAACAAAAAAAGGAGCATTAATTGAACAACTCGAAAGTAAAAACGCTCAATTACCAGCGTAATGCCCCTCAAAGCCATCTCTCTCACGAGTTGTAATGGATCGAAACCATCAGGCGACCCATCGTCGAATCCTATAGGAACCCCCCTCTCTCAGTCAGCCAAAAATCATTCGCCATTCAACACGCACACACACATGAGAAGAACTTTTTCCAAAAAAAAAAAAAAAAAAGAAAAAAAAAAAAAAAAACAAAAAAAAAAAAAAAAAAAACTTTAAAAAAAAAAAAAAAAAAGGGAAAGAAAAAAGGAAGAAAAAAAAACTACTGACCATCACCATACTCCCCAATACCATGCGGGGGGGCATCTGCAATAAGCACAACCATCTTACTCGCATTCATCCTCCAATCCATCTTCAACACCTCAGCAAGCGCAGCGGTCACCGCCTCCGGTCCATCCCCACCTCCACTCGCATACAACGACGAAAGGTCCTTATGCACCTGACTAATATCCGACGAAAACCCAAAATTCCTCGTCACATACGTATGATCCTGTGGCGGATGATCTCGAAAAGCCACAAGCCCCACGCGCAGATCGTCCGGCTGCTGCAGTTTCCCCGACTCGAAGATATACGCACAGATCGCTTCGATGTTCTTTGTCGCGGAGGAGATATACGAGCCTTGACTCCCCGTACAGTCTTGTATGAATACCAGGTCCCTTTTTTTTTTGCGTCGAGAAGTGTTATAAGAGCGGTTCCCCAAGAGATTGAAATTTATATGGTTTGATTTTTAATTTCAAGTTCAAGTTCAAGAGAGGGTGTGCATAGCCGTTTTTTTTTGTGTGTGTGGAGATGGAATGGCTGACGATGACAGAAAAACTTACAACATCTTTCCGTCTTGATCTATCTGGTGCTGCGCTTCCTCTGCAGTCCACATCTGAGATACCTGTATTTGCGATTCAAAGACAGGCTGATAACCTGTGTTGAGATTCATGTCCACGTTTGAAAAAGTACTGTAGATGAGAAAAAGCTGGGCTGTGTGGCAAGACTGACAAGTTCAGCTTTGGGGCTTGACAAGTTCAGTTTTGGGGGGGGCTAAACCGGTGATGGAATTCCTTAAAACGGGTGACTAGTCAAGTTTCGGATCTCACCGATCATCCATAATTATTATAGTTCGCAACGAGGCTGGCGTGAGGTCTACCTCCCTACGTACATAAACACGTATTGCTACCGTCTATGAGTACCACCAATCAGCCAATGTGCCCATGACGTGCTCCATGCCCCAAATCCCACTGGTGTCCGCAAATTCCGAAACAAAACCATCAGCGCTGCAGTACACCCCCCTACAATCGCTGTTAATGTAATGTACATCTTCAGCCTCGCGGCAGATGTCATCGCACGGTCGGCTCCGCCTGGTATAGCCAAATGACTACATCGATTAACGAGTCAAATCAGTCGAATATAGGCCAACGGAGAGATAAGATCGCTTACGGTTCCATCGCGATTTTACAAATCGTGTGGAATACATCCGCCATTTGTCCATCCTTGACACTGACGGCTACAGGCACCTGCAGCCCGAGTCGTCGACAATATACGTCAGGCTGGACTTCGTGACGCTACACCCACATTGCCAGCAGTGTCGGGAATACAGAACGCAAGCACACATACACTCGTCAGAACACTCTTTACTCGAATTTGGTGTCTCTTTCTTACCTGCAGAGCCAGGTCCAGATCTGACTTGGTCGCTACGAAAAGCGTCGGGATATGATCGAGACTGTATTGTTGCTGGATAACGTAGATAGTTTCAGCATTCCTTGGTCAATATTCCAAGAACACGTACTCGTAGGTTACTAATGTAGGAAAAGGAGTTTGTGTCGCTCGAGTCATGTACGTAAACAATGACATCGGGGCGATCTGTGATTTTCTTCGAGCTTCGCAACGTCTCTGCCTCATAGCGCGAACCGAATTCCTGCAGCTAGGACAAGGGGTAATCCCATCTCAAGCACGTATGCATGGACACAAGTACGTACCACCAAATACTTCTCTGACCCAACTATATCCACCGAGTTAACCACACTTATGGGCTTACTCGTCGGCTCATACGTCGCGTTGAAAGGCTTCCCAGCAAACGCTCTCAAAAGAGAGGTCTTGCCTGAGCCAGCAGCACCGCACACGTAGCACAAAAAAACATTCCTCGTAACCTTCCCCTTCCTTCTATCCGTCTTGCGAGGTCTTGTCACTTGCAGTGCTTCGGTTTGAGATGCACCTGAGTAGCCTAGATATGCGAGGTATGCTAGTGTCGTTTTATGATCCAGTAATGTCGTCATGCTATATCCACTGGTAATGACAGTTGAACACTGGAACACTTGTGTTACGCACCTCCATTGGGCGAGCCACCCTTGCAGTGTTACAGCACCTGCATTGTCCGATAGCGTCGTATCGGGAAACTTTTGATCAGCCCAGGGGTTCCCGGGAGATGTACTGAAGACATCTTCTAGCTCGTCGCGTTTTAAAGCTCCATCTTGGTCCTGTGGAAGGACTCTTAGATAATCCAAAGGAAAAGTTTCGGAGATAGGATAGATACCTTGTCAAATGACTCAAAGATATCAGTAAAGAACTGATACCCGAGCGGACTCAGCTCCACAGAACAATCCAACGGAACATCAAATCTACCAGAACATAAACCCGATTAGTAATCGCTTGCTCAACCAAGACATGACACCAGCAGCGTACTTGGGTGCAAGGAAAGCCTCCGTCAATCTTAGATCTTCTGCATATCCGAATTTGCGCAACACAGTCCAAGTCGTCTCGAGTCGACCACGTTGAATAAAGATAGTATGCAGGTAAAGAAAACCTGCTTCCGTCAGACCATCGCCTCGCACGCCACCTTCCGCATGTTCCTGCACCATAGCTTTGATTCCTTCGAGTTCTTGCAGCTGTAGGGGTGCGTCAAAGCATTTGCGCTGAGTTCAAGTTGTATGAACGGCAAGCAGGGTGCTATGAAGACTGAATATAGGCACCTGAAACTCGTTTAGCTCTGAAGCGTCAAGGATTCCGTCCTTGTTCAGATCGCAGAGCTTGAATATTCGTCTAAGAGCTGCGACGCAAGCGGGCTTGAGGATCTACGGAACCATTGATCAGGACCAAAATGAAGCGAGCCAGAATGGGGACCACGAGAAACGTACATGATCGCGAGAGTCATAAAGGGGAGCGGTGGGGTGAAGGACGGCCTTTTGGGCAAAATAAAAGACTTCGGAAATATTAAGAGGAAGCTTTGCCGAGCATTCAACACACGTCTCAACTTCCTATAGGGACCCACGCAACTTTGAGCAAGGTCAGGATATCTCAGGAGAGACTCTTGAGCACACCTTGAACTCGTTCATGATTGGAACGATCTCATCCTCAAGGGCCTCATTCGTGACCTCTCCACCGCGCAGGTCAATTTTGTTGCCAACGAGAATGACGGGGACCTTGAGAAGAATGGTCAGAATATGAATGCATGTGAGAGATAACAAGAGTAGTACATTGACTCCAAGTTGGCGGAAGTGAGGAAGCCAGTAGGTAGGTATGCGGTCAAAGGAATTAGGGTTATCGATAGCATAAACGACGCAAATGACGTGTGCTTTTCTAGTTTCTGATTCAAGGTGAGCACGGTCGTGTGGACCAGCTGAAATGATTACGAGTGAGTAGATGAGGGCAAATTGAAGATAGCATGGGTACCTCCGGAGTCTACAATATATGTAGTAACATTTTCTGGGGTGACCTCTGGTGGGATGGTAACTTCTGGGACGATATGTTGTACCTAGGCATATGAGCTCGGAATTATTCCTCAGGAACGTCGACGCGTACATGGGCTACAAAAGATTCCTTAATTAGCGAGGTGATGATGGTGCTCTTGCCCACTCCCTCTGTGGCGCATCAGCAATCATACAGACGATACAAATTTTTTTCAGTGTACATACCATCGCCGACGAGGAGAATGCGGACATCTCGTCTCATGCTCGGAGTAGCTGTCTGGCCGACACTGGTATGGCCGACACGACTGCGTGAGCACATCACGTGATATAATGCTTGGCCTGATATTCAATTACCCCAACATGATCATGACAAAGTACCACACAGAGAGTGCACAGAGAGTGTGAAATGAATGTGAATGGTCTGCATCAGTCGTTTGTGATGAGAGGCCTTGACGAGAGATCAGATTTTTCTATTATTTCTTGCAGATCCTATTTATAGAATTTATATCACGTGACTTACAGATTTATCTTCATCAGACCACCTTGTTCTCGAACTGGTAGAAATGTTTGCAAAGTTGCCACACGATATTGTCATCCTCGTCCTCGTCTCTCTCGGCCCCTACGAGCTTGCTGCAGTCGCACAGACCTGCAGCTTTCTTCACGGCCTTGTACGTTGAAATGACTTTCTTCATGTCCCTCCAACTCATACCAGCTCCAAGGTCACTGAGTACGGCTGGTCGAGCTACCACCGCTCACATCCCAGGCCCTCTCTCAGCCTCTCTCGTGCTCGTGCCTTGTGGTCTCCACACTTTCTCGTCAAGTACGACGCTCTCAATGATGCAGCTTGGAAGACCAACACCTTTGTTGCTCGTCCTCTCTCTGATCCTTGGCCCACAAAGAACTCTCCCCTCCTCTCTATTTCTACCAATCGTCTTGTCGTCGCCTCGGGAAATTATATCTATTCTTACAAGTTCGAATCCTGTGACGAGAACTCTGCTCCAGCCGTCACCTTCGAAGGTTCTTCCTCTCTTCTTGATGGACACGAGCGTTCCGGAGATATCACGGGCATAACGCTCGTCGATACCTCAGGATATGACGATACATTTTTCATCGCCTTTCAGGACGGTCTAATTGAATGCATCATTCTTCGCCCTTCATCTGGGGACTCATCCCAAAACCAGCTAAGAATCACTCGACTGCATGCGAGCGCCCCATCCAACACCAATGATTTTTCTGAAAGTCTCTCATCAGCCTCTCATTTCCTTCTGTCACTCTCCTGGAACGGATCAGCCACACTCGCAGATCACCGTGATCTTACTCAAAGTAATAGAACCAGCTCCACACTTACTTGGTATTCTGGTATAGAGCTCAAAACACGGAGTTGGGCATCCCATCTCTGTTTGTCTTCGTCCCAACCTTATGCTGCTTTCGGCACTTCCAACCCATATGCCCCGTTACCGGTGTACTATCTTCCTGACCTTTCATTCCCCAACTCGGGCATACCCTCTGTCCTTCTCACAGCTGGAAAATATACTTCATCCTCTGCAGGACCTGTACCTTTTCAAATTCACCCATCCTCCGCAGTATATGGACTTTCCCAAGCGCCACCTTGTTCACCTTGGGGTTCCTCACCGCAAATTCTCGTCGGCGGTTGGTACGACGGCAAAGTCCGGTGTTACGATCTTCGTCTTCCGACCTCACTGGTCTCCTACCCTGCCGCCTCCATACCCACTTCCGTAACCGGACTTCTAACGACCCGTTCAATTCCATCTCTCTCTCCCGTCCTATCCCTATGCAACCCATGGTCTTATGAACCCATCTATTCCATCTCCTGTGGCGGTGGTTCCGGTTCTCACATCGCCGCTGGTTCAGCGAGACATAGTGTTCTCTCATTCTGGGACGTCCGCAATCCATCCGGTGGTTGGAGTGTTCATGCACCTGGGAACGATCCTTCCCCTGTTTATTCTGTTATCTTGGAGAGTTCGAGATGTTTTGGTGCCACGGAGCGTAGGCCTTTTGTGTATGATTTCGTGAGTATTGTGTGCCTGCTTGTGTTTTTTTTGGCCATCGATGAGTTTACTGATCTTTTTTTTGACCTATGGTTTTAGGGACCTTGTGTCACGATCAACACGTATCCTCCTATTACCCATACTCGTGGTGATAAACTCAAGCGATCCAAGACCCCAGCAAAGAAAGGTATAGACTACTACGTGACAAAATATTTCCATGGCAGTACCACAACCGATCATTGACACCTCCCCTCTCCATCAAGTTTGTTTGTCTTGCTCGCTAATCGGTGCCTAGAGTCTCGCTTGTATATCTATCATTAACGTAATTTGTAGACTCCGAATTTGAGCACAATGTATTCTTAAAAAAACATCATTTGAGTTTGATCTGTGAGTACAACAGAGGTATGTGTGCTATGTGATGTAAGCTAGGAAATGACAATGACAATGAGGGAAAGAGAGAGAGAAAGAGACTGTAGATGTGATTATGCTGCGAAAGAGACCAACTTGCGAGCTATAGATGATAGAATAAGACCCTCAGTAAAATGGCAGAGCGCGAAAAAAAAAGGTCCAAATCAAAAAGAAAGCAAGACGAGCGAAAGAAGAAAAGGTGAAGGTAAAGAGTCAGAAAAAACAACACAATACCAAACCCACCAAGAACAAAGGGGAAGGGGAGGAAAACAAGTACAACGAAGACATGAGATAGTACATAACAAAAATGAAACTAGAAAAACAAAAGTCAAAAGTCGAATAGATGTCGATATCTTGAGGAGATGGTTCAAGGTTTTGTCTTTTCAAAAAAAAAAGGAAATAAAGTATAAAATAGATAAATAAGAAGAAGACCAGTTTCCCTTGAAAGAAAAGGAAGAAGAGGTATCCACAAGAAAATCCATCTCAAACTGGTAAAAAACGAACCATCCTGGGAATACCACCATCACTTGGCACAGAGAGAGAGACATTCAAACGATCACTTTCACTGAATCATCGTCGCCGCCACCGCCGCCGCCGCCGTCGATTGTGATCGTGTCGCCCAATTGAACAGTTGTCGCATATCACTCATCGGAATTGTGTCCGCAGGTTGCTTAGGTTCCACAAGCAAACTAGACGAAGAAAAAAGCATCATCACTCTTGAGCACACGCACACACACAAAAAAAATCAGTGATAAGCCATTACCTCCGGCGATACAAATCCTGAAAATCTCCGCTACGCTTGGAATTCTCAAACGATACATTCAGAAAATCCTGTACTTCTGGAATAACTTTGAGGTTGTACGGAACTTGGAACCGCTGCATGTCTGTTGTTGGTCAATTCAAGCTGTCAGCCTCTCCACTCGTAAAATCAACTGAGATATAGACCCTCACCCTGGACGATACGCGCAAGCTTGTGATACTTGTTAAAGTTCAAGAGTTTCTTATTATTGTTGAGTGGCGAAGCTCGATGAGACGGGTTGCCCTCCCGGCAAAACGTCACATCAGTCAAATACAAACCTGTTGTTCATTCCAATCAGCCCGAAAAGTATATCATCTGTCGCAAAAAGACGCACCAAGAAACGGAACAGCAGGCGGCGAGGTATCTCGAAGTCTTGAACGGTACTCATGGTAATTCCGACTGTGATCTGCAAGCTTCCGAAGCGACTCAAGTTGCATCTTGGATTTCTGCGATACACCCTACAAAAATCGTCAGCGCCGCGCAAAAAAATATAATCAATAATGAAAAAAATAAGCATGAATGTGCACTCACAGCCCAAGTCTGATGCAAACGAGCTATCGTCGACGAGTCCAAGGCAGCTAACATTGATCGAGAAGTGGAATAATTGTTTAATGATGTACATCTCTGTTTCACAGGGAATCAGCCATTTCTCGAGAGTAAGGAGGGGAAAAAAGGCAGGATAGCTCACATCCGCAACTTTGATGAAAAATTTGATGAGCGCTGTCCTCTTTTTCATATCCTGCTCGTTGAGAATGCTCTCAGCCACCCATCCAGTGATGACCGTACTCAGCGACGTAACAGCCTTGATACTCGGGTTTGACATCGACTTCCCATCACCCTGCTGTCCTTGACCCGCCTCCAAAACCTCCTCGGGTTGGATAGCACAATATAAAGTACACTCCATAATTGTCATCTGTCTCGCCAACTCCAAGGCGTCGAAATCTGTTACAAGAATATTCGAATATTCCTTCTTCCGTAATGCAACAAGCAATGTCTTCGTCATGTTCGGTCGTGGAATTTCAGAAGTGGGTCCACTAAGGGCAGGGACGAATGGATTCGGTATGTCTCGGAGCCTTCGCTCCCCTTTTCCTGTCTCCGCAGCATGCTTTCTAATCTCCAGAAGCTCAGAGATCCTTTGTGCAGGACCCGGGAAAAACATTGCCAGCGCCTCCTTTGTAAACGTCGTCAGCGTTGGTAATATAACATCATCGATTCCAAGTCTCCAGTAAAGCTCCACCCAGGACTTGATCATATTCGCCACGCGCAATCGCACCGGTAAACCTTTCTTGTGCTGCCATAAATGTAACTCCTCGATAGACGTAGAGGCACTACGTGGAGGTACAAGATTATATCGCGCAATGATCGCCTCGACAAGCTCTGCCGGTGTCGTGAAAAGCCTGAAAGTCATGAAAAAGACAGATGAGAAAGCTGGCTCGACTATTGCATCATGAGGTGTCATCTTTTCTACCAGGGCCTCGATCGTGGCGCCGACCAGAATACCTTCGTTGTTATATGCAACGTCTTCCTCGGAATAATCATGCTTGTACATCCAGCTCTCCGGATCCTGATAAAATCCAAGCGAACCTGTGGTAAGCTCGCCATTGGCAGTTTTCTCTTCCAATGCCGCAGTGCCATGGTTCTTGGTACTCCCTTCCCACGTCGTACACTCGTCGGTTTTCGTCTCAACCGATACTGGGGACGGCAGGTCGGGTCCTACGTCGGCTCTCACATCAATCTTAGAAAGAGAGAGAGAAGGTCCAGTATCGGCGGGAGATGTCGCAGCAGTGTCAGTCGAATCTGCCCATGAAATTTTTGATACGACACTATGCTCTGATCCTGAAGACAGTTCCCTCGTCCGCGAAAGCACGTTTGAAGGTCTAGGATGAATCGTAATGTCTTCATCATCCACTAGCATAGGACTCTGAGCTCCACGAAGTACGTCCATACTGATCGCTCTACTCAACCCTCTAGTAGGACTCGGTAGTTGTGAATGACCCTCGTCGTTTGTATACGGCAGGTTGATAACAAACAGCCGTTGGACACCTGCACGATTCAGGCACACCTTCACTGCAGCAACACAGTCAGCACCAGCCTTCAATGCACCCGTCGCCGATCTGATCAGTGCAGACTTCTCCTCCTCTTCAGATATCGAAGATGCCAGTGGCAAAGAGAGCCGACGAACAAAATCAGTCAACTCGCTTGTTACAGTGTATAGGCCTTCATTGACCGCTCTGAGGCTATTGGCCCTATGTAGGGAGATATCTGGATGGCTCGTGACAGCCACAACGATGGTGAGAATCTTTTCAACCATGCTGACAATTTCGCGTGTGAGCTCATAAAAATGCCCAGTATTCGAAGCATGTGACGATCGACTGTAGGTATGTGCATGTCCAATGAACGCTGCGATGGTAGAAAGGTATTGGTCATGAGTGAGGCGCAGCGCTTCCAGAACCTGTAATGATGTTGTCGGGCCAGAGGGGAATTGGGGTGGTATTGGGGCTTCCGGGGAATCCTGTGACGAAAATGACGAAGATGAGGCACTGCTGATCGACAGTTCAGCCTTGTGCCGAACCAATATTCGCTCCTTTGTCTGAGTTAGTCCATTTCGAAGGTCTGCCACGCTTCTTGCACGCATAGGCATCGCTGAGGAAGAAACACTGATCGGCTTCTCCCAGTACCGTCGTTGTCTGGGGGTAGGACTATTTGGAGAGAATCCGTCATCTGGGTCGTCGCGACTCCAATTTTGGGTTTGGGAAGATTCGTCAATTTCGCTTGGTTCTTGCGGAAGCTCGATCCCACACTGCACCGCAATTGCAACGAACCGGCGAACTTGAGAAAAGACTAGACCACCCGTCTTCAACATCTCCATAATCTCATTTGCTAGCTCCTTTTCGGACAGACCGGTCTCGGAAGCTCGCCTCGCTTGTGAAACCAACTTGGCAAGGGTAGTGAGAAGTTTGCTTCGCTCCTGCGCCAGGGCAGGAAATCTCCGTAGTGCTGGCGCGTCTCGATTGATGGTATCGGTACTGGTCAATATGCAACGCACACACGCGATGATGCATGCTGCCGAAGGCTGAAAGTGGGTGATTCGATTCGCTCGTACGGCATTCTGAAGAAGAGAAAGACCATGGACCATGGGTACCATGATAGGCGCGGAGTAGTGGATAGAATCTGCTGAATAGTCAGAAGACTGTCGATTGTATTTCCGGATTGCAGCAGCTGTCCATGTTGCGGACACTGAAGACGAACTGCGTGCACGTAAAGCATGCTGGGGCAGCTACAATAACATGGTCAGCAACAAGCTCGGAAAAGAGAAGAGACCGGTGCTTACCGAGTCTTTGGACTTGCCAAGGTCTGCACTCACATAATTGCTGGGAAACCACCCTCTTCGCCCTTCAAACTCACCATCCCACCAACCACTAGGGTCCCGATTGAGTACATGTATGATGTTTCCAGTGCAAAATGACAAGCATGTTGTATTTGACTGTTGTGGCTCATAGTCATGCATTGCAATGACATACTCTGAAGTAGCGCGCATGATATCATCTCGAGAAGGGCTCGATGGTTGGAAGGAAACATTTGGAGACATGACATGAAGAGATCTAGGGGGAGACAAGAGTGAAGTAGAGGCGTGGTCGGAAACTGACGAGGCTGATGCATTGGAAAAACTTTGCGAACGTTGCTTGACTATACCCGAGCCGAGGAGATTCCTCTTGGAACCAGATTCAGCCGAAAAAGGGCCTTGGACAAGTTTGACTTTAGT
>Ga0157365_10000784_pt1 | contig 13500 bp, 10 predicted proteins | sample AttsexASBM3_FD_111478 | JGI IMG/M metagenome (GOLD analysis project Ga0157365, IMG submission 111478) | Fungus gardens microbial communities from leaf cutter ant in Ribeirão Preto, State of São Paulo, Brazil - Atta sexdens ASBM3 | ecosystem: Host-associated > Fungi > Mycelium > Unclassified ... | reverse complement strand
TGATAATGGTAAAAATATTATTCATAAAGCTCAAAGATTTTTAAATGCTCAAAATAATTTATTTATGGAAGAGGTCATAGATGAAGTCAATAGCGGTAAACAAATCTCTACTCAGAATATTCAATCCCTTATTTATATAAACACAGGACTTTATACCTCTAATAACGAAATCATTAATAAAACAAGAAAAGAACTTCAAATATATTTGGAAGAAGATTTTGTGGCCTACCTTGAAGAAGGCTCAACAAAAACACATGGGCAGTTCTTATCTGATATTGCTTCTATCGCAGTAGAACAAGTTATTGAAAAAGTAGATGCCTTAGAAAGAACATCTAAAAGTTCAGATTTAAAGATTTAAACAAATATGCTATACTAACCATAATTTCTTATCAAGGACAGGATATGAGTCTATTTATTATGCCACCTATGGTTAGTACTTTTTATAATGATAATCAGCAAGTCTTATTCGTTTTAGAAGGTGCTATTGTTGAACCAGATTATAAAAAACTTAGTGTACGTTATAATTTAAAAGGAACACATCTAGAATTATTGCATAATGACAATGTTATAGGTATTATTGGGAATATCAAAATGGCATTTCCAATAATGGAATCAAAAGTATATTTTATTGGTTGGATGTCCTCTAATGGACTTTTATCCAAGGAAATTTCCTTAGATAAAAAATATTTATTTCCATTATAGACCTAATGTTGGAATTTTCTTATCTAAATTAATAGAATTGTCTACATGTGTTTGATAACTCATTGGAGCAGTCTTAGGATAACCGTAAACTGATATTGATTCATTATTTTTATACTGAGCAACAATTGTTTTATCTTTCCCAGCATTTCCAACTGCATTTAAGACATCCTTATTTCCTATAGATGCAAAAAATGAATTGTCTGGACGAGCAATCACTTCGTTAGACGTAAAATTACTATTTGCTAATATTTTAAGATTACCTTGTTTTATGTCAGCTTTCTCTAATTCACTCTTTTCATTATTTCTGGATAACTTCCAAGGCATTGTATGGGTTGCCAGCAGTGCCATAGAATTTTCCTGATTATGAATATTCATTTTTATTGTATGCGTATATTCTGTAAAACTTAATGCTCCTATCAATTCTCCTTTTTGATTAAATACACCACCTCCAGATAATCCCTGGTCTGCACCAATACTCATTGTCTCAGTTTTATTTATCTGATAATCTTTAGACATAGAAGCACGAGTCATACTTGATGATAGTTCTGATGCCAATTTAATACCTGTTATTTCTTGATATCGACCATTATAAGGTGTAATTTTCATAATCGCAACATCATGTGTAATTTTATCTTCTACAGATGTCGGATCACTTTTAGATGGAGATGATAAAAGCGAAAGTCTTCCTAATACATGGCCAGATGAATCGAATGCTATACATTTATACATATCACAAAAATGTGGATTCGGTTTATCATAGGAAATATGACCATCTTTACTTTCTATCATTCCTCCCATACCAACAACATGACCTGCTGTTAAGATCGTATTATATCCATTAGATGCCGTTGTTGCAGAATTTTGGATCACAGTTCCAGAACCTGACTCTACTGTAAAATTACCATCTTTATCTTCATTATATGCCAATATATAAACAGTGGACTTTTGAATATTCTGATGGATACTATCTTGTTCAATATTATTCTGTGTGTCTTGAGCAAAATAATTATTATTCTGATCCATTATATAATGAGCGGTTTGTTCTGATGTGTTTTGGAAATGATTATTTTTTGACGTATCTATGTGATTCACAGCATTCAAAGATAAAATTACAGCTAATCCTGTTGTTAATGTTTTTTTCCAATGTTGAGAAATAAAAGAATGATCGCTTTTTGCATTTTTAAAATTAAACATATTGGCCTCTAATGTTTTTATAAATTATACACTATGTTTTGATATATCAGAGAAATCACTTGACAAAACTTTTTATATTATCTATATAACATACAGGATTAAATAAAAAAGAGAGATCAAAAATGTTTACCTTTTATATAATACGAATAGGAAGAAATATTAACATTTGATGCCCTGGGAAATTTGAACGGTTTCCCAGGGATGGGAAAGTATTAACTTATCCAGTTCACCAATTCATTCTTATACGTCATATTATATAAAAGGATAAAAAAAATGACAAACTCTAAATCTGTTCTTCTCCCTAAGACTGACTATACATCGCATTATAATGATCCAGCAAAGCTTGATGCTGAAACGCTGTCGAAGACGCATAATCTTCTTGATTTGCGTAAATATAATGAAGAAGGTCGTGTTCCTTTTGTCCTGCATGATGGTCCTCCATATGCAAATGGTTATGTTCACATGGGCCATGCAGTTAATAAAGTTCTCAAGGACTTTGTATCTCGCTCTCAATTTATGCAGGGAAAAGCATCTCTCTTCCGTCCAGGTTGGGATTGTCATGGTCTGCCAATCGAATGGAAGGTACAGGAACACTATGCAGAAAGAGGTCTGCGTGTAAAAGATGTCCCTGTTCTTGAATTCCGTCAGGCTTGCCGTGAATACGCTCTTGGATGGCAAGAAAAGCAAGCTAATGGTATGAAATCTCTTGGAGTTATGGCAGATTGGGAAAATCCTTATCTCACACTTCAGCCAAAAGCATATCAAGGAACATTGTCCTGTCTGTATGAACTTGTAAAAAAAGGACTGGTTTATTCTTCTGAACGTCCTGTTCTGTGGTCAGTCGCTGAAGAAACAGCTCTGGCTGATGCAGAAGTTGAGTATCAGAACAGCCGTTTCCAGTCTTTGATGGTAAGGTTCCCTGTTGTTTCATACAATAAAGAAAACTTTTCTACATCGCAACTCTTGGATGGTGCTTCAGTTGTTTGTTGGACTTCTACACCTTGGTCTCTTCCAGGGAATAGGATGGTTGCAGTCAATAAAGATATGAATTATTGCGTCCTTCAGGTTGAAGAAGTTGCTGAAGACTCTTATCTTCATGTTGGTGAAAGGGTTCTTGTCGCAGATACCTGTGATTGTCTGGAACAGTTTTTGACTCGTTCTAAAGTTACAGGATATTCCTGTCTCGAATTCTTCTTGGGTGAAGTTCTTGAAGACGTTGTATTGGAGAATCCATTTAAGAAACATGTTCCAGTGAAAACAGCCTCATTCGTTCGAGATGACAGTGGAACAGGATTTGTTCATATCGCTCCTTCACTTGGGCCAGATGATTTCTATCTTGCCAGAGAACACCATGTCGAAGTTGATAAAACATTGAATGCAGATGGAACATATCATTCAAGTGTTCCTTTGTTTGCAGGTCAACATGTTCTTCATGCAAATGGTTCATGGGGAGAAGCTCAAGGTAATGTTTTGAACTACCTCAAAGAAAATAATCTTGTGGTTGCATTGTGGAATGATAAGCATTCTACAGCATATAGCTGGCGTTCAAAAGCTCCACTTCTCTATCGTGCAACCAAACAATGGTTTGTTCGTGTTAAAGATGGCCTATCCGAACAGGCTGACAAAGCATTGAATGATGTGAATTTCTATCCTGAAGATGGAGAAAATCGTCTGCGTTCCATGTTGGATAATCGTCCAGACTGGTGTGTAAGCCGTCAACGTTCATGGGGTGTTCCGATGGCACTTTTTGTGAATAAGGATGGAGATGTTCTTGTTGATGAAGATGTTATGCAAAAAACACTAAAACTCTTTGGAGAACATGGTGGTGATTGCTGGTATTCTCTTGATAAAAGCACATTCCTTGGAGAAAAATATAATCCAGATGATTATGAAAAGCTTATGGATGTTCTTGATGTCTGGTTTGAATCTGGTGCTACATGGTCATGGGTTCTGGGAGAAACAAAACAGGCTGATCTGTATTTAGAGGGGTCTGACCAACATCGTGGATGGTTCCAGTCATCACTGCTGGAAAGTGTTGCTATGACAGGAGTTGCTCCATATAAAAATCTTTTTACTCATGGATTCGTATTGGATGCAAAACGTAAGAAGATGTCTAAATCAGATGGTAATGTCGTTGATCCATATGACGTATTGAATAAATATGGTGCGGATGCACTTCGTTATTGGGTTATGACTTCAGATGTCAATAAGGATGTGTCTTATTCTGATAAATATATGCAGTCTGTTATGGTTTCTGTAAAGAAGTTTAGAAATACACTTAAATGGCTTCTTGGTGTCACATCCGAAGGGTATAATGCAGATTTACAATATTCTGAACTTCAGGAACAGGATAAGTGGGTTCTAGCAAAGCTCTATGATCTGAATACACAAGTTAAAACGCATGTGAATCAGTTTAACTTCTCTGAAGTGGCAGTCCTCTTGCGTGATTTCTGTAATACTGAACTCAGTGCTTTGTGGATGAATATGCGTAAGGACTCATTTTATTGCGATGCACTTAATTCACCAGAAAGAGAATCTGCTGTCTTTACGGCATCTCGTCTTTTTGAGGGACTCGTTGCTTTACTATCTCCATTTGTTCCTTTTATGACAGAACAGTCATGGGAATACTATGGATTAAAAACAGTTGATTATGCCACTCTTCTTTCTTGGTCTCTCCCTGAAGAATGGAGAAATCAGGGATTGCTTGACAGATGGGATAATGCTCTACAAGTCAGAGATAAAGCATTGGTTGAGATGGAAAAACTACAGAAGTCAGGTGAGCTAAAAGCAACTCTTGAAATGTCTGTTAACCTTGGAGATGTTTATGATCTTACAGATTTCGATTTTGCTGGTCTTTTAAATGTTTCTGTAGCCGATTATTATGTTGGTGAATCTGAAGTTCACGTTCATAAAGCAGAAGGACATAAATGTGTTAGATGCTGGCGTGTTCTAAATGAAGTGCCAGAAGGCGGATTGTGTGTCAGATGTGATAGTGTTTAATATATGATTATCGAGAGTGTTAATTCCCTTGAACGACTTCCTGGTGCTTTAAGGCAACTAGGAAGTATTCCTAAATTATTATGTTCTGAAGAAGAGTTTATAAAAACAGAACATATACAAAAGGCAATAATCCTTTTTAGAGAGAAAGTTATAGCATTATTCGATGAAAAACTTACCATTTATAATAATCAGTTCAATATAGATGGTGAGTTAGTGTCCTCTAATATTGCTTTCTTTAATATTCCCATAGAAAAAGATATTGATAAAACCACAAGACCTAAATATATTATTACGGATGGAGGAAATTATGTAAACTCTCAGAATAAAAGAACAAGATTAAGATGCGGAGGTATTATTTTAGATGAGTCCTTTAAACTGTCTGCATTTTTTTTATCATCGGGGAAGACAAATATTCAATCACATATTGTTCACGAACAATATGCCTTAATAGATGCATTATGCTGTTTAGACTATATTTATAAGAGTTATCGGTCTGAACAGCTTATTTGGATTAGTGATCTATCTCATTCTCATGCACAAGAATTCTTTGATGAAAATAAAATAGAAAAAATAGATTTCATATCAAAAAATTCTTTAACTAAAAATTTCGCATATAGTGTGTTTATTAAAGGGATCATAGATAAACTTTTACATAAAGAACATCTCTTTAATAAAATAAGCTCTGCGACATTCAAAAAACCAAATGTTATAAACAACTATATTGTTAAGGAGAAAAAAACAATGACTGAAATAGAAGATACACCTAAAGATACAATTATCCCTCAAGACCTTAAAATTACAGAGACGGATACAAACGATACTATATCTTTAAAGAATATTCCTGTTATTTTTGTTGAGGATTTTAATCATACAGGCAGTTTGCATATAAATAATATAGGAAACATGCATCAATCACTCTTTCGTGGGTTAAGTGTTACAAATGAAGTTATCGTAGAAAATTGTAGTAATCTTGTTCAATTATCATCTACAACAATTACTGCACATACATTAATACTTAATAACCTAGAAAATCTAGAGATTATTGCTCAAACAGTAAATGTGGACACACTTATTGTTAATAAATGCCCTAAATTAATTCTTAAGGATGTCATTAACCTTTATCCTAATATCCAGCATTTTAAAATTACAAGATAGAATAAAGAACACCTAATGTATTACCTCCCTCATGAGGGAGGTAATACATTAATTAACTACGGTCCAGCTTTCTATTAATTTCAGAAAGTCTCTTTTCAAGCTCTTCTTTTTCTTTTTTGAGTTTGTTCTTTGCTTTCAGTTCATCTTTATTTTTAATGTTCTCAAAATGAGAGTCATTAACCTTCACGATGTTTGGTATATCATATTCTTCCAAGTGGCCATATTCTTCACCAAATTCTTGAAAGTTATTTAGCGTAACCGCATAAGCTAACGCATTAATAAAAGTACCTTCTACAATAGAAAGAAACCTTGGTGCTTCAAATTCTCCATCTGGTCCATAAATCTTCCAGATAGAATGATGGTTAATATCAAGATTAGAATGATAACTTCCATCTTCATATGCTTGGCGAAGTGTTTCTGGTAGATCAGTGAGATTTAAAGTGGACATTTAATAAGACTCCATTTTTTATATAAAATAAGGAATTTTATTCAAAATGTCAAGATTGAATAAAATTAATCAATATCACTCAACGGCTTGACTTATCCATAAAATCAATGTATATACCAATTTAACAAATTAAAGGAAAAGACAATGAAAAAGAATGATCCTATTATTAAGCGCGAACTTGGACTCTCCTCGGAGATCGTAGTGATGAATCGAAAGTCTCATGCGTATGATTATGGTTTCAGTGTTGCCTCTTATATGGCGCATTCTCTCTATAATCATGTGAAACATAATGATAAGACCTCTCTTGCTCTGTATGATCTGAAAGATTCCATTAGTTATGTAGAATCTTATTTTGAGAACATTAAGAAGCTATCAGTTCAGGAAAATTCTATTCTGGAGCAACAAGCTTCAAAGCTACATAAGTTTAGTTATAGTTACGCACAAAATTTTATCATTAAGAACCTACTTCAGATTTCAAAATCTCAGAACTTTTCGCCTAATGATACAAATGTTTTTATCATTAATGCTATGCGTTATTTTGTACTTCTAAAGCACGCATATCGTGTATCAAGAAAGATGAATAACGTATGTCAACATAGTGATATTTCGGATGTACTTAAGCAAATGGGAAATATTACATGTATTTATCCTAACTATCCTAATATTAATGAGCATCTCAAGGAAATTGATAATCTGATGTTTGATGACATCAAGAAGCATTTTCTTAATCAGACACCTAGTGTGACACCTGACACATCCACTCGCATTCTTGCTTGTGATGTTCCTGAAAAGGTTGTTGAACAAGAACAACATCTTGATGCACTCGATAATTTTCTTAATAAAATTGAGGAAAAAAGGAATAATTCAAAGCCTTCCTTTGTAATTAAAAATGAAGGAAATTCACTTAAAATGAATATTGCTATACCTGGTATTAAACATTCCACAGATAATATTAGGATCGAATATAAAGAAAGCTTTATCCCTGATATTCAATCAAAGCTTATTATTCATATTCGTAATGGGAATGATTTTATTCCTTTTGGAACATATGAGTATATCATCCCACATGGTTATACTCATATGTTTTATGATACGAATAAGCTAGGAGTATATGTCTTTCACTTCAAGCAACGTAAGAATGAAAACGGATTTAAAATGGTTCAGGTTTTTTAAATCTTAAATAGGATTGCAGGATGTTATTCCTGCAATCTTTTAATTCTTGCAATTAATCTCTCTCTATTGACTGGATCGATATATGTTGAATTCTGTTTCATAAAAGGAGAGTCAGGACTAACATTAGAATCTTTCTTAGATTTGTATTCTGTATCGATATAAGATATGATGAGTTTTTCAATATTTTTTTCTGTTGAAATATTTGGTACATCTCCAAAAGATTCACTGAAAGATTTTATTGGTGTTTGTAATAAAATATTTGTTCTAATATATATTTGAACTATATTTTTAATAAACATATCATCCTTATTGTTCTGGTCTAATTGGCTTTCAATATGGGAATATGTATGAAACAATGAAAGTAGATAAACATTTCTACGTGCGTTTTCCGTATTTGTCATGAAGAAATTTATAGATAACACAACCAATAAAACTGGAAATCCTAAAACAGAAGATGAAATCATTCCTAGAATAAAGCTCTTTTTTTGCTTAGGTGCTTGAGTGAATATATTACTTAATAATGTTGGAATAGAACAATAGGCGGGGAATAATGTAATAGCTAAGAAAATAACAATAATAGGGATCAGAACACTGGTTTCGACAAAATACTGTAATTCAGTTTTTATTATATTGAAAAATGTATCTTCATGATCCATACTAAAATAGATAAGAGCAAAATATAAAATTAAAATAGTTACACTAATACCAAATGAAACCTTATATGATATGGCATTAGAAAAAAGAGCATCATAACCTAATGTTAAAAGAGTTCTGTCAGAGCTTTCTTCCAGTGAAGGCGTTTTAATATTCAGAACAGCACAGATTGCTCTTAAGTTTTCTTTAGAAATAGCTCCTGTTTTTTCAACTCTTTGAACGGTTTTTAAACTGATGGAGGAAGCATCTGCCAAATGCTGTTGAGTCATATAAACTTTTTCTCTATTTTGTTTTATATAGTGAGCAACTTCTTCTTTTTCATTTAAAAGAATCCTTTCTTTGTCTCTTCCACATAAAAGCATCATAGAATTTATAAAATTTTTGTATGTTTCATTTAAATCTATTGATAAGCCAGCATCTTTTATTACTGCTTTATCAACTTTAAAATATGAATAAAAACGACCTATAGATGATGCTTTGTGTAATCTCGCTAAAAAACATAGTGTGAATATAATTGTTAAAGGAGATATTAACATCATCAAAGAAAGATCATAATTATCTTTGTAATCATAAACTAATTTAATCCATTGAATAACACTAATCCATTTTATGAATGTGATAAATGGAGCCAAAGAATATATTATTAAGGATGTTATCCATCCAATATCTAAAAATCTAATTTGTAATTTAATATAATCTTTATTCATTATTATTCTCCTAAAAGCTATTTTCACCATATCCTATTTTTAAAAAAAATGATAACTAAAAAATAGTCAGATTTAGGACACCTAAGGAATATCAACAAAAAATACTTTATTATATTGACTTATTGGGAGTATATGTATATATAAAAATCATCAATTTATAGGAAGCGTGGATATGAAGAACAACAACCAGCAAATTATTTCTTCTCTGAATCTGAGTCAGAATGAGTTTCATGATACACCTGTTACTTATGCTTCTAGGAAAGGATTTAATATTGCTTGTTATATCCTGAAGAATATTATTGATATCAGTCGTTATGAGAATAAGGATGCAATTGATGCATTCTCATTTGCCTACAATTATACGAATGATTTTTTCCAGATACATCAGGATGATCTACTTCGTATTGTTGAGACAAAGACAATTAAGGATATTTTAAAAACTCTTAAATCCAGAATTGGATATCCTTTGAAGCCAGAAAAGACTATGCTTCAATATCTGTGTCTTTGTGCTAAAGAGCTGGATTATTCAGAGACAGACAGACTTCAAATGATTACGAATGCTCTGCGCTATTTTACTCTGGCACGTCGTGCTTATCGTATTTATAGACAGGCTCAGTCTCTTGATTCAAAAGATAAAAAAATGACACATAGTCGAATTTCTGATATGATGTCATATTGTGCTGATATGACGATCATTTATGCAAACTATCCGAATATCAACAAACATCTTATTCAGTATGATAATTACATGTATGGTCCAATCACTGATAGTTTGAGGAAAATTGGAGTTGTTAAACATTGTATCAGGATGCCAACTCCAAAAAAGAGTTCAGCCAAAACTACTCATAGAGTTAAAGCAGATAACGTTCCCGTTAAAACAAATCGTAGAATTCAATCTTTTGAAGAAGGAAATAAAAAAAATATGAACAGTCTAATTAAGAACAAGCTTATCTATAAGCAAGAGAAAGCATACTATGCTTTCATTCTAAAAGTTCAAATCCCTGGAATTGCTCTTCATAAAGACGAGATTAAAATCACTTTTAACAAGAGTACAAATCACAATACTAACTCTTATGTCAGATTGGATATCCATAAGGGAAATGACTTTGTAGAAAAGGGATATGATACAATTTCAGTGCCTTTTGGATTCGTGTATAAAAAATGTGTTATTAATAACGGTATTCTTCAAATTGATTTTACAAAAGAAATTATTAAAGAGTATGAAAAGATAGATATTTTCTAAGAAGATTGAAATCTCATTTAACTCTTTGATTAAAATAAGATTATAAAGCCTGATTCTCATAGAATTGGGCTTTATTTATTTTAGGTACAATGATATAATTATTCAAATAATATAATATTTTTTCATTTTTTGTATTGACGTATATTAAAATACCGTATATACTTCAATTCTCAAGTCGATACAAAGACTTGTTTTTTGGAGATTAAATATGGATAATACTATCGAGCAAAAAAAGAGTTCTAAGAAAACTAGGTCTATCAGTGTGAAGACTGGAAAACCTCGTAAGGAAATGATTTCTATTCGAATGGACCCTGATGTTTTAGCATGGTTTAGAAAAAAGAGTAACGAGGTTCCTGGTGGAAGCTATCAACGCATGTTGAATGTTATTGCTCGTGAGTATATGGAGAAGAATCTATAGGATGGATAGAAATTAAAAGAGAAGTAATAATACCGGATTATTCTTCTCTTTATTTTTAATAGATATTTATATCATTCATGTGGTCCTGGTCCGTGAGGGCCTTCATGATTATCTGGACCATGATCTTTTGGGCCATGTCCATCTGGACCTTCGTGATGTCGATGTTCTGGATGTGCTAATGAAATTAAATAGTATTCATCATGGTCAGAGAACACAATTGTATTAGCAGGTGAAATTTTTGCATCTACTGTTTTAATAACAGGTAATGATATAGTTGATGGATTTTCATTAATTGGACCAGTTAATGAAATTTTCAAATCTGTTCCGAACGGACCTTCTTTTTGATTTGAAATAACAATTGTTCCAATGTCAGGTTGTTTAACAAAATCATGTGGTGGATTATCCCCTTCAGGTTTAGGTAATGGTCTAGCACCTGGAAGTGTAAAAATTTCTGTTGAACCATCATGAGGAAGAATACCATGAGTTATAGAAATATCTTTAATCTCTTCAGGTTTAAAAACAGCTCTAGCAGGAATAGATGTGAGATATACTCCATGTTCATCATTAACTACTGCTCCACCTTGAGAAACAATTTTAGCAATATCTATGGATGATGTCGGAGTAATTCTGGCAATTTCAATAAAAGGTGGTGGGGGTGGTGGAAAATGTCCATGTGGAGGTAGTTTGAAATTAGGGACATCTGCCATTGCTGTCAATGGAAATAATGAACTTGCTATAATCATACATTTTTTTATATTATTCATAGAATATGAACTCCTCTTGTTTGTATATATATTATCATAGTTTTATTTAGTTACTAATTTTTCACATCAGCGATGATTTAGTTACGCAAATATAAGTAAAATCGTATTCTATATATCATCTGGATTTTTATATCTTTCCAATATTTCCTTTGTGATTTTTCTATAATGAGATGTTTTCTGGTCTTGCAGGGGTTCTGTTAAAGGAACTGGGGGTGATATAACAGCTTCTATAGTGATGGCCTCAATCTTATCAAAAGGATTACTATGATTATAATGGGATTCTTGAATACTATTTTCTTTATATAACTTACCTACGCATTTGTTTGCACAGACAGAAAGCGTTTTATTTTTAGGTTTGTTTTGATTTATTCGATTCAGTATTTTTTTCATACTTTCTTTTTTTTCTAGAATAGAAAGTCTTCTCCATTTATGTTCACTCATGTTTTCATGTATCCATGGTTTAATATTTTTGATAGAATTTTGGATATATTCTTCTCTTGGTTTAATACCTTGTTCTCTTCTTTTTTGTTTTTGATGTTCAACCTTTCTATATCTTTTGATTTCTGGAGTAACCAAGGTCTTAAGAGATAACATTTCCTGTTCAGTAATTTTCAGTTTACTTATCATTGTTTTTGTTGAATATCTATATTTCCATGAATCTGCATATTTATGAGGCAGAGAAGGGTGATATTTTTCCAGTTTATGAATGAGTTCATTATTGTCTTTAAAGAATTTGTGTTCCATATAGTGTGATGGCATAAACTCCTGAATATGTTTTTTGGTTAGTCTCAGAAGTTTATGAGGAGATTCTTTTATTAATCCAGCTACTGCCATACATGCTATACTGCTAAAATCACTTCTGAAGCCTTTTGTTACACCATTTCTTAATAGAGCAATCTGTTTTAGATCATGTATAATATCATCATGATATTTTGCATATGTAAACTTATGTTTTTTAGGTTCTTTTGGTTTCTTTTTTATTTTGACTATGTTTTTATACTTTTCTTTCATATTGGATTTTCTTGTATAGTAATTATGATATGCACATTCTGCATCCTCTCTTTTATCATCAATAGTACGAATGTCATCAGGCAAAACACAAGCTTTCATATCATCCGATGAATAAATGTTATTCATATTTGTATATAAGGTGCGACATAATACTTTTTTTCCCTTACGATTGAAAGTACCTGCCAATCTTAATACTGAAGTTGCTAATGCCGGAGCTGGGTCAGCATTCCATGAGGATAGAAGATTTGCAATTTCTTTATTCATTTTTTCTACAAAATCAACCATGGTTTTTGGAGTATGTTGATGATGTTCTGATTTTTTATATCGAGAGACAAATAATAAATTTGAGAGTAACGAGAAAATATGTACTCCTCGACCAGAGAATTGTATTTCAGTTGGTGCAGGTAAACCTACTAGCTCACATTCCTGTATAATAAGATCAACTTTTTTCTGATCTGTATCTGCTTTCATCCATTTCTTATATTGTGTTGGATTATATAAAGGATTAATAACTTGAATGTATGTTTTATCCTTTTCAGAATATTCAGTCAAAAATTTATCACGCATTTTTTCGATATCCAAGTCTACATAAAATCTATCCATACATTGAATGTTTTTGCGTTTCCCACTCTTGGTTCTAGATGGTAAATAATAACTTGTACTTTTATAGATAGCTTCATATTGATGGCTATGATTTTCTAGCCATTTATACATTTGTTTCATACCATCATTATTTGTAGGGAATAAATGTATATCCATTTTTGATCCATATCGACTATCATCCAGGTCTGTAGATGTAAGATGTTCTAATATCGGTCTTTCTTCCTGTTTCCATTCTGCTCTCACAATACAATATAATGGATTTCCATCAGGACCGTTAATATCTTTTCTGAAGTGCCAATTAATACTATGACTTAAATCTTCAAAAGATGGTAGATGAGCAAATTCATAGTTTTTTGATTTTGATTTAATGAGTTTATAGTGTGAGTCTTTTTTTTGTATTTGATTAAGAACTCTAGGCTTTTTCATGA
>Ga0157365_10000783_pt1 | contig 13503 bp, 22 predicted proteins | sample AttsexASBM3_FD_111478 | JGI IMG/M metagenome (GOLD analysis project Ga0157365, IMG submission 111478) | Fungus gardens microbial communities from leaf cutter ant in Ribeirão Preto, State of São Paulo, Brazil - Atta sexdens ASBM3 | ecosystem: Host-associated > Fungi > Mycelium > Unclassified ... | reverse complement strand
GCTGCGCGGCCGCGCCATGGCGCGCCATTGCCCCGCCCGGTCGCCCGCGGCTTCGCACAAGACATCAGGGAGAAAAGATCAAAGGAGATCCCGAATGTCTTACGAACAACTCGCCGACCGCGAATGGGCATGTGAGGCCGGACGTCGCGACCCGGACAGCGCATGGGTGCTGAGCGACCGCGACGTCTGGTACCCCAACCCGTTCTATGCCGGACCCTGCGTCCCGCATCCCGAGGATGATGGCGCGGCCAGCATCATCGAGGAGCATGGCATCGAGGCCTGGCGCGCACCCGTCGCCCGGCCAGCGCCCGTCCCGTCAGACGACGATATTGATTGGGATGCACTCATCCCGTTCTGAACCCCAACCTCACCGCGTCCACCCCACTCCAACGAGGTTCGATCATGTCCGCACCCCTTTATCTGCATCTTCGTTCCGACGTCGACATGGAAGACGACGATGCCCTCGATCACGGCTTCACCCACCGTGACCCTTCCACCGGCCAGCTGCTGTTGCTCCGCCCTCTTCGTCGCCGTCTCGGTCAGGAGGCCTATGACGGACCATCCGTGACCCTCCCGCGCCCCTGAAGGAACGTCGTCATGCAACCCGATTCCGTAGGATCCAACCCGATCGTTCTCGAGGCGCTCTACCGTGGCACCGCCACGCTCTGCGCCGGCCGGATCCACGACTGCAACGAGCCCGTTGTCTCCATTCCAGTCTATGGCTGGACCACTGTTCAGCAGGCGCGTGTCATGCTGCTCGAGGCCGTCATCCATTGCCTGACGACGCCGCTCGAGCGGCAGGCCGATCCGACCCACTGGCAGCGCTGGCGCGCCGCTCTCGACCCCGCCCTATGCGTCGTCCTGCCCGGGTCCGATGCCGACCTTGTCGAGCTCCACGCGCCCGCATCACCCGTCGCCGCCGAGCCGTGGCAGCTCGCCGACGACGAACAGACCTATGGCGAGCAGGCCGCACACTGGATCGTCGTCGATGGCTCATGGACCCACGATCTCTCCGATCCCGTGCCCACAGAGGAAGACGCCCAACGTCTCGCCGACGCCATCAACGCCGCAGATCCCGTTGCCGAGGCGCACCGGCACTGGTTCGCCATCCATCTGCCGCATGCCCTGCAACGGGACGCCCCATAATGGCCAATCGCAGTATCAACCGCTTCATCGTCACCGGCCCCGTCCTCGCCGTGCTCGCCGCCGCAAGGCGGCAGCACGTCAGTCACGAGGTGAGGGAGGACGGGGCGTGGATCTTCGACGTCCCCGGTCATCACGACACCACCACCTACCATGTCGGCGACGACATCGCCGTCACCGATGAGAGCCTCCACATCCTCTGTCTGCATTGTCCGGAGGTAAGCAACTTCACACCGGCCGGGCTCGCACGATGGGAACGTGGCGTCCGCGTTCAGACGCTCGAATTCTGAACTGGTGGCCTACTGCAGGTCTCTGCTGGCCCTCGGGCAGACTGGCGTCCTCCTGACCCTCTTTGCCTGATTACTCATATAACGATCCCGGGCCGCCCTCCGGGTTCGGTCGCTCAGGCTCTCTAGGCGGCAGAGCCGCCAAGTTCACTCGAGCCCCGTGCCGGGTCTCTCCCCTTTCGGGCTTAGGCTCCCCGGCATTCTTGTTCCAGTTGAGAGATACAGGGGCGCACGGAAAAAGGGGGCATCGATGTCCTCTGGTGTGGGGCCATTCTTGTAGAGGCATGGCCGGGTGACGGCTCCTCAACCCTCTCCCGCTCCGTTCCGCTGCGCTCCACTCTGGGGAGAGGGCCTGTTCCAGAGGTTACGGCCTGCATCCAGCTCCAGCATGACAACGCCACGGCCAGGTCATCAAGACGGCCTTCGGCCCCGCTGCGTGGCTCCACACCCCTCCCGGCGCAGAGCCGGTCCGCACCCGCCGCAGGGCGGCGCTGCGCGCTGATCGCCCCGCGCCGCGCGCAAACCGCCCCCGCTTGGTCAGGGCGCTCCGGTCCTGACAACCTGTCCGTGTCGCCGTCCTGGCCAAGGCAGGATGTGGCTCAGAAAAACGCCTCCACCTCTTCCACTCTCGTCACCGTCGCGGGCGCTCGCCGCCCCGCACCCCGGCAGGATATGGTCTAGTAAAACAATGGTATTAGTTAAATAGGTCAAGCGGAAAAGGAGGCGGAAGACAATATTTATTCTTGTTTATTTGTCGATTATTGGCGGTTTTCTGCGGTTTTCGTTTGCGCGAGTGGGGCTATCGTACTAATCTTTACTTGTGGACGGGAGATGGCTCCCCCACAAGACGCCCCGCCCGGTGGTTGCAACACCGAACGGGGCTGACGCCAGACAGAAAGGGTATTTTCATGTCCAACGCTGATACCGCTATCGCTCAGGCTCACGTCGCCGCGCAAGCCCTGATGGACCGTAAGGCCGCCAAGGCAAAGGCCAACCCGAAGCCCAAGACCGACGCAGCGCCGTCCCCTCGCGCCCGCCAGTTCGCCGCCGCCGTCGAACGGAACCGCGCCAATTCCGTCATCACCCTTGAGAGCGCCCGCCGCCTCGCCCCGACCGCCGACCGCGTCACCAAGATCGTGCAGCATTTCGCCATGGACGACGTGGACTATGACAGCCTTGTGTCCACCGGAAACACGCTCACCTTGGCGGAACTCAACGCGCTGGCACCCGGCCTTGTCAGCACCGTGAACGGCGAAGCCAACTACCGTGCGCTTGAAATGCACGCCCAACGCATGGTCGGTGCCCGCGTGGCGTCCGCCCATGGTCAGGCCAGCTTCTACGAAACCAAGCGCCAGCTTGCCGCCGAACTGTCCAGCGCCATCACGAACATGGACCGCGACGAGGACCGCATGGGCATCGACGGAGGGGCCAACCGCGCCGCCTTCGCGCGCGAGTTTGCCGCACAGCTTGGCGTGAAAGCCTATGTCCTGATGGCCCTCGCCGAAGGAGCTTGCGAGGCTTACGCCGAATATTTCGGCAGCGAATGGAAGCCCTACAGCAAGACCAACGCCCGCACCGTCAGCCAGAACGCCGCCGCCGCAGAAGCCGAAGCCCTCGGCATCTGATCCCCAAAGCCGGGCCGAAAGGTCCGGCTCCCGTCTCGGCTCACGCTCACAGGTGCCCCATGCGCGCATCCCTCATTCTCGAAACCGTCCTGATCGCCGCCCTCGGTCTCGTCCTGCTCGCCGGGCTCCACGCGGTGCAACCCGTCCCGGCCCCGCTCCTCTTCCCGGCCTTCATCGCCTGCGCTATCCTGCCCGCTGCCGCCTTCCTCTCTGGACGCCTTGCAGGCGCCCATATCGGAAGGGAAACGCGACGTGTTCGGGTGCCATGTGGCGCGGGCGGGAAAGGTACCCGCCCATGAGTCGGACCGTTCGTGTTCGCAATCGGCTCCGCAGGCTGGCCGTCGCAGCCCTGCCGCCCCCGCAGACCGACAAGCACCGCGAGGACCGGCTGAAGGCGCTTTCAGGAGCCGCCCAGACCGCCGCCCTTAGCGTGATCGGCATCGGCGTCTTCACGCCCCTTTTGGCTTCTCACAGCCCCGCATCCATCGGCCGGATCGTGGCCGTTTTCGGAATCGGAGCAGTCATCGAAGCGCTATCTTTGACTTTCCTTCTCTACATTCCATATCCTCAGAGCGCGGAGGACAGGTCCAATGGATAACTTCACCATTAATATGCTCGCAATCGTCGTGCCGTTTCTCGCTCTCATCACCGCTTTCGGCTTGGCTCTCGGACCGATCGCAAACCGTCTCGCGAAACTGCGACAGTCCCTGTCTGCCCCTCACCAGTAACCAGTAACCAGTGGCCTCCGGGCCGCTTTTTCTTTATGGGCCGCACAGATGCGGACTGACGCGCAAGGCGCGTCAGAACGATAGGACGGCCAAGGCGCAAGCGCCTCGGCAGGCTCAGGGCAGGCGGACAGAAATACAGCGCCGGGCCGCCGCGCTACGCGCGGGCGAATAGTTCCGACCGACGCGCTTCCGTTTCCTCGGCGCATCTCACAACCCGCGCCCACGCCATCCGAAGATCGGGCTCGATCGGCGTCCCGCCGATCCTCGCCAGATCCAGCGCCAGAGCTTCCGGGCGTTCCGTTCGCTCTCCGAGGGCCGCGCAGAGCCGCGCACTCCCCGTCATCACCACCCGGCTCCAGACCCGCACATCCGCGTGTCCATGCCGCACGATCTCATAGACCGCCCGGCAGTGAGCCGCATTCTGTCGCAACGGGCTGAAAATCAGACGTCTCGCGGCCTCCGGCCTCTCGCCGTCAAAACGCTGCTCCCACCGCTCATCCTCCGGATGACCGGTCAGAACCCCGCCCAGACGCTTCGTCTCGATCACCAGAATCCCCGACGCGCACAGCACCAGATGGTCAATCTGCGTGACACGCCCCTCTCGCGCAGGAAGCACCACATCATGCAGCACCGGCAGGCCCGTCGCATCCAGCACGGCCCGCACGTCACGCTCGCCCCTCTCCCCCTGAATCTCCGCCTTGAACGCGCGCCAGCGCGCGTCCTCGGCCTGCGTCCGCGTGCTGCCAGTCGGGCCGGGCCTCCGCCCACGGCGTAAGCGCACCATCAGGCGCGCCCCGCCCTTGAACGGCGCGTATTGCCCGGCGTCCGCTTGTGTGGCGACTTCAGGCATTGAGCCAATTTCTGATTCATCTGCGCGCGCACCTCTCGGTAATCGACACGCTCTCGCGCGTCTTCGTTCTCCGATTGCACTGCCACCGCATCATGCGACCACAAACCTCCGGTTTGCCGTCGTCGGTCGTAAGGCTGATGCTACGCTGACGGGTCGGGAGACGGCGAGGGACTCTGGCCGCGCGCGACCAGAGTCCGTGCCGCCGCCTCGATTGGCTGCGCGCCCGCTTTTACGTGAGGTGCTACAAGGCGGTCCATCGCCGCGCCGGGTCGCTGCAATTCCGCCGTCAGCGCCCTCAGGAACGACGTCTTGTCGATCGCCGCCCAGTCAATATGAAAACCCGCCTTCGCCGCGAGATCCGCATGCGCCGTCAGCAACGCGCGCCCGTTGCCGTCCAGCCAAGGATGCGCGAACGCCAAGGCCCCGAAGACCTCGCCAGGCCGGGACGCCATCGTCTTCCGGTCGTTGCCCATCGACAGCGCATAATCCGCCGCTCGTCGAACCTCGGCGGGATGCGCGAAAAGATCGCTCATCCCGCCCCGGCTGATCGCGATGTCCGGCGCAAGCCTCGATCGATCCTGGCCCGCCCACGGATAGACCGACTGGAACAGCCTTCTGTGCGTGGCCACAAGGTCCGCATACTCCAGCGTCGGCCGCTTCCTCAGTTCTTTGAGCGCCGCAGGAACGTTCGCCGCGAACGCATGCGCCTCGATCTGCCGGACAAGGGTCTGATCGTTCGTCTTCAGCGTGTTCCGGAGATAACCGCGCGTCTCGCGGTCGCCGAACGGATCAAACGGCATCGGCGCGCTGCGTCAGATACGCCGCATGCAGCGCAAAACGCTCCGTATCACTGACAACGCCTCGCCGCGCCAGCTCGATCAGCAGGCGCTCGTGATGATCGAAGGTCGCGGCTGCGTCGGACAATCGGGCCGCCGCATCCACAAACGCGTCCACCGGCTCCGGCTTCCCCGTCAGCCCGTGTGTCCACGCCAGCGTCGCAATCGCCTCGCGGGCATCGCCGATCTCACCCACGCCAAGCGACGGAAATTCGGTGCGGGCATGCGACATCTTGATGATCTCCGCTGTAAAATGGGTCGAAATACGCCGACCGACAGGCTTATATTCTATGCCGGATCACGAAAATACTCAATCTATTAAGCCAGTTATCAGGTTCGGGCCGCTCGGGCGGGTGCGTTCGCTCAGCCTCGCTAGGCGGCAAGCCGCCAACCTCAGTCGAGCCCCGTGCCGGGTCTCGCCCCTTTCGGGCTTAGGCTTACCGGCGTCCTCGTGCAGGATCGGCTGCAGTGACGGGCGGGCAGAGAAAGAGGGTCGGGGAGGGCATGGTTCACACGGGCGAGGCTTTCCCCCGTGGGTTCGTTGCGGAGACGCTCCCTCGACCCCCTCCCGCTCCGTTGCGCTGCGCTCCACTCCAGGGAGAGGGCACGTTCCAGAGGTTACGGCCTGCATCCAGCTCCAGCATGACAACGCCACGGCCAGGTCATCAAGACGGCCTTCGGCCCCGCTGGCACGGCTACGCACCCCTCCCGGCGCAGGGTCGGTCCGCACCCGTCGCAGGACGGCGCCGCGCGCTGATCGCCCCGCGCCGTGCGCAAACCGCCCCGCTTGGTCAGGGCGCTCCGGTCCTGACAACCTGTCCGTGTCGCCGTCCTGGCCAAGGCAGGATGTGGCTCAGAAAAACGCTTCCGCCCTTCCACTCTCGTGACCGTCACGGGCGCTCGCCGCCCCGCGACCCCGGCAGGATGTGGTCTAGTAAAACTTCGGTTCTATTTGAACGAGTCAGGCAGAAAATGAAGTAACTGGCGATATTTATCTATGTTCATTTACCGATTATTGGCTGTTTTCTGGCGTTTTTTCTTGCGCGGATGAGGCTGACGTACTAATCTCTACTTGTGGACGGGAAGTTAAACGAACGCAAGTCCACAGTATCCGCTGGTTCTCATCATTAATAGCTGTGTTCTGGAGCAAGACAATGGCCGGTTCAGTCAATAAAGTCATCCTCGTCGGCAACCTCGGCAAGGATCCGGAAGTCCGCAATACGCAGTCCGGCACCAAGGTCGTCAGCATCACCCTGGCAACGAGCGAGAGCTGGAACGACCGCCAGTCCGGAGAGCGTCGCGAGCGCACCGAGTGGCACCGCGTCGTCATCTTCAACGAGCGCATCGCCGATGTCGCCGAGCGCTTCCTGACCAAGGGCCGCAAGATCTACATCGAGGGGTCTCTCCAGACCCGCAAATGGACCGATCAGTCCGGCCAGGACCGCTACACCACCGAGATCGTCATCGACCGGTTCCGGGGCGAACTCACCATCCTCGACAGCAAGCACAACGAGGACGGGCAGAGCGGTGGGCGTGAACACCGACCCGCGTCGGGTTCTCCCGCACCCCGCTCCGCCGGACAGTCTGGCAGCGGCTGGGCGGCAGGCGGCAGCAATCTCGACGACGAAATCCCCTTCGCCCCCTGCTTCCACTGACAGGCTGGGGCCGGTTCGTCCGGCCCCACGCCCTCGCATCTCTCCCGGTTCAGACCAAGGATGTGTCATGACCCTCGATCATCGTTCGCTCGTCTCAGAGATTGCCCGGACAGCGCACCACGGATGCGGATGCAGCTACGACCTGTTCGCCCGGCTCTTCACCGACGCGATCGAGCGGTGCGCTGCCGTGCTGCCCGCAGAGGCCGCGGCCCGTCTTGTCGCCCTGGCCGTGGAGCGAGGCGACTACAGTCATGAGGCGGAACGGGACGCCGAAGCCTTCGCGGGATGTTGCGATCACGGCATCGCCCTCGGTTGTTGCCCCGCCGGTTGCGACGACGTGGACGCAAGCGATGATGACGACCATCACGGGCGGTGCGCCGAGGAAGACGCTTTCATGGCCGACCTCATCGCCGAGGAAGAACGTGCGGCGCGCTATGACGCGATCGCCCGGCGTGATAATCGCGTCCTCGACTGGATCGACATGGTCCGCAATCACTGATCGCGCACGGCAACCCATGCCGCAAAGGTCACGTCCCGTCATGAGAGTTAACGAGATGCGCACCCCAGTCCGGTTATTCGGCATTCTCGGTGCCGCGATGCTCTGCCGCGCCCCGGCTCATGCCGGTCCGATCATCTTCATGCCCTATCCGCAGAACGACCAATCCGACTTCCTGACCAGCAAAGTCGAGACGGCCATGGTTCCCGATGCGGACTTCCCCGGCGTGCTCTGCTACGTGAGCCGAACGATCGGCGTGCTGGGCTCGACAGCGGAACACGCCATCTCGTGCGTCCGTCTCGGTAGCCTCACAGTTCCGGCAAGGGTCGAGCAATATCATCGACTGCCCTGGCCGGATCAGCCCGCCGCTTTCAGCGGACTCCGCGTCATCAGATATATCGACCCCAAAGCCAGCATGTTGATCTATCTCGCCGTCACGGAGCACGGCATGCTCGCGTCGTCCGCCGTCTCCTACGCGCCCGACAGTCCGGCAAGCTCGGCCAACGTGGGATCAGGCCACCCGGCCGCTCTTGGTGCCTCTGCTGGCCACTGACAGCCGGGTCAGACCAGGACCGTTGTGGACGGCCCCGCGACCTTGCATCGCTTCCCTCCTTAACGAATTTGATGTCAGTGATTCGGTGGTCGCATGATTGTTCGCGATCCTCAGTCCCATGACAGAGCATCCCGACACCCCGAACCGTCTGCACAACGCACCGCGCCTTCATGGCAGCCGTCTGCTTCTCTGCATCACCTTCATCGGATGGTCGGAACGTCACGCCGCCCATCGCTGCCAGATGCACCGAACCGCCTTCCGGCGCTGCATCGACGGAAAATCATATCTCGCCGCTGACCTCTCGGCCTGGCTCCTCGATCTCGAATCAGCCATGCGCGACCACCGTTGTCCGCGTGCCCGCATTCACGATCCCGCTTGCCGCACCAAACTCGACATTGTCCGCGACAGCCTCACTCATTCAGCCGCGTCTCAGGCCTGTGCATCCAGTGCTTGACACAAAAATAGCCTGACGCTCGCGCGCCAGGCTAGCAGACCACAGGGTTCGGGGCCGGGTCAGTGAGTGAACACGAAGCCGAGCTTTCCATTGTTCATCACGTAAGGCGCACATTTCACGCCAGGGTGAACCTCTGAATATGGCTTGACCCACTGTGTCGGCACCCAGCCGGGTCTGAAAGCAAGATTCATGCTCTTTACATAACCGTTCTGAAGCTCGGGAGAGTCTTTTACAGCTAAGATAACGCCTGCTGGTGCGAAGGCGGCGGCGGCATCGTTGGGTTCGTCCTTCATCGGAATAGGATGTTGGAAGTTCATCATGACGCTCTCGGGCGCGTCGATCGCCAGGCACTTATAACCGGTGAGTGGTTTTGCAGGCTGGATGCTGCTTGCGAGCGCTGGTGCAGATGTAGCGCCGGTGAGCATGAGTGCGAACACGCAATTGATTTTTCTCATAAGAAGTTCTCGCTTTAACCAGACAACACAGAAGCGTATGCGCCGCTACCCATCTTGGCAGCGACTGCTGATTTCCACTGGCCGACGGTTTCGCCTGGTGTGATGCCATTGTTAGCCATGGTAGAGCTTGAGATGTAGCTAGACATCTGTGAATCGTCTGTGGCTTGCGCCATCTGTTCTGCAACGCTCGGCCCGAAGTTATAATAGGCTCGAGTATCGACGGCTGTGGGATTGCTGACCCCGTAATCCTCTAACGTGGTCGCAGCGTCCTTGAGGTATTGCGCGGCCGCCACCGCTTGCGTGGCGGGATCCTGTTGACCCGCCGTGCCCTCGGTGATGGTGGATGCCAGGCCCGGATCAGCCGCGAGCGCCTGCTGCATGGCCTCGGTATAGGTGCCGTTGCTCATCTGAAACGCGCCGGTAATCGTGCTGCTGCCAGTAGCCGTATAGAGATTCTGGCAACCCGATTCCACAACGCATGTCGCGGCCAGAGCCTCTGGATTCACGCCCAGCGTCGACGCGTTTTCCGCAGCGGCGTAGCCCCAGGACTGGCCATACAGCGTCTGCAGCGGATCACTGGCAGACAGGGACGACGTTGACGTCGTCGCGGTGACGGTGCCGCTGCCGTTGATTGTCTGTTGCGTGGTGCTCGCCGGCGGCGACCAGTCGCCTAGTCCGATCTCCGGATAGACCGCATGCACGGACTGCGGCAGGCCGCCCGGCACGTTGATCGTCTGTGCGATCGCCGGGATGGTGGCGCCGCACCCGAGAAGGCAGAGCGCCTTCCAGCTGCGGCGAGGTGAAAAGGGACGTTGGAACACAGGTTGCCTCCTTTGGTCGGGAGGCCATGATCCGCGTGAATCATGCGACCAACGCGGAAAACTGCACGGGTCGCGCGCGGGGTTTGGAACGGTGTGTCCATTTTGGTCACACCGGCTTCAGGTGAAGCGGCCCAGCGCAAAGCCGAAGACCAGGATCAACGAACAATAGCTGAGAAAACGAAAGTGTGTCTCCCACCGATAACGCGATGTCATCGCATTGGCCTGGTTCTCGATCGCAACCTTCAGGTCCCGCGTCATCGCAGCCACGATCTCGAGCAGCTTCTTCTCCACCACCTTTTCATTGATGGTGCGCAAGGCAGACACCGCGTCGACCCCGACCCGCAATCGCTCCCGGATAATTTCGGTGACTTCCTGCACGTCTGAGCAATGCTTCGCCACCAATGTTTCCATTGTGGCTTCGCTCTTCGCTATGCGGAGCTCGGCCTGTCGGCTTGTCACCGCTATTTCATCTAAGACGGCAATCAGCGCCGAAAGCATCCGGCCATCGGCGGATGTAGGTGTTCCCACCCACTGATTGGCGACCATTCGAAGGTTATTGAGCGCGGCTTCGCTGCGTCCAACCAGGTGATCGGCTGCCTCACCTGTCATGATACGCCTTCCCGCGCCACGGGCAGTCCGTTCGGCATGCGTGGCAGATGGTCCAGCCCGACGTCTTCGAGGAATTGTGGGAACCTGACGTTGAACCATCGGTCAGCGCGCAGCCGATCAAACAGCGAAGTTTTGGGAAATCCATCCACTTGTGCCCGGCCGATGAATGCTTCGAACGACAGGCTCCGATCGGTAATCTCAGCCATCCCTTCTAGCGCCGGCATTGTGACTACCTTCGCGCCGTTCCCGATCGCGCGCATTACAGGTGCGCTCCTGGTCACTCCGGCGAAAGCGCCTTGAATGCTGGCTCCAGCCGGGATCAGACCCTCATTCAAAACAATGACGCTCCGCCTCGGTCGAAACCCTTTCTTGGTCTGAAGGTCTTCGAGATAGTCGGCGTCCGCCCGTTCGGTTCCCATCATGTACACGACGATCAGGCGGATTCCTTCCTCCTCAAGGGCAGCGACCAATGGTGTGCCGTTGATCAGCTCGTGGAACGCCGTCCAGCCGCCTCCGATATCAAGCACCACGTCTCTGCGGTGCTCCACCATCTCCATGATCCGAGATTCAAGCCATTTTCTCTGGCTAGTCAGATCCGCTTCCAACGGGCTCTGGGTTTCCGCATGGAACTGATTGATCGAATGCGAACGATTGAGAAGGTCGGTATTCCAGATTTCTGGCGTCCCACCTTGACGGCGAATGGTCTCCGCCAACGCATTCAGGAGCGTCGTCTTGCCGGTCCTCTGCCGTCCGATCACTGTAAAAATGACGGGTGGACTGGTCTCCGGGTCACCCGGTTCCTGGACAGCGGGCGTTGCCTGCGACGTTGTTTTCATTGTCTTGGGTCTCCGTTAACGCTGAGCGCCTGTCAGCGTGGTGGGTCGCCAGTGCATCTTTCACGGGGGCACCGGCTCCCACTGTCGTCGCCGACCATCATGCGACCACGGAGAACTTTTTTATTTCTCGTAGGATATTTTTCGCGGCGGCTCCGCCGGACGTTCGAAATAGCCATTCCGCTCGTTGTCCGTCCGACGAAATCCGTCCTCGACCGCTCTGATATAGGCTTCCACCTCGTCTGGCGTTCGTTCGACGGGTTCTAGATCTCGGCGGCGGGACGGCTGTCGTTCATCGGCGGTCACGGCCCCCGGCGGTGAGCTGATCGAAGCACGTGCGCCCAACGGTCGGACCGCAACGGCTTTGTTTCCGTCGTCACCAATCACCTGGTGACGTAGGTCTGAGCTGCTATCCTGGTGCTGCCGCTCTACAGGCTGTCCAGTCGGGCGCTGTGGCGATCGTGTGTCGCCGTTCCCATTCTTCGCCCGCGCCTTACTGACACGGACCCAAGCTTGACGGATCCGGTCGCGCCCTTTGGCATCGTCCTCGATCGGGATTCCTGCGTCACGGGCCGCCTGGATGTAAGGCATCCAGGTTGCGTCCCGCCGGCGCAGCTCTGCGATCTCACGAAAGTTGTCGTCGAGCCACCGATAGAGAGCGCCCGCCGATGCCGAATAGGGGGACGCGGCAACATAGTCGCATATGCCTTTCTTGGATCGCGGTGCGTCGAGAGTTCCGTCCATCGGTCCGGCCTCGTTTGTTGATACTGCTTGCGGCCGTCTATCGGCCGCCTGTGCCTTTATCGCCGTCACTATCTTCAAACGCAAGGTTTCTCGGACGGCAATCGGACGGGACTCGGATGGGCCTCGGATGGGACTCGGACGGAACGCGGATGGGGGTCGGACGGCGGTCAGGCGGCGGTCGGATGGTGATCGGACGGGACTCGGACGGCCATCGGGAGGTGTTTTAGGGGGTCTTCATACACCATTGCACCGTTGGTGCAGGCGGCTGCGCCGCTTGGGCCGGGCAAGCGGCAAAGGGGGTCGCTCCAAGTGACCCCCTTTGCCAATGAAGATTTTGTTTTTGGTCGCATGATGAGAATGGATGCTGACCACGTTCCCCATATTCCCTTGGAGGTTACCGTGGATCACAAAAGAGCACCTCAGGCTTCGGTCAGCGCGCAGCGAGTTGGCGGCAACGTCCTGCTACAAGCTTTGCACACCGTCTTTGAAAATGAGCGTGTCCGTACTATCGGTGTGGATTGTAACGCCTGGTTTGTAGCTGGCGATTTAGCTCGTGTGCTCGGCTATGGACGGCAACAGCACGCGCTGAAGCTTCTGGATGCAGACGAGAAGGGCACAGCTCGGATCGAGACGAATGGCGGAGATCAGATACTCGCAGTCGTCAGTGAGAGCGGGCTGTATCACCTAATCGATTCGTCTACCAAGCCAAACGCAAAGGCTTTCAGGCGGATCGTCACAGGGGAAATCCTTCCGCAGATCCGGAGGACAGGGCGTTACGAAGCAACGTCAGCCGATATTTCAGGCGATAAGCAAGGGGAGACTTTAATTGAGCGTGTAGCAGACGCCGCGCAGGTCAGGCATCCTGGTGAACCCGAGGTCACGACGTCGGAGCTCGCACTCATCAACCGCGTCCGGCGCGTCGGTCGTTATCTCGTTGTCAGCCTGCCGGACCATCCGCCGCATGTTGAGGAGCTCGACTTGCATGGCGTCTTCAGAGACTTCGACGATGCGGACATGGATGGCTTGGTGCATGCCGTGCAGCTGATTGGCTCCCTCTGGACGAACTATTGCCGCTACGACACGCTGACCGGGCAGGACGCCACTGCCACTACATCTGGCATTGGCACGCAACTCGATCACGCGATCCGGCTGGGTCGGAGTTTGGCGCACACGCTGTCACAGCGGAGGAAGGACTAATCGCGTCAAGCACTTGTGCTCACCATCGCCGTTCCCTAGCGTCGCGCCTGTTTCAGCTGAAGAGAACAAGATGAAGAACACTGACATCATCGAACGGATCGCGGACGCGGCCGGCATGACCAAGGCCAACGCCAAAACGGCTCTGGATACCGTTTGGTCGTCGATCATTGACGCGGCGCACAGCGGCGAGGACCTGTCCATTCCGGGATTTGGCAAG
>Ga0157365_10000782_pt1 | contig 13518 bp, 10 predicted proteins | sample AttsexASBM3_FD_111478 | JGI IMG/M metagenome (GOLD analysis project Ga0157365, IMG submission 111478) | Fungus gardens microbial communities from leaf cutter ant in Ribeirão Preto, State of São Paulo, Brazil - Atta sexdens ASBM3 | ecosystem: Host-associated > Fungi > Mycelium > Unclassified ... | reverse complement strand
TCCGTCACCAGCCTTACCGCCTCAATCTTGAACTCACGGCTGAACTTCCGTCTCGTCATACCCACTCTCCAGTTCCTTCGTCACGATCTTATCTTCGTGTCCACGAAACCGGCAGCAGGCCACTTTATGATCATTTTGCTTAGTGCCGGGTAGTCAGCGGTTTAGTCCACGTCGTCTGCCAGCTACCCGCTTAACTGAAAGGCGAAATGAACCCTTATCGCAGCCGCACTACATAGCTACAGAAATCAGATATTTCCTGATTGAAATCGATAAAAAACGTTTTTAGATTGACGATTGCCGATTTTATCCCGTATAATGATCTTAAACGATGGAGATGGGATTGAAAGCAGTAGCATTCACAAGAGATTGGAAACTCGCACGTCAGAAAGCCATGAACCTCGCGGACGATGAGTATCTATCTATTTACGCGCAGCATAGCGGCGTAAAATATGAGGTCGCCCGTTGGTCACATTTCACTGATGATTTCGATCGCGTGAAGATCGATTTCTATCTTCCCGTTCCAACTAGAGTATTCGGCGAAAGACTGGCGGAGCAACTGGAACATACTTCGAAAACCGGCATTGGTAAGATTGTCTTGTTCCGAGATACGCCACGATACGTGCTGGATCCGGGGGGGCGTTGGCTATCTTACCAGGCGGCGTGCTTTGGTGTTCCGCGGTCCCGTTATCTGGAGGCGATCCGAGCGACACGTACGGTACAGCACATTCTGGATAAGCAAGAAAAGCAATTCCGCAAGGAAAGCATGCCTCTCAAAATACGTGCGGAAGCTGCCGAGGAGGCTCTTGCCGACCTGGAGATCGATCGAGGGCTTTTGGAGGGGGAGGTTAGTCATCTCCGTCGGGAAGTTGCTCGTAACGGCGCTGAGTGAAGCCAAAATTTGACCGTTCCCATATAGCGTGGCAACGGCTTGGTCGTTCAAACCCTGTCTATCAATTTAGTCACAAGTCGATATCTAGCGGCTTGTTAGTAAACTTTACAACGACCTAGATTTCGGCACCGAATGTCAATCCAGAAAATAACGGAGCGTAAGATGGACCTCAGAAGATCGATAGCCATAAACATGATTTCGACGTGGACCAATGAAATTATAAATAAAATACCAGCGTCTGAATGGGAAAGATGGGGAGAAAACCAAGAAAACTCATTATTGATCTTGGTGGGAGCGGCATTCTTCTCTGGAGAATATCAACAAGAATTACGTCTAGAAGTGTCGAGCGGCAATGGTCCTGCGTATGTTACGGGAAGCAATATACATGAGGGACTCTGGGGGAAACCATCGGTGGAGCGTGCTTTAAAAAAGCTTGAGAGCACGCCGGAGGCTGATATCGCGCAGGTATGGATTGAGTGTGAGAAGCGTCTTTATGAGAAGAATAATGCATGGCCGTCGATAATACGTGAAGGTGTTTCTGATGCGTATGGAAGGTCTGTATCAAAAAAAGAATAATATGTTCAATGCAATTATAAATAACAGGTTACATTTTGTATATATACGAAAATGTTTTGTGGTATTGGTGTTTTTTATTTGTTATAATTATTCGTCATAAAATGGACTGCTTTGCTGATGAATCATGCGGGAAAACAGACCTTCCGTTTCATCCCGCATAGCGACCATTCCAATAAGCGTCCCCTATATGGGTGCCGGAATCAATCCCTCTTGATTCCGGCACTCTCCAGACTTCCGATCCTCCGCCACGGTTCGCTATGGCCCGCTGTCATGACCGACAGCCGCCGAACCCAACCGGAGCCTGATCATGCTCGATCCCAAGACGGGGTTGCCGCCCCGTTTCCTGCGCCCGCCCGATGCGGCGCGCTTCCTCGGCATTTCCATCCGTACGCTGGAAAAGCATCGCACCTACGGAACCGGCCCGACCTATCGGAAGATTGGCGGCCGCATCGTCTATGCCCTCGACGACCTTCAGGGATGGGCCGAGAACGGTGTCCGCAGGTCCACGACCGATGTGACACCCTGCCGTGTCTTTCCCGCTCGTCCGCTGACCCCGGCCGAGAAGGCGACCCTCTGAATGGCTGGCGTCGTGCCGCAGCGCGGCCAGCCTGACCGTGCGACGACCAGTCCGAACCGCATCGTGCCGCCCGCATCCCCATACGTTCTTCAGGCAGGGACAGTGATCGCTGGTGCGCTCAACACGAAGATCAGCTCCGACCTGCCGGGCCAGATCACCGGGCATGTGACCCAGAACGTCTATGACAGCCCGACCGGCCGGTATCTCCTGATCCCGCAGGGCAGTACGCTGTTCGGTGCGTATAACAGCAGCGTCTCCTTTGGGCAGCAGCGCACCCAGATCATCTGGACCCGGCTGATCTATCCGAACGGCGAAAGCCTCGTCTTGGAAAAACTGCCCGGCGGTGATGCCATCGGTCAGTCCGGCCTGTCCGACGAGGTGAACAACCACTGGGGCCAACTCTTCAGGGCGGCACTGGTCATGACCCTCCTCAGCGTGGGCTCCGAAGCTGGGACGTCATGGAACGAAAACAATCTGATGCAGGCGATCCGCAGCGGTGCATCGAACGGCTTCTCGATGGTCGGCAGCCGGCTGATTGATCGCAGCCTGAATATTCAGCCGACGCTAACCGACCGGCCGGGACTGCCGTTCACGCTAATTCTCAATTGTGACCTTGTACTCAAGTTCTGGAAAGAGAGGGAAAGCCATCGTTGATTTGAATTTGAACGATAAGACCGGCTGTTCGAAGTTTATTTCCGAGTTCTGCTTCGACATTTGGACCCTTCACAATTGTGGCAACCTTGTCGATCTTCGGTTTCTTATCGTCTGTAGCGGGCAGTTCTTCATCGAGCTTGAGCAATCCGGCGTTACTAGGGAAGATTAGAGGAAGATCGATTCCTTGCAAACCAGATCTAAAGACTTGACGAATTCTGGTCTGTTCTTTTAGCGTCTTGAACATTTCACGGCTATGAGACGCTACTACGGTCAGATCTAAATTCAGCAAGGCAGCGGTAAGGTCATCCTCACAATTACAATCGAAGATTGCGGTTGCAAACTTCGCGTTGCGTGGAATCAGTATGTTTCCGGTGATTGCTATACCGTCAGGCATATTGATCGGTTGGATGCCGCCCTGTTGCAATGGGAGGTATAGGCTGGCTTGGAATTTCGTTGATCGAGGCAAAGTGGCAAGGTCCCCAACACGTCCGACATTGCTGAGGAACTGTTGCCGCAGATTTAGGGCGGCTCCTTCCCGGAGCCTTGCTACGATCGAGATGTCTCCGCGGCTCGGGTGGAGTAAGCGCCTCGCTTGATCCAGGTTAAGCGTGCGTAGATCACCAAAGTCCCAATCGACTTGAAAGCGTCGATCGCCGTCTAGGACCAATACCGGTGTTGTTTTTGCGGTTACGCCGAGGCCAGGTTTGGTCATGTCAATTGCCTTTCGTGACCCCCCAACCAACAATGCCGTGGTGAGCCCGTCTTTTCGGATCAGGTCACATGCGGGCGAAGCAACGAAGAAAACAAGATCCTCACGCCCAGCGAAAAAGCCGCGACGCTTCACGGGAGATCCTAGCTTCGGTGCCAATATGTCGCCAAAGGCAATCGGCCACTCGGCGCCGGTGGCATGGGAACGGCGATTTGGGTTGACGAAAAGAGTTTTCTCTAAAACAACGTATGTATCGCGATCATTGGAGATCATCAGTGGTGCAGGGTCATCTGCCATCTCGTCGAGCGTAATCGCTGCCTCCAAAACTGCATTGTGAGATTCGATTTCATATTGCAGCACGCGGTCAAAGACATCGAGTATATAGCTGGAGGTTTTGAGGCCCTCAAAACGTAGCAACATACTGCGAATATGCTGAAGATCGTCGATGTCGATTTTTTGCAAAGTTTCAGCTGCGGTATACACGGCTTCGATGGCTTTAGCCTTCCAAGTCTCCGTGAATGTGGCTAGGGCCTGACTGTCGGATCGATGCGTAGCGAGAGTGAGAATCAGCCCCTTCATACGTCCAGGTTTCTGAAGATTATTTTTCCTGATATGGCGGAACGAGGAGGCATGGAGTTTTACATCCTCCCGGAAGCCCTTCGCCAAATCGTCAATCGTAGGAACTTGTGACATCAGGATAATAGACGGAAGGGGACGGTCTCCACGACGTTTGATAGCGTCTTTCAGCCGGGTGACAGTAAGCTCACGATCCTCTGCTCCTTGTTCTATGCCCAAGAACAGGTCGATGACGATTAAATCTGCATCGACGGCGGCGTCGACAAAGTTTCGTCCACACGTTTTAAAAGGAATTCCTAGTTCGGTTAAGGTAGTTTCCGCAGCTTTAAGGAACGGACGATTGTCCGAAATTTTGTGCTCATAGTCATCAAATAACCCTCCAAGCAAATCTCCGATACTTTCCCGCGTTTGCCAAAGCGCGTCGATGAAATCCTGGTTGGTCCTCAGTTCCTCTCGATTCTCTGGATCGTAGTTGGGAAATATCGCCTCAATCCGTTGTGCGTCAGCACCCCGTGCGTCATCGAATAGACTATCCCAAGCACCTTCGTCACGCAGTTCAATAACCTGCGGAATCTCATCGTAGCCGTCATCGACAATGATTGCGGAACTGATGCCCAACTCACGTACGTGCTGTTCGTCGCTCAAGGTTCTTCCCCCCCTATGCGATAATCGAAGGTGGAAAAACGCCCCTCGTCGTTGAGCACGTCGGGGTCAAGCACGAGAGCACCGCCATTGTGTTCGGCTGCTTCTCGAGCGATGTAGAGACCCAAGCCCCGACGACGACTTTTGTCTTTCAGCGAGAAGAAGAGATCGAAGATCCGGTCTTTGTAGTGTTTGGAGACCCCTGGGCCATTGTCCGAGAACCGTATCCGTGGCGGGTTGTCTTCGAGCGAGATTGTTAGTTCTGGCCTAAATGACAGTTTACGTTGCTTCTCGACATCTAGCCAATAGAGAGAATTGGAGATCAGATTTTCGAGGACCTGAACGACCATCCCCTTGACTGCGAACACTTGAACAGATCGTTCAGGAAGCAGAAGGGTCAGTTTGACCTGATGTCGTTCGAACTGAGCGTCATGCGCTTCCAGAATGTCGTTCAAGAGTTCTTCAAGATTGAATCGCTCTTTGCGCTGTCTTCCTGTCACGCTGAGAGGATCGAGAATCCGCAACCTCCTGCTGATGCTCGTCATCGACGCCCGCAGGCTTTCAAGGCGACGGCGGATTTCATCGGGAACGGTCTTGCGTTTGAGGCTGTTCAGCACGTCGAGTGCGTCTTCGGCCGACCGCGTGAGTTCGTGTGCGACAACTTCGACCATCAAACCAATGCCCGCCATTGCAAGCATTTGGCCGGCATCCTTCTCCATGTCAGCAATGCGCTCGCGGGCTTGGGCCGCATATCGTACGAATTCTTCACGCATTAGCTCGAGCTCTTGGATAACCTCCCGTTGCTCGGATGGCAGTATCTTTCGAATTGATCGGATTGCTGTTTTCATCCGCTTTTCGAGATCGGCCGTTTTCGTCTCGTCGACGATGAAGAGTTCTTTAGCGTCCTTTTGCTCTTTGGTGACGCGGTTCATTTCGTCACGTAGTCGTTCTACGGCGAACTGAACCGTCTCTTTGAGGATAGCTTCCTCCGGGGTCTGCCGTAGCCCCTCGCGGTTGGTTTGATCTATAAGCTGAGGATTCAGCAGCCGGCCGATTTCAACTTGCCCAACAAGCTGAATTCGGTTGAGGGCATAGCCCTTCGAGGCCAAGGCAGTCTTGTCCAATTCAAGCCAGTCGTCGTCTTCGGAGCCGTATGGATAGACACGGAACCCATCGCGATACAAACGCACGCCCATCCATTGATCAAGCAAGTTGCGCAGGGCGTGATATTCACCCGTTGATTTGCCTTTGCGTTGGACCGATCTGTTGAACCAATAGAGTTCGAAGTCGAACGGACCAACCCGATCTAACGCGGAATAGTCGAGATCACGCTTGTTCATCCTACGGCGTTTTGCCTTGGGACCAACCAAGGCTCCATGTAGAACATCTGCCGTTGCAGTTTCGATGCTTACTTCGTGCGCATGCTCGAAACCAATGTTGTTTAATTCGATCCTAAGTTCTAATTCCGGACCCGCGTCCGTTAAGCGATACTTCCCGCGAACCAGAGCGTTAGCATGCGATAGGAAGCTTTTCTCAAGGCGGCGAATATTAATGCGCTTACCATTCCAGAAGACTGCAATGCGCTGGCCAGAAACTGTGCCAAGAGGGTTCACAAGCAGAGAGAAGTCATCGATGGCTAGGCGATCGACGCGCTTCTCATTCCAATCAGCGGTAAGTTTGCTAATCTTGATATCTGTACCACTGAAGTCAGGAATGTCTTTCTCGGGGCCAATCCTCGGTTTGACGTCGATATCTTCGATCATCTTTGAAGCATCATCGAATGCAGACCAATCAATATCGATCAGACTATAGGTCTTGTCTATAGTTCTTGTGGTTCGTACTGCGAGGTGATTACCAAGCCGCATAGCGGATAGGCGTCCGATTCCTTTTTCACCGAGAAAAGGAGCACGTGACCTCCCGCCAGCGATTGCGGCATCGATTTCGCTTTTCCGTGATGATGTCCCGATTACAAGAAATACAGTATCGAGTTCCGTTAAAGACATGCCCGATCCAGTGTCAGAGATCGTGATCGAACTCAATGCATCGATCTCTTCAAGCGCTTCCAGCAATTTGGCGTAAGTATCTGCCCCGTCGATGAGTTCCTTGGCGCGGTCCCAGAGGAGGCCTGCTTCGGTATTGAGCTTTCGGGAGAGTATTTCCTTCAGTTCGTTCAAATCCAGAACCCCATTATCCTCTCTGCCTTTAAGTGCACTGAGAATTTGAGACCTTGATTCCTGATAGTCCCGTCGCCCTAGAACGATATCGAAATTAATCGAGACGCCGTTTTTGGAGCCGGCGTCGATCCCGTTCTTGATCAACTCGTAAAACGCAATAGCGTCGGAGCTGATAAGCTCCGAGCCCAATTCCAAGATTGTTCGGGCAGTTACCTTGAACATGCATAATCCATAAATAGAATGTTTTTATAATTTAGTAAGTTTTTACTTATGGCAAGTAAGGCATGCTTTGGCAGCCCCACCATAAATGTCGTCCAGATCGATCGAAATTTCTGGCCGCAGAGGATTCGTTTGGAGGCGTGAGCGCGCTCGTTCAAGACGCCGCCGGTGCTCTTCTCTAATCTGTTCCTGGCGCTCAGGTCTCTCGAGTTCACCGAGAGACTCGCCTTGGCTCCAAGTGAACGGAGAGCCGTGTTCAATGGCGTTCTTCTCGTACTGTTTTGCTTCCTCAAATGCCTCCGGATGACGTTCACGCAATCGCACCCATTCGATCTTCTGTTGAAAGAAGCAGAATGTACAGCCGCTTCGCGTCCGCCAGTCATAGTAGTCGGGCAGTCCTAGGCCTGAACCTTCGAGAATATCGATGACACTGGTTTTATCGATACCACTATCTTTGAACGGGAGGCGGACAAGTAGCTTTTCTTTGTTGGACTGGTAGCCCTCTCGATATTCTTCGTCGCTGCGAATGGCGACATAAGAAATGACGTTTTCACCGGCATCGATAAATTGTCTAACCCATCGCTCAAAGGGACGGAGTTTTAGTTGTCGCGTACACCAACGGGATTGGGGAGAAGGAAGGTAGTTTTTGTAACTCTTGAGCCAATAGTCGAAATCCCGGTCGGGATTTAGGCGCAATATGGACTTACCAAGATAGCCTTCTAGCCGTGTAAGATATCGGTAGACTTCAGGCAACTCCTTTCCCGTATCGGTGAAAAAGTACTCCACATCGATTTCGGGGTGGCGCTGACGCATGAAAATCGCTAGAGCGGCACTGTCTCGTCCTCCGGACAGTCCAAGGACGTGGCGGGTACTGGTCATGTCAATTCCCCCGCGCGGTGTTGTCTTTCTGAAGCCATATATTTTGACGTGACCTCGATAAGGGCCGCTAGAATAATATCTCGACGTTGGTGGTCTGCCTCGCTGAGTGCTTGGTCAACGATGTTGGCCAAACGCTCGATATCGTGCCGGTCGATCTCCGCTACCTCGAGTTCCCGGAAAAGTGAATGTGGCGTCGAGTCCTTGCCAACGACGACGGCAAGCGCGTGGCGGCGATCTTTGCGTCCCTTTACCCGCGCCATTGTTTCAGTTTTCAGGAACAATGCTGAAAGTTCTACGATCCCAACTGCCGCACGCTCGCGATCTCCATCGTTCCAGTCGCGAGGAAGCTTGTTGGCGGCAATACTGGCAACGCCTTCCATATCTTCACGCGTCCCGTGGAACTGCGTTAGTCGACCAACGAACGCATCAAGACGCAGATCGCCCCCAATCTGACGAATATTGTCTGCCCGGTCGCGTAAATTCTTGAAAGAATCTTCGTCTTGTCCTCGAACATCTAGTTCACGCATCATCAAGCTTTTGAGTTCGTCAAGAATTTTGGGATATGCGGCTCGCATTTCTGCTAATGCATCTCTGAGAAGCAGAGCGGTTGCGTTGGCGTCAAAACGACCGTCTGGAAGCGGTTTTGTCAGCCGAGGCAAATCGTCAAATAGGAGCTTGTTGGGATCGTTTGCCCTTTTGAGGATTTCGCGAACTTGTAATGTTTGTGGTGAAAGTGATTGTGTCCGTGCAGTCCAGGGTACAAGTTCATCGAACTCACCAATGATGGTTCGAGCCACACGGAGAGGCGCTGTTCCTCCGTTGAGCTTCAACAGACCGCCCAATTCTTCAAGCGTTTCGCCAATGAACCCTTCCATTTCGACATGGCGCAAGCCTATGTCCTTCGGATTTCTTGCCAGGAATTCGACGCAGAGTTCGTTGAAGTTGCTTTGAAATACGCCTTCGCCGTAGACAGCAACGCGAGCACGGCGTGATAAAAGATAGGCGACAATGAAAACAGGGCCGAGTCCTGACTTGAGACCTATTGGATGATTGTTCCAAGTTTCGATGATCTCATCTGTTGTGACGATACCATGAACTTTATCGGCAAGCATTGCGTCTGCTTCCCGCCATAGCGGAAAGAGCTTATTTCCTGGGGCCGGCGCCCGATACTCTCCGTCAATATGGAGCCCAGTTTCCTGCAGGAGGGATATGTAAAGACCACGTTCGGCCGGATAGTTCTTCCCTTCGAAGCCCAGATTCGGTTCATGCGCACGCATTGCCATCCGCTTCATGAGCTTGGTTCGCGCACTGACGGCGTTTGACGAAGGATCCGAGCAGTTGAGCAGCTCATTCCGAATTTTAGGTGCGTCTGTGAAGATTTTGTCTGCGCGGAATGACAATTGTTCGTTCAGTAGACGTTTGGTCAGGCGACGCGGCTCATTGGCGGCCTCGTACCAAATGCATTCCCCGATCAAGCCGTGTAAGTTATCTTCAAGCTTCTGGCGTATTTCGGTAATACGAGAGTCGATCTCCCGCCTTGCGGTGGGATCCCCTCTGAGTTCAGGAAACAGGTTAACGAGATTACTCAAACCGGTCAGTTCGCGCGCAAGCTCAAGTAGTCTGCCGGCGTCTGGGTGATGTCCGATGAACAGTGGATGAGACTTGCACGACTGTAGTGCACGCCCATACGCACTGATCGCATCTTCCAATGTTTCGCCTTGTGTTGGCAAAGGGAATACAATGCGACCAATGGTATCTGGGGAATAGGTAGGGGGAGGCAGCACTTCCAGTTTGGATACCGGTTCGATCGACATTTCGAACCATCTCATGGCTCCAGTTTTTTCATAATGGCGCTTGGCCAGCACTGGTTGCAGATCGGCTAGGTTCCGAACCAGATTGAGATTGACATCATTTGTTTCGGCGATTGCTTCCTGCAGCCGTGCTTCGACATCGAAATCTGATCCTGCATAAAGCACATAGATGCCAGCGTGTTTCCTAAATACGACTTCGGACTGACGCTCCAAACGCGCCAATGCGGTATCGACGTCGGGCATGTCGATCTCATGAAGGGCTAATGCGATCGTTTCGGGCCGAGTTGTGAGCCCCGACTTGTCCTTTAAAAGGTCTAGGACTGCTATCGTCTTAAGAGTCTTCAGTTCTATATCGCTAGCCCCGCGTGCTATCGCTCTTTCGATGACATCGTGCGCCAGAGCCCACCGGCGACCGTCGGAAGAGGATAGAATGGCGGCCTCGAAATTAGCCTGCAAATAATTCCAGAGGAAATAGGGCGGATAGAAGCAGTCGAAAGCCTCACCGGTCAATGCATCCTGCAAGCCAAAAGGTTCCGCCGAACTCAAAAACGAGAATACACTTCGTTGGTTCTGGCCAAACCTCTTTCGAGATAAGGGCCCCAAAAGGCAGGCCACAAAGGGATGAAGCGGTGCTGTTCGCGCGAGTTTGCCCGCCATGCGTTTTGCATCGGATTTACTCCTCACTGGCCGGAGTTGATCAACGGAAGCTTCAGCCAGTGGAAGTGCTTTTCGGACCGCGCGTTGATGACCTAGCGCCTCACCGACAAGTTCGACGGTCTCTTCCAACGAAACGGAAATTGAAATATCAACAAACCGACCTTGGATTTTAGCCCAGGAATCACGTGCTTTTCGGTTCAGGCGCTCAGCATACTCCTCGAAGGCTTGATGCAGAATTCCTAGAAAGATCAGTTTGCCTTGACTGCGAGAGGCAAGTTCCGCGAGGTCCTGTAGGAGGTGTATATCGCCTACACCGTCAGCTGCGGCTTCTAAACCTCGCCCGAGCTCGTCCATAATGAGCAGAAGGCCGCGGTCTGTCGATAGGCGCTTGATTTCACTCAGGATAGTGGCAGGTGCGGCATCTGTGGGAAGACCCAGATGCTCGGCGAGTTGCGCAGAAATAGAGCGACGTTCAGTGACGAGTGGTAAAACGCTCCAGCGCGCTGGGAAATGAGGTAGAGCAGCCTTCAACGCAGCTGTGACCTTATCGCCAAACAATGCCGCGACTTGTTCCCGGACAGGTTTGGGTGCGCCAAACAGACAGGCAAGTGCCAAAGCAAGGCTCGATTTGCCGCCCCCGTAGGGGCCCGTCCATGTGAACGCGCCTTGTTCAGTATCGGCAACATGGGCGGCCATGAAGGTTACTGCGGCTTGAAACGACGGCGGGCAATAAAAGCCATCAATAGCTGCGACCGAGGCAAAATCGGTGTCGATCCGGACAGACCGGCGAAATCTTGGTGTGATTGTTATCGGGTCGCTCATGCAGCCTCCCGCATATGTGGATTGGAAAGAGCATCATGAAGGTATTGCTGATCAAAGTCTGCCGAACGATTTCCTATGCGGATAATCTGCCGGAGACCGGCCGTTTCTGACCAGGCGAACGATCCGCCTGAGATATCTTCTAGTCGCTCAAGGCGTTCCACGATATCGTCTTCATTAAGTAGAAAGACTCGGCCGGGAGATCGTGGTGCGTATGCAACGTTTTCAAATGACATTGTATTTTGAGCAGGCGCGAATTTCCCCCAAAATTCATTAAGACAAAATAGAAATATTGCGTCCGGAAGGTTGCGTTTTCGTCCGCGGGAGAGTCGTGATCGCTGTCTGTCCATCGGGCGGATTAGCCCGAGTTCGGCAAGAATAGAATCGCCAGCATCGTTTGATCCACGACCACCAATATATGTTCTGAGCAGACATTGGAGATCACGGTCAACAGTCGTGGAGGCAACCCGACTCCATGCGCATTCCTGAGCGAGTGTTAGTAGGGGGGTTACAATATCTTGCCTGACAAAGCTGCCGCCGCGGAACTCATTGAAGAGCCAATAGGCCGATGTTAGTCGCGGGCGTGCAACTAGATGCCAATGAAGCAGCCATAAGGAGGAGTCTTCTTCAAGATATGGGTCAATTCCATTCTGGCCGAATAACATGTCTCCAAGCCACGTCGTGACGAGACCCTCACTTGTTTCATCAAGAATGCCGGTTCCGGTTGCCCAATATCGAATTGAGCCTACCATGTTTCGGCCAACGCCGAAGAGCGCAATTGATTCTGGATCACGGAACGCGTGGACGGCAGCCTTGGGTGACGGTGCGTCGATGACGGCACGATAGGCTTTTTGAAGCCATCCATAACGCAGAGGGAAGGTCTCATGCCCGGAAAAGCATGGGCGGTATTGATCGTTTTTTAATTCTTGAGCACTCACATCGCCTCCTGGGGATACCATCCAGCACGAAATGTTATATAGGGAACTGGAGAGTTCGTCCAGAACCGAGGACTAAATGCAAGCCGGAGATACCATCTACCTAGACTATCAGGCCGCGACGCCGGTGGATGAGCGTGTCTTGCGAGTGATGCAGGCCGCTTATTTCACTCACTTCGCCAACCCGCACTCAGCCGATCATGTTCTTGGTTGGCGAGCTGCTGCGGCGATCGATATTGCCGCAGTTCAGGTTGCCGACCTTTTCGGCCTTGGCGCCGATGATGTAATATTCACGTCAGGCGCGAGCGAGGCGAATGCAATGGCATTGAATGCTGCAAAAGCGATCGCTTCTCAAACAGGTCGCACCGAGGTTTTGATCGGCTCGGGTGATCATGGATCTATCCGCAATGAGGCAGACAGCAGCGGTTTGCTTGTGAAATATATTTCCATCGATGAACGGGGAGCGCCGGATCCAAACCATCTGCAAGCGCTAATAAGTGAGCGCACCGCGCTTGTTTCAGTGATCGGCGTAAACAACGAAAACGGAGCAATCGCTGAGCTAGGTGGAATCGCGGCTATCTGTAAATCCTACGGCATTCCCTTCCATGCTGACCTTGCGCAGGCTCCGCTTGCTACAAATATCGACCTGCTTGACCTCGATATACCGCTCGCAACAGTCTCCGCACACAAACTTTATGGGCCCAAGGGAATTGGTGCGCTTTTAGTGGGCCCGGGCGCTTCTGAGCTAATTAAACCTGTTATCATGGGGGCCGGTCAGCAAAACGGACGGCGCGGTGGAACGATGCCAACGGAGTTGATAATGGGGTTTGGTGAGGCTTGCCGACTTGTTGCGATTGAGGGAACTATTGAGCGTGATCGTATTTCGTCACTTAGAAATCGATTTGTGAAAATACTTGAGGAAAAACAGATTGCTAGGTTAGTTGGTGGACGAGTGGGGCGCCATCCAGGTAATGCGCTAATGCATTTCCAAGGGCGAAATGCTGCCGACTTGTTGGCTCGCTTGCAGCCCTATATAGCAGCATCGACTCAATCTGCTTGTTCCTCTGGTAGATTGCAGCCTTCCCATGTCCTAGTTGCCATGGGACTAGATAGTGAAACCGCATCGGAATGTATCAGGTTTAGTTTCGGTCGTTTCTCCGATGATAGTCAGGTTGAGCGAGCAACGGCACGTCTCGTTCAAGAGGTGGCACGAGGTTAAAGGTCGTGGCTGCAAAGTTAGACCTCTATCTGAATTGAGTGTCGGTATCGGGGGCTGCGTGCCCCCGCAACCACGCATTAAGCGACTGATATCGCACAGGAAAACCCGCCCTCACTGGCGGGTTTTTTGTTGCCCAAATCACCCGGCAGGAAACACATAGGAAACAAACGGAATCAAAGACC
>Ga0157365_10000781_pt1 | contig 13562 bp, 9 predicted proteins | sample AttsexASBM3_FD_111478 | JGI IMG/M metagenome (GOLD analysis project Ga0157365, IMG submission 111478) | Fungus gardens microbial communities from leaf cutter ant in Ribeirão Preto, State of São Paulo, Brazil - Atta sexdens ASBM3 | ecosystem: Host-associated > Fungi > Mycelium > Unclassified ... | reverse complement strand
CGCTGATTAACCTGCCGGGCAACGCACTCGGCTCGGCGTCCACCATCATCACCGGCAAGCGCCTTGGCAAAGGGCAGATTGGTCAGGCGGAACGCCAGCTGCGCCACGTCTTCTGGCTCTCCACCTTTATGCTCACCGCCATTGCGTGGCTGAGCGCGCCGTTTGCCGGGCTGTTCGCGTCGTTTTACACCCATGAAGAGGATGTAAAAGACGTCGTGAAGATCCTGCTGTGGCTCAACGCCGCGTTTATGCCCATCTGGGCGGCCTCGTGGGTGCTGCCCGCCGGGCTCAAAGGCGCGCGCGACGCGCGTTTCGCGATGTGGGTATCGATGCTTGGCATGTGGGGCTGTCGCGTGGTGGCGGGCTATACGCTCGGCATCGTGCTCGGTATGGGCGTGGTCGGCGTGTGGCTCGGGATGTTCCTGGACTGGGCCGTGCGCGGCGTCTTTTTCTACTGGCGTATGGTGAGCGGCAAATGGCTGCAGAAATACCCGCGCCCGCCAAAACGACCGGTGGTGCTGGATTCCCCCGCGCCGCCAGGCCAGCCGAAGGCGATGTAAGCCTGACGCTGAAATGCCACAAGCCCGCACAACGCGGGCTTTTTCATTGGGCTCTGCTAACGGCGCGAAGCGGCTTTATTAAGCCCGGCCATCAACGGCGTATTATGCGTTTTTGAGGTGTCCAGCATTATTAATCATTTAAAATTAAAACCGTATATATTTTGTATGTGTATTTAATGGTGAACTTTTATTTTTATTATGAATTTGCAGGCGGGCAATTTCTCTTTCGGCAAAAATAAAATTAAGCGCATTCATTCTTCCGGCATGGCCGCTGCCGCCTGGGTTCGGGTACAACTATGCGCGCTTAAACATGTTTTATTACGTTTTCCCCGATTGACCCGGTTATTTTGCAGCATATTCTGTCTTTCCGTTGTGATTAAGACCTGTGGGATCCCTGCTGCCGTGTGCAGCCATCGGCTGGTAAAGGAATACGTAATGAATACCTTGCAAAAACAATTTGACGGTCAGAGCCGTTATTGGCTGGAAATTAATAACAGCCGGGTGACGCCGGACGTGCTGAACTTCCGTGGGCGCGAAGCGCTTAATGAACCTTTTACATGGCGCATTGTATTCACGACCCCGCAGCGCGACGTAACGCAGACCGATGTTCTGCTGAAATACGCCAGCCTGAGTATGCGTTCCGGTCGCGTGGTGCATGGCATCATCACCGGTTTTGAGTGGCTGGGAACGACAGCCGACCAGACGCATTACGCGGTGACGCTTTCATCGCGACTGTCGCTGCTCAATCTGACCCGGCGCTGCGCGGTGTACCAGAATCTCTCCGTACCTGAACTGGTGGAACAGATCTTGCGCGCGCACGGGCTGGAAGGGCCGGACTTCCACTTCCGACTCGAGCGCGTATATCCGCCACGCGACCTGATCACCCAGTGGCGGGAAACGGATCTTGCGTTTATCCGGCGTGTTCTTTCTGAGGTGGGCATCTGGTTTCGCAGCGAAATGAACGCGGCGACGCAGCAGGAGACGGTCATTTTGGGCGACAGTCAGCTTAACTGCGCGTTCGGCGTCAGCGTGCCCTTTCAGGAGCCGTCCGGGCTGTACGACGGCGCAGAAGCCTCGGTGTGGGATGTCCGGGTCTGGCATCACACCGTCACCGGCGAGGTGCGAACCCGTGACTATAACTATCGCGACGCCAGCATGCTGATGGATTTGGCCGTCGCCATTCGCAGCGCCGCCATCACCACCGGCGAGCACTATCGCTATGGCGCGCCGTTTCTGGCGGCGGGGGATGACGCCATCTCTGCCCCGGAAACCGAAAGCGGCGCGTTTTACGCCCGCATCCACCATGAGCGCGAACTCAATAAGGCCACGCGGCTGCACCTGTTCAGCAATGCCGCGCATCTGACGCCGGGGCAGGTGCTGGAGACGCCGGGCAGCTCGCTTGCCGCGTTGCAGGAAGGGATGCTGATTACGCTTGCCACTTTCCGTGCGGCACGCGATACGCGCCTGCATGTCTCGCTATGGGGCATTCCTTATAGCGAACGGGTGAACTATCGCCCGGCGGAGCTCATCCGCCCGGAAATTCATGGCACCTTACCCGCCCGTATCGAGAGCCGCGAGCCGCATGACACTTACGCCCATCTGGACAGCGCAGGCCGCTACCGCGTGAAACTGGATTTCAGCCGCGAGGATGCGGAGCCGGGTTACCACTACCTGTGGGTGCGTCTGGCAAAGCCCTTTGCAGGTGAAAATTTTGGCTGGCACATGCCGCTGCTTGACGGCACCGAGGTCAGCATTGCGTATGACGGCGGCAATATCGACCGCCCGTATATCGCCCATGCATTTCACGACGCAGAACATGTCGATCTGGTTAATCGCGACAACCGCAGCCAGAACATTCTGCGCACCGCCGCTGACAATACGCTGCGGATGGAAGATCGGCGCGGGCAGGAGCATGTAACGCTCAGTACGCCTTACGGCGCGACGCAAATGAACCAGGGGCAGATAGTCGATCAACAGGACAAACCCCGGGGTTGCGGCTTTGAACTGCGCACCGATGAATATGGCGTTATCCGTGTGGCGAAGGGGCTGTTTATCACCGCCGATGGGCAGACCAAAGCGCAAGGCGAGGTGCTGGAAAGGGAAACGGCCCTTCAGGAAATCGAACACTGCCTCACTCAGCTCCGGCAGTTAGCCGCTGCCGCAGAACAGGCACAGGCGCTGGAGGCGGATATCGCCAGTCAGCTTGCGATGTTTGACGCGCGGTTAACGCCGCTGAATGACATGATCCATGTCCACGGCCCGCAAGGCGTGGCGTTCACCAGCGGCGAACATTTGCAGATGGCGGCCAGCCAGAATGTGGCGGTGAACGCCGGGGGAGGTATCAGTCTCGGGTCGATGGGGAACACGACCCTGATGGCAGGAGAGAAAATCGGCCTGTTTGCCCATACCGGCACGCTGAGCGTGATATCGAGCGAAGGCCCGGTACAGATGCAGGCGCAGAACGGCGCGATGTCGCTCGGCGCGCAACAGAAGGTGAGCCTGGTGTCGACCGCCGACATGCTGTTTGCGGGCAAGAAAAAGATCACCCTGATCGGCGGCGGTAGCTACCTGAAAATCGAAGAAGGAAACATCGAGTACGGGACGACCGAAACGTATTTACGCAGGGTGGAGCGGACGTATGTTGGGCAGTCTGCCTCGCAACCGGTGGATTTCCCGCAACTTCACCCGGTGATTCAGGGCAACATCTGTATTACCTGCCTGCTAAAAGCTATTCAGGCAAATGACGCCATGGTACAGGGGGTATAACGATGGACACGACCGCGTTACTTGCAGCATTACCCGACGGAACAGATGAAAAGATCTGTCTGCTGTTTGAGGCAGGCGCACAGTCGGAAAGCGATTTTCTGGCGTTCCGGGCGAAACACGAGCACAGGCTGCACTCGCTGTATATTCATCCACAGCTTGTGGCACTCCAGAATTACGGACCGTGGCTGCTTGAAGTTGATGATAAGGCGCAGTTGCGTGACTTTCTGAATCTGCTGTCAGGCAGCGTAGCGGTCATTGCTTACACGCATCATTTGCCTTTCCTCGCAATTCAGTTGTCTCGCGGCTGCACTATCGTTTCGCCAGCAGGCTCTACCGCGCTGGTCCGCTTCTACGCAAGTCATGTCATTCCGGTGCTGGCCGCCTGTACGGAACATAACTGGCACGCTTCATTGTTCAGCGGCATTACACAATGGTGGCTGCCCGGTGAAACGCAGTGGCAACCCATCAGCATTACGCCATCGAAGACAGCAAGCAATGAAGCACCCCTTATCCGGCTGGATAACACTACCTGGGAGCAAATCTCCGATAAGCCGGAGGTGAACAGCGTGCTGAATGTGTGGCAGACAATGGCCACCAGCCAGTCGTTCCCGGCATGCGCGCAGCGGCTGATGGTTATCAGGGCGCTGAAGAAAGCGGCGAGTCTGGGGCTGGAAAAGTCCGCAGATCGCGTGCTCTATGCGCTTTGTTATCTTAATGGCGAGAAAACGAGGCTGGAATCAGAGGCGGTATGCGCGTTACTTCCGGGCGTTATTGCTGGGAAGGTGCCACTGGCAGACGTATTGCTCAAAACTGCGGTCGAGTAAGGACTGGATGAGACAACCGGCACTGGTGCAGCGGCGCTGGGTGCCGGTTAACAAGGAGCGGTTATGGTATTAGAAGGTTTTGAACTGAATTATATCGAGAAGTGGCTGCCGGAGGCGTCCGTGAAATACAAAGATGGCAGCCCGGCGGTCAATCTCGGTCTGATTATGACGGTGTTTTTTAAGGACGGGCATACGCCAGAGGTTCGTCGCAGAATGGTCGAGTGTGTCGATCGCTTTTATGCCGAATTTAAACCTTGCCTGAAAAAGCACCTCACCAAAAAATGGGTGGGTATTACGGAGAAGAATTACGCTAAAAAACGACAGGAGATTATCGATTCCACCCCGGAAGAGATCTTTTCCTGGTATATGGGCAGCGCAGAGGAAGATTTTTTAGCGCCTGACTACAGCATATTAATTATGGGAAAAAGGATTTTTCATAAGGATACTGATCGTTCAGTTATTAAATTAACGTTCCCGCTCTCGCTGCTGAAAGAGCCTGATGGTAAAGCACGATATGAAGGCTGGCTGCTGTGGTTGTGTAACGTCTTTGCCGTAGAAAGCGGTTATGCCGGGCTGTCGTTTGTTCTTCCTTATTCGCGTGAGCGGATGTTCCCGTATGAGTATGCCCTGGCGCAGCGTTTTTCCGGCGTGATGGTGGATTCTATTGGTACGCTTGAAGGCAGGCGGGCAGTTAATAGTCTCAAAGGAGCCTGCTGGTACACCATACTGGGAACCCCGTGGCTGGAAAAACTGGGCGGTGCACAAAGGTTAACGCATCGTCTGGCTAAAACGCCTGAAATCAGCCTGCTGCCCTACAGCAACGGCGTGATCCTCAGGGCGGGTGAGCTGCCACCGCCACTGGGTGACATGAAAACGGAAGGGTTACCGCCACTGTTGATCAAGGTAAACCAGCTTATTCGCCCTGTCCGGTATGACGGCCATAATGGCCTGCACTTTTATTCAGACTATGAAAACTTACAGTTTGAGAAAGCCTCGTCCATGGCCTGGTTTGCCCGCTTTGACGACGCGAGCGCGCTGTTGGATAAAGCGGAAACAGACGAATCCTGCGAGCCCGTGCGCATTCAGTGCTGGACTGACGATATCGCCCCTTATGCGGGGCAGTGGGCCGCGACCGTGAACGGCAGGACTGAGTATATCCAGACACGGGCAGGGCAGAAGATGCCGCCCTTTGAGGATAAAGACGGTAAGCCGCACCGGGCCTGCTGGACGTTGCTAAAGCGGGATGACAAAGGCAGCGTGTTTGCGTTACCTGAAGATGACTGATCCAAAAACAGCAGATACAAAAACCCGGCAATCCGTATCAGACGTACCGGGTTCGTTTGTTTTATAACTCTCTAAGACTCACTAAAACATCTCAGAACTAAAATCTGGCTCCTCTGACTGGATGCGACTTGTTTCATATCATATTCACCTTGAATAATTTTAATTGTAAATTTCGAGGCAAGGTCCTTAATAAGGCCCCAGGCTCGGCTACTTATTAAAGTTTGACGTATGTCTTGTTTTTACAGAGATGGATGGTTAGTATTCAACGACTTTTGTAACCAACATAAGATAGTTTTTCTGGGGTCACGATCAATTCGCACCAGTTTTCAACAGAGGCAGTGATGTAGTGAATCTGGTATCTGATTGTGGGGGAGTGGTTGATGGTAAAAAATTCATATTATGAGGAATGACATGTTCAACGCTTTTGATTTGAAAGGCTTCTGGAAAGACAATGCTGAGTCGAAAAAAGACTTTATCAGTCAGGATGTTTCTGATGAACAAATACAGCAATGCGAAAAACAGCTAGGCTTTAAACTACCAGACTCTTACATTGCCTTAATGAAAGGGCATAATGGTGGAATTCTCGGCAGAGATGTGTTTCAAAAAAAGGATGCTAACGGGAAAATTATAAAATCTGTTATTTGCGAGTTTCTCAATGCTATCGGTGGTGAAAAACGTTTCTCACTTCTGTCAGACTGGAGCAAATGGATACGAAAAGGATACCGCTCTGGTATTCTCATTGGCCTGCATATGCCCGACAGCGGACATGCTAAGCAATACTATCTTGATTATTCGCTATGTGGTTCGCAGGGGGAACCAAGAGTGATATGTCATACCAGAATCTGGCGTGATAACACTACGCAGGAAATTGATTTTGAACTGGCAGAAACATTTGAAAGTTTTGTCAAAGGTCTTGTAAAAAGGCCTAAAATCCCACCTTTCGATTTTTGCAGTTTCAATGAAAAATTAAAAGATATAATAAAAGAAATTTTTGCCGAGACTATAAAAAAACATGCTGATGAAACTATAAATTCTTTTGGTTTATATACCACAGACGAAGTCTCTTTTATTGCGACAGCATTTAACACAAAAGAACATTTTGAAAGACTTGCAAAAAGCAACAATGAAGATGAGTTTTATAAATATTCCACGGCCAACTGGAAGTATGAAGGAACAGAAGATAAAAATTGTAATGAAATTTTCATTTTGTCGGAGCAACTGGAAGAATATTCTGCCTTACTTTTAACGGATGCAAGTTTAAGAACTTTTCGTAACAAACTCATCGATAACTGTGCGTTAGTGCTTGAAGAACTTAAACAAGAAAATTTCTTCAAAGACCGCTGCAAAAATACGGTGACGTTGATGGTAAACCTGGCGCAGGACGATCTGCCGACAGCTAAATATAAAAAGTTAATTCAACAATTAAATTAATGCGTTGTGCAGGGGTGGAATCAAACTACTGGCTTTTCAACTGGTTATAACATACCGTTCTCAAAAGGTAGCACTGTGTTTTTTCGCCCTATCATTCCGTTCTCTATACCACTGGAAAATTGAAGGATTGCGCCAGCTCTTGCGCCGCAGCCAATCGCGGCTCTTTCATGCGGGCAGGGGCACTAGCTTTTCTCTTTGCCGCGGGTGCGATGCTTCATGTATCAGAGCTTGAGCCGCCGGGTTTGATTGGCAGGTACATGTCTTAACAGTTGGTAAACCTGAAGGATTTGTCGGTGGGTTTGATCTTGCGGACAACGATATCGGTTAATGCCACAGGCGAAGGCAACTGGCAGGCATCGAATCGTAAGCGGCCCGATAATGTGCCCAAAAACAGCAGATACAAAAAACCCGGCAATCTGTATCAGACGTGCCGGGTTAGTTTGTTTTATAACGCTCCAGGATTTGTTAAAACATCCCAGAACTAAAATCTGGCTCCTCTGACTGGACTCGAACCAGTGACATACGGATTAACAGTCCGCCGTTCTACCGACTGAACTACAGAGGAATTGCGAGAACGGGGCGCATAGTAACGGCAGCGTTCGGGGTTGTCAAAGCCTGAATGTAAAATGCTGAACCATTTGCTGAATAATTCTGCAAATCCTGGCGCAGCCCGCGCTGCGCCAGAATCAGTCAGCGGAACGGCGGCTCGTTAAAGGTGCGCAGTTTACGCGAATGCAGGCGTTCGCCCTCGGCGCGCAAGAGGTCGATGGCGCGAATGCCAATCTGCAAATGCTCGGAAATCGCGCCCTCGTAGAAGCGGTTCGCCTGGCCTGGCAGTTTGATTTCGCCATGCAGCGGTTTATCCGAGACGCACAGCAAGGTGCCGTACGGCACGCGAAAGCGATACCCTTGCGCGGCAATGGTGGCGCTTTCCATGTCGATGGCCACCGCGCGGCTCAGGTTGAACCGCAGCGCCGAGGCGGAATAACGCAGCTCCCAGTTGCGGTCGTCCGTGGTCACCACGGTGCCGGTGCGCAGCCGCTGTTTCACCTCTTCGCCCGGCATATTGCTCACAAGCTTGGTGGCGTCATAGAGCGCGCGCTGCACTTCGGCGATGCTCGGCACCGGAATATCCGGCGGCAGCACGGCGTCCAGTACGTGATCGTCGCGCAGATACGCATGGGCGAGCACGTAATCGCCAATCGACTGGCTCTCACGCAGGCCGCCGCAGTGGCCAATCATCAGCCAGACATCCGGGCGGAGCACCGCGAGGTGGTCGCAAATGGTTTTTGCATTCGACGGCCCGACACCGATGTTCACAAGCGTAATGCCCTGGCCGTCGGCGGTAATCAGGTGCCAGGCGGGCATCTGATGCTTTTTCCAGGCGAGGTCGGAAATCGCCGCTTCCGGCGCCTCGGTGTCGGCGGTGATCCAGGTGCCGCCCGCGCAGGAGAGCGCGACGTAAGGGCTTTCCGGGTCGAGGATCTGGCTGCAGCCCCAGCGCACGAATTCATCCACATAGCGCGTGTAGTTGGTAAAGAGCACGAAGGGTTGAAAGTGCTCGACCGGCGTGCCGGTGTAATGGCGCAGGCGCGCGAGCGAGAAATCGACGCGGCGGGCGTCGAAGTGCGAGAGCGGATAAAACTCGGTCGGGTGGAACAGGCCATCGGCGGTTTCATCGCCAATCTGCGCCAGCTCGGTGGTCGGAAAGTGGCGGGTGAGGCCCGCGCTCATTGAGCGATCCAGCGTCAGCGCCGAGCCGTCGATGACATACGGATAAGGAATTTCATGCTGCGACGGACCCACTTCGATGGTCGCGCCGTAATCTTCATAAAGCAGGATCAGCTGCTCGCGCAGGTAGCTGCGAAACAGTCCCGGCCGCGTAATGGTGGTGGTGTAGCAGCCCGGATGCGTGAATCGTCCGTAAGCGCGCGTCTTCTGCGCCCGGCGCGCATCGCCATCCCAGCACACCCGCAGTTGCGGGTAGACAAACAGGCCTTCAGCCCGGCGGGCGTCTTCGGGCAGGGTACCGCTCTCAATAAACGCTTTAATCGCGTCGCGCAGGGCGTTGACCGCGTCATCATACAACGCTTCCAGCTTGTCGAGCGCCTCATCGGGCGTCAAAGATGTTGCAGTGGTATTCATCTGGTCTCCTGGTCCCTCGTGGCACAGCAAGAGAAATGCTGTGCCTGATAACATGCCACAGGTTTATGAAACTAAACGTAATGGTGCAATGGCATAAATCTGTAAAGTGTGCCTGTATGCGCATCGCGCCAAACCGGCTCCGCTTATTTCGCCCATCCTCCGGCCTCCGCTCACTCCGTTAAGCATTCACTTTATGAATAAATATTTTCACTGATTATGTCCATGTTTTTAGAGACGAAAGGGTCAATCGCCTTATTCAGAGGCCCGTATGAGGGTTTATTCCCGCCTTGCCATGGCGGGACACAGGTATACTGACTCTCTATATGGCTCAAACATGCAGGAAAAAAATGCTATCTACCCTGATTTATCGTAGCCGGGCGCGAGGGGATATCGACCAGGCGAGCCTTGCGGCGATAGTAAGGCAGGCGCAGACGCGTAATGCGCAGATGCAGGTCAGCGGCATTCTGGTTTTTGATGGACACCAGTTTCTGCAGGTGCTGGAAGGGCCACTGAGTTCGGTCGAGGCGCTGTTCGCGCGCATCAGCAACGATGAACGGCACGACTTTGTGGTTGAGCTGATGCGCGACTACGCGCCGCGTCGGCATTTTGAGAATGTCGGGATGACGCTGTTTGATCTGCGCGATGCCCAAGCGCACGCGGTGCTCAAATCCGTGGTGCAATCAAGCGTGGTGCCGTTCAGCCTCGCCCGCGAAGCGCGGGTGTATAAATTTATCCGCTCCTTTCTGGGTTGCCCGGACAGCCAGCAGATCGCCCGGGAATTTCAGCCGGACGCCTGGCGGGTCGAAAGCCTGCCGTCGCGCCCGCAACCCGCTTCGCCGTCCGCCGTGCATAATGCCACCTGCCAGTTTGCGTTGCAGCCTATCGTGGCGCCGCTCGCCGGCAAAATTAAAGCCTTCGAGGCGCTTATCCGCACCGCTGACGGTGGCTCGCCTGCCGCCTGGTTTGCCGCGTTGTCCGGCGACGCGCTCTATGAGGCCGATCTCCACGCTAAAGATGCCGCCTTTGCGCTCGCGAAAGCGGTGAACATCGGCAGCCATATGATTTCAGTCAACCTGCTGCCCGGTTCGCTAGTGCGGGTGCCGGACGCGGTGGCGATTTTGCTCTCGCAAATCGCGCGTCACGGCCTGTTGCCGCAGCAGGTGATTGTCGAAATCACCGAAAGCGAAGTGATCACGCACTTTGATGCCTTTGAGCACGTCATCCGCCAGCTGCGCGCGGCGGGAATTAATCTCGCGATAGACGACTTTGGGGCCGGGTTCGCCGGGCTGTCGCTGCTGACGCGCTTTCAGCCAGGGCTTATTAAAATCGACCGCAGCATCGTTACCGATATTCATCTTTATGGCCCGAAACAGGCTATCGTCTACGGCATTCTTCGCAGCTGTGCTGAGCTGGAGATAACTGTGGTGGCGGAAGGCGTGGAGAAAGTAGAGGAGTGGTGCTGGCTTTCGGCGGCGGGTATCAAGTACTTCCAGGGCTATCTCTTTGCCAGACCCGCGCTGAACTGCGCCCCGCCCGTCAGCTGGCCGGTTACCGCGGTGTAAGCGCGTCAGGACGCAGTCCCTCAATAAATTTGAACCATTATGTGAAACAAATGGCATTTATTCTTGCCCGTTATGAGTCCAGAGTGGGAGCACTGAACCAGACTACGCGGCGGGCATCGCGCACTTTGCACCAACGCTGCCCGCCCTGAAAACGGGATCGTTATGAAAAAAATCGGCTTTTTGTCATTTGGCCACTGGACGCCGTCGCCGCAGTCCGCCACCCGCACCGCGGCAGACGCGCTGGTGCAATCCATCGATTTAGCCGTCGCGGCAGAAGAACTGGGGGCGGATGGCGCGTATTTCCGCGTACACCACTTCGCCCGTCAGCTCGCCTCGCCGTTTCCGCTGCTGGCCGCCATCGGTGCCAGAACACGTCATATTGAAATTGGCACCGGCGTTATCGACATGCGTTATGAGAACCCGCTCTACATGGCGGAAAGCGCTGGGGCGGCGGATCTTATCTCCGGCGGGCGTTTGCAGCTTGGTATCAGCCGCGGTTCGCCGGAGCAGGTGATCGATGGCTGGCGCTATTTCGGCTATGCGCCTGACGCCGGTGAAAATGAGTCCGACATGGCGCGTCGTCATACCGAAGCGTTGCTTGAGGTGCTGCGCGGGGAAGGGTTTGCTAAGCCTAATCCGCAGCCGATGTTCGCTAATCCGCCCGGTCTGCTCCGGCTTGAACCCTGGTCCGAGGGGCTGCGCGAGCGGATCTGGTGGGGCGCTGGCTCCAATGCCACGGCGGTCTGGGCGGCGACGCTTGGAATGAATCTGCAAAGTTCCACGCTGAAGGATGATGAAACCGGCGAGCCATTCCACATTCAGCAGGCGCAGCAGATCCGCGCCTACCGCGCTGCCTGGGCCGAGGCCGGACATACCCGCACGCCCAGGGTGTCGGTGAGCCGCAGTATTTTTCCGCTTATGGACCACCGGGATCGCGCCTGGTTTGGCGGGAGCCGTGATGACAGCGATAAAGTCGGTTTTCTGGATGAGAAGACCCGCGCCATCTTCGGGCGCAGCTACGCGGCCGAGCCCGAGGCGCTCATAGAACAGCTTAAGCAGGATGAGGCGATCGCCGAAGCCGATACGCTGTTACTGACGGTGCCGAACCAGCTGGGCGTGGAGTATAACGTCCACGTAATTGAATCGGTGCTGAAGCACATCGCCCCGGCAATGGGGTGGCGCGACTAGCGCACCGCAGAAAAGCAAAAAGCCCGCTAAAAAGCGGGCTTTTTTAAATTTGGCTCCTCTGACTGGGATCGCCTTTGCCATTAACTGGATAATAAGTAAGCTAAATTATCCAGCCAGCGATAGTAGCCCGCACTGCGGCGATTACTCATCAGAGCCCGCCAGTGAGTCAGCATCTCTTCCAGCTCAATTTTTCGCTTCAGTTGTTCCTGCGAGAGATAGCCGATAGCAGCTTCAAACATTTCCCGGTGTTGCTCGATGAAGCGTTTACGCAAAATGTCACACCAGTTACCTTCGGGGTAACGCTTTTGATACTGAGCCATAACCTGTTTTGCCCGGGTGACTTGCTGCCATTGTTTCCGGAGCGTAGCGATATCAGCACACAGGCTCACCAGATTTTCTTCCTGCTGCACATAGGGAAATTATTACAGCTGTAATAATTTAAGGTTTTACCTTACAGGGCAGACAGCCAGAAACTATCAAAACTGTACCCGCCGGATTATTCTGCTGGCGCAGGGCGTCCTGCCCTGTCGCCATACAGATCAGGGACATTGTTCCCTGGCGACCTGGCAGTGGACACACAGTCTGACGCCAGGTATCAGTTGCCGGCGTTTTTCAGGGATGAGGTCTCCACAGTCGAGGCAAAAATCACGCGAGGGAGAGCACGATGGTTCCGGACGGGACTGCGCGAGGATCTGGCGCAAATTTTCATTATAGATCGTGACGTTCATAAACTGCGCTGAAGCACGGCTTAGCACGAACAGTTCATCAAGCGACAGTTCATTGATGGCGTTAAGTTCATCGTAGGTGAAACCCAGCGCTTCGCAGTGCCGGATATTACTTTCTTTCAGGGCGTGCAGGGCATCAGTCAGCACGACAAAATTGGGGGCTGGCGTCATGGAAATGCTCCTTCCTGCTGTTTTTCATGCAGGCGGCGGAGTATGCGGATTAGCCGGAATATCTGGATCACGAGTGTGTCATTAAACAGGGCAGGCTGAGTGGGGGGCCGATCAGCAACTGATGCCAGGTCGTTGCTTCGCCCGGCAGCTTTCCGGCGAGAAACGCCAGTAACCGGAACAGCAGCATGGCATCCGTGGAAAGTTTCCCTTCCGGGCTGGCGATATCAAAGCCGCTACGTTCTGACGGTGTGACGAGGTGCTCCAGACCGGCGGTGGCAGCCAATTCCCATACTGCCTGATCGGCAACCGGAGCCAGATATTCAGGCGTATCGTTCAGGGAATCGATCTGCCATATCATCTCGGGATCACCAGGCCTGCCACGGCTTTGTGGCAGTGGTGTCGGGGTATCCGCGTTGTTATCCACAGGGCCCCCGGAAACCGGCAGGGGGATGAACTCTTCTGTCCTGGAGGAGTCATCAGAGGCATCACGACTGGTGGTGTCGCTTTTCTCAGGGATGTCGTCGGGCTGACGGGCCTTTTTTTCCTCCGCAGGAAGCTGACAGGCATGTTGCTGTGCGACCTCTGGCAGTGTGGGTTCGGCAATGCCGAGTAACTGCCAGCGTTTCTGGTTCAGGCTGTCTGTCACCAGCGCGATGGTATTGTAATCAATGTTCAGCGCCTGGCTCATTAAGCCTGTCAGTTCATCCCGGAGATGTTCATATGAGAAACCTGCCGGCGGCCCGTTAAAGGATGTCAGGGCGAGAACGAAAATATCGTCAAACAAGGGCTGCCCCCCCGTTATCCGTTGCGTGCTGATGCCAGAACTGTCCGGCGTTACTGCGTAACAACAGGATTTTTTCAACGCCCAGGCAGAAGAGACCGCCATACAGTACGTCAGGGATATGG
>Ga0157365_10000780_pt1 | contig 13565 bp, 17 predicted proteins | sample AttsexASBM3_FD_111478 | JGI IMG/M metagenome (GOLD analysis project Ga0157365, IMG submission 111478) | Fungus gardens microbial communities from leaf cutter ant in Ribeirão Preto, State of São Paulo, Brazil - Atta sexdens ASBM3 | ecosystem: Host-associated > Fungi > Mycelium > Unclassified ... | reverse complement strand
GCATCGAGCTGCTCGGTCGCACCGGTCGCGCGCTCGACCGCGTCGAACATCGGATCGAACGGATCAACGCCGCCGATCCGGCCGAGCGTCGCGTCCAGTCGGTCGAGTATCGCACTAAGACGATCGACGTTGGTTTCGCCGCCGGTGACGAACTCAAGCCGGAATTCAGCGGTGAGCTGACCCGCCATCGATCACTCCTGAAGGGCGTCGCGCTGCGCCTCGACCAGATCCGCCTGCGCCGCGAGCCAGAACGCGATCTCGGGCCATCTCATGGCCAGGAACGTATCGCGCTCCCAGCCCGTGGCGCTCGCCAGCGAGATTACGCAGACGGACCAGTTGGCAGGCCAGCGTCCGTAAAAATGCCGATCACCGCATTCACGCGCATCCAGTCGCGACCGTTCATGCTTTTCACGATCGTCTCGCCCTTCGCGCCTGGAATGCGCATCGAGCGGGTGAACATGACCATGGTCGCGGACGTGCCCGATTTTCCGCGCGCGCCCGAGGCCGCGAGCATGTCGGCGCCGGTCAGGTCATGCAGCGTAAGCCGGTCGACGACTTCCTTCGTCTCGCTGCCCTCGTTGCGCCAAGTGATTGTCACCGGCTTCAGCAGATCGATCTCGACGGTGTCGTCGTCGATCCACCGCGCACCGTGCGGGAGTGCAGGACGATCGACGACAACACGATCGTCAAGCGCATCGTCTCCACGCGAGACCATCATGAAGGGCGTGTCGTGTTCAGGATGAGGCACCGATCAGCTCCTGCTGTGTTCCGAAGTTCCAGGTGATCTCGGCGCTTCCGTCGTCCTGCATCTCCGGCGCATCGAGAATATAGGCGGAGGGCATCGTCCAGGTCTGGCCGGTATCGGCCTGCACCTGAAGCTCGCCCGCGTCGCCGGGATTGAACTGCGAGAGAGACGCGCCGGCTTCGATGAAAACGGTCGCGCGCGCCATGCCCTCGCGGAACTGCTGGCTACGCAGAACCTTGCGGCCCGCGACCTGCGTCCGGTTCGCCATGGAGGCGAGACGGAGCCGGCCGCCCTTTTTGGTATCCAGGGACTGCCCAAGCCAGGACAGTGTCAGGATACCGATCGTCTGTGAGCCCGACATGGCCGATTACCCCTGCACCTGGATGACGTTGGCCAGCATGATCAGCGATCCCATCACCATGATCGGGAGCTGGCTGTTCACGCGATCGCGATTCGTGGCGTCGCGCTGGAACACGGCCTGGGCCGCATAGGTGCCGGCATCGTCCAGCCACCCCTGCGCCTCGTAGAGCGTGTATTGCGCGGACCATGATCCCGCGAGCGTGCGCACCGTGACGGTCCCGGTCGACCCTGCGGCGGGCGCGCCCTCGTCGGCGAGCTTCGCGCGCGGATAGGTCTGGGCGATATAGGTGTCCCACTCCCATCGCACGCGCGTCACCGTCTTCGGCACCATCACGTCCTGCGGTTTCTGCGTCGCGACGCCGCTCAGCGGATCGATCTGGTAGGTGGTCACCACCCGTTCCAGATAGACCGTCCCGTTCGCGTCCAGCGTGAAGGTGGAGCCGCCGAGCCCCAGCAGCACCGATCGCTCGCTGTCACTGTAGAGATCGACCGGATCAGGGCCGAGCCCCTCAAGCCCCGTCAGCACCAGTGTGCGGAGCTGCCGGGCCGGATCGGCGTTGAGGCTCTGCGCGGAAACCGCCGCGAAGATCGCGGCCGCGCGCCATGGCGCCCAGCGCGGATTATAGGCGGGAAGGCCCGACATATACTGGCAGTTCAAGGTGGCGCTCAGCGTCTGATACGCCGAGGACGCGCCGCGAAAACCGAACCATACATGGCTGTCGCGATTGACCATGGCGCCGTAGCGGCGCTGCGCCTCGGCGACCAGCGTCGAAAGATTGGCCGGATCGTTCAGCGTGCAGACGATATCCGTATACCAGATGGTCGATACGATATTCAGCGCGGACTGGACGCTTGGCGCGCCTGTCCCGTTCGCCATCCCACTGGTCGTTATGGTGATGCCCGGCACCTGATCGGACGACAATGCACTGACCCGCAGGTCGATATCGTTGAAGATCGCCCCCGCTTCCCACGTCGTCAGATTGACCGACGAGCCGTTCAGCGACGCCTCACACCCGGTCGCGGCATCGAGCGGCGCGAGGCCGGTGCCACCCATGGCCGTCACGATGGCCTGGGCGACCGACGCCGCCGTAGCACCCGCCGCTACCGGAACGGCGAAGCGCTGTCCCATGACGGAAACCGCCACCTGTCCGGACGCGGTCGCCGTGCCCGAAACGGCGAACGAACCCGTCGACTGAGTGGCACCGCTCGACGGCGCCACCGCGATCACGTCGAACGACAGCCCCGGCGCGGCAGCGGTGATGTCCGCCACGACCTGAGCAAGCGCCGACCCTGTCCCATACAGGGATGACGCCTGTGCGGGCGAGGGATTGTTCGTCACGATATTGGCCGCGTAATTCGACTGCCCGACCACCAGCAGGCGACACGGCATCGCGGCCAGACTGCCGGCCGCAGGCACGTCCTGCACCTCGGTGTAGGAACCGGGCACGTTCCAGTCGCCGGGGATCTGGTCGAACACGATATCGACGGCGTCAGTTGCGGCGGTCGCGGCAGCGGCGGACGATCCCGTCAGGCTCTGGCTCATGATTTTGCCTTTCCGGCGTCAGACGATGCGGCAGGCGTCGCGAGGACCGCGGCGGCGGGAGCTGCGGACGTCGGCTCGGCTTTCGTTGCCGTCGACGAGACCGGCAGGATCTCGCGCCGGCGCAACTTCACCGACCAGTAGGGGTCGTTTTCCTCGACACTGAAACTGTCAGGCACTTTCGCGCCATTCGGCGCGCGCACCACAAAACCCGGCGCCACCGTGACCTTGATCACGCTCATTGGGGATCTCTCACATTCAGGATTGAGGGCTCCGGTTCGTCGAGCGACGCCGTCTCCCAGGTGTTGGCCAGGACGAGAAAATCATCGAGCGAGGCCGCCACGTCAGACAGGTCGATCGCCACGTTCTCGATCGCGACTTCCAGGGCGGCCGTCGCCGTGTTGTCGCGAACCCAGCTCGGCGTCTCTCCGGACAACTGTCGAACCTTGCAGGTGCCGACGCCCGCGATCGTATGACCATGCAGGGCCGCCGCCAGCAGCACCGACATGCCCAGCATCCCGGGTTTCAGAGAGGAGCCCGCGATCAGGGTTTCGACATTCGTGCTCTCGACGATGCCGAACACGCCGAACAACAGCGTTCCGCGAAACACGCGCCCGTTCTCGCGGGACGGCTCCCAGCCGCGCCACCCGATCCCGATCATCGGCGTGCGCCTCAGCACCTCCGTCCAGACCGGCTGCGAGGCCCTGGCGGGAATTGCCTTCACGGGATAGAGGCCCGACGGAAACACGCACGCGATCCGGTTCTTGATGCCGAACCAGGCGACGCCCAGAACATTCCCGCCGATCAGCGGCTGCAACCGCTCCAGCTCGTTCATCCGAACCGCCCGGTGCCCAGCGCGGGCGCACGCGTCTGCACCTGCGACCAGTCCTGCGACGTGTTCGGCAAAAGCTCGCCGTTGAGCGTGACCTTGCCATCCTTGACGGATCTGAGCCACGAAAGCGCGCTCTTATGCCCGTTCGAGACTTTTTCCGCCGGCGTGCTATCGCCACCGACTGAGAGCGCATACCGCGCCAGCGCGCAGGCGACGCCGGTCATTTTCGGCGTAGGGGTCGCGACCGGGGTCACGTAACGCTCGCGCAGATACCCGTCGATCTCGTCGGACGCTTCCGCCAGCGCCGTGTTCACGGCGTTCGCGTTGATCGTGTCCATGCTGCCGCCGAACGTGCTGCTGATTTCCAGCAGCTCCGTCTCGCCGTACCGAAGGATCATGTCGGAGATCTGCGCATACGACATGGATCAGGAAACCACCACGACCTTCAGCTTGGGCTCGCCGCGCAGCAGTGTCATCTGCGCCTCAGTCCATGTGCCGGGCGGATAGACGGCGAATGCCGGGTGCTCGATGCCGGCGCGCCGGAAATTCGGCGAGGCGCAGACGATCAGGGTGTCGCCCGGCTTAAGCAGAACCTCGCCCGCCTTCGTGAGCAGCGCGACGGAGGTGATGACGGGCTCCGCCACGGTTGCCGTTTCGACGCCGGTGCTCCCGGCCCCATCCTTGAGATCGTGGCGGGCAGCCGAACCGGCCCCGTCGACGATCGCGTTCGCTGCGGCGTCAATGACCGGAGTATCGCTCACACTGATCTTGCCCGCGTTCGCGGGCGCATTCTTCGCAGCCATCATCAGCCTCCGTAAGCGGCCTGGGACAGGCGGGGCGCGACCATCATGTCGGCCGCGTCGATCCACGGGTTGGCGGCGGTGCCCTGCGCGCCGTTCTGTACGGTGGGCACGAACTGCGACTTCAGCAGGTAGCGCGCCGACTGTTCCAGATTGGAAGGCACCACCAGCAGGTCGGGCACGATCCCGTAAGGCGTGCCGTCCGCGCGGCACAGGCTCGACATCGCGGCCTTCGCATCGGCGAAGCTCTGCTGGGTCAGCGGCCGGTAGCTCATATAGGCCAGCTCCCACAGTCCGACGCCTGCGGCGCATCGCCCGTCCACGCCCCACTCGAAACGGTTCTCGTGGAACACGTTGTCAGAGGTGAGCTGGGTGCGCGCCGTGACCGTGAAGGCCCGGCGCGGCTGGAAGATGATCGGCTTCAGCGGACGCTTCGTGCACAGCAGATACCAGCGCGGTCCCGCCGTCTCGCCCGTCTGCGGCGTGCCGATATTGGAATAGCTGAAGTCGGCCTTGCTCGAATTGACGGCCGGATGGTCGCTGTCGAACAGATACTGTCCGTCGAAACCTGTCAGGCTCACGCCGTTCTGGAGCGTGTTGAAGCAGAGCTGGTCGGGCAACTCGCCCGCGTCCTGGCCCAGCTGCTCGATGAACGGCGTCAGCACCCCGAAACGATCGTCCTCCAGATCCTCGCGGCGGATGCCGATCGTTTCCTCGTAGGTCTCGTTCGCGATGGAATAGCCGCTGACGGACAGCATATTGACGAGGCGGTTGCCATACCACTTCCGCATGCCCGGCAGTTCGCCCAGGCGCGGATAGAAATTCTCGCCCGCCGTCGACGGCACTGTCATGCTGAACCGTTCGTACAGCGACGGTCCGGTCGTCAGATACTTGTTGAAGGCCGTGCTGACGACTGCGGTCAGCGCGTTGATGTTGCCGGCGTTGATGTCCATGGGATCTGGCGCGCCTCAGCTGATGGTGACGTAAGGCGTGCCGTCGAGGTCGAGCCCGGCGAGAACGCCGACCTGCAACCGCGCGGAACCGCCGCTCGGGGTCTCGGTGAGCGACACTGTCTCGTCGTCGACGCCGTAGACGGGCTGCCCCTTGTTCGCCCAGGTCGGGGCCGTATCGAACGGCAGCGCCCAGCAGCCGGTCTCGACCGTCACGGGGTTGGGCCCGTAAAGCACCGACGTGACCTGCGGCGGGGTCGTGTTGCTCTGGAAATGCTTGGCGATGCCTGCGACGCCGACGAGCGTCACGCCGCTGGGGGCTGCCGAGCCATTGGGCACGATCGTGCCGTCCGAACAGACGACGCAGATCGATCCGCGATAGACGGTCGAGCCCGATGCCACGACATTGGCGAACAGCGGGCCGAACGGAATGTCGCGGCGCTGGAGGATGCGATCAGCGGCCAGAGGCATTGCGGCGCTCCATTTCCTGCTTGGCGGCGGTCACGTCCACGCCGAGATCGGCGCACATGCGCGCCAGCATGGCGTCGGGTTTTGGCCCGGGCTGCCGCGTGTGCATCGTGGTCGTCGTGGCCAGGCCCGTTCGCGGCAAGCCGGACAGGATGCCGGTCGCAAGCGTCGGATTGCTCGTATGCAGCGTGCGCAAATTGCCGCGCATGCTCTCGTCGATCACGGCGCCATCGGCGCTCGCGCGATCCATGAGCGCATCGATCTCGGCGCGGGAGGCGCGCTCGCGCAGCTCCCGGTTCTCGGTCTGCAACGCCGAAATCCGCTGCGTCTCGGCGGCCTGGCTGGCGCCGGTGGCCGCCCGCACAGAGGCGAGCAGGGCGTTCATGTCCGTGCCCGCATCCGCACCCAGTGCCTGGGCCAGTTGCGTGTGGAGGCTGCGGGCCGCGCGGGCGTCCGCGAATGCGCGATCGCATTCCTCCTGCGTCGCGCTGTCGGGCAAACCCAACAGACGGCGCTGGTCAGCGAGATCCATGCTCGGTTCCTTGGTGTGGATACTGCGGAGGGTGAGATTGGGCGTGTTCGTCAGACACGCGCGCACGACCAGGACGACCGAGCCGTCCGCCGTGCTGTCGAAAACGGGGGAAACGTCCCGATAGGACCGGTCCGTCATGAGCTGACGCCCGGATCGGTTCCAATCGACGCGCCCCCAAAGGCCGTCATCGCGGCTCTGCATTTCCACGATCCATCCGATCGCCGGCGCAGAGCCGCCCTTGACCTGGGCATGATCGGTCGCATGGTTTTCGTCGAGGACGAGCTTGCCACGCGCCCGCGTCATGCTGGCGCGGATGACGGCATCGGGGTCGCGCAGGTGAAACGGGCCGCGCCCGTCATCGCCACGGAACGTTCCCGCCGGCAAGATGTGCAGCCAGACGGGAACATCCCGTCTGCTCTCCGGCAGCGCCATCGCAATGCTGTTGGGGGTCGTCGTCATCCCGCGCAGGATCGGCGATCGGACGGTGCGAATTCAGGGGGGCAGGAGCCCCCGGCGTGGTCTTCAGGAAAACGCGTTCAGAATGAGGCCAGGGAGGCCGACCGCCGAGTGGACGTTCAATCGGACGTTCGACGCCTCAAAACCCGCTGGCACCCGTCTTAGACCGTTTTAAGCGCCTCTTAAAATCCGATCAGCCCATCACACTCGCATCGCCGAGGTGAGATAGGCTTCGAGGTTCTCGATCATCGTGTCGTAATCGCGGTTCGACCAGCCCAGATACGGCCGCGCAGGCATCGTCACGCTGCGGCGATGAAACAGCCGTCCGCCCATCTCGAAACTGAGCTGGCGCGCTTCCTTCGGCTCGATGACCGCCCCGAACTGATGGACCGCCGCGTATTTTACGTCCGTGCCCACGGTCAGAACGCTGCCGTTCGCTTCGGAGACGATGCTGTTTCGCAGGTGATGCGACAGCGTCAGGACCGGCAGACCCGGAGGCTTGTCCGCCGCGTAGAGCGGATTCAGCGGGGCCCAGGGCTGACCGTCCGGATCCTCCCCCGCATCGAAGCGCGCGTGGACGTTGTCCTCCAGCCCGAGCCCGGCCGCCGCCAGAACCGCCGACGGATCGTGCCCGATCGCCACGACGCGCGACAGCGCCTGCCGGATACCCGCGATATCGCCCGTGACGGTCAGCGTCGGCAATGGTGGAACCTCCGCAGTCCAGGTGCTATATTCCTCTCAGGCGACGTGCCGCGACACGGTGTTATTCTGCCTGCCGTAGCACCCTCCCCATGGGAGGGGAGCGCGATGGCGGGGTTCCCTGGCAGGCCCCCCCGGCGCGTCGTCTCATTCCCCATCATCTCCGGCCTCATCTTCCGTGATCGCAGCGCCCGCGAGATCGTCCAGCGATCCGCGCACGATCTCCATCCGCTTGAGCGCGCGCCGCATGCGGTCGAGATCAGTCCGGTGGAACGAGACGAGATAATTCTCTGCGCCGTCGCCCGTGGTCTTGATCGCAGCGCGGTAGTCCCGCCCATCGCGCCGGAAGAAGACGACCCGCCGATCGCCGTCCTGGGCGATAATATGTGGCGCCCCCAGGATATCGGGCAGCCGCGCATATTCGTCCGCTCCCAGCTCGGGATGACGATGCGCCTGCTTCTCCATCGTGTCGGCCGACAGCAGCACGTGCGGCGTTCGCGCCCCCAGCGCGGTCACCGCCTCCGGCTGCATCGTGCCAACTTCGACCGAACCGCGCGGCGTCCGGTGCTGGATGCGCGCCGCCTCGGCCTGCGCGCGCTTGCGCGTCTCATCCGGCAACGGGCGCGGCTGCGCGATCTCGGGCGCGGGCGGCGCGGGTGGTGCCATCGGATGCGGCGCAGATTGTCCCGTCGTATCCTGACGCGGCGCCACGGACGGCGCCGGCCGCGCCGGTCCCGCATCGTCGGCGCGGAACCGCGACTGTGCCGTCGACGATCGAAGAGCCTCGTTGCTGGCCCACGCCTTGCCGGGATTGTAGGCGAAACCGGGATCGATCCCGACCGGCACCTGTTCCACGACGCCCGTATGCGGGTTGACCCACGCGCGCGTCTGAACGACCGGGCTGTCCGATACCACCCACCCGTTGCGCGCCAGCATCGGCTCGGACACGACCTCGACCGTGCAGTGACACCGCCATCCGTTTGGCGGAAAATGCGTGTCCCACCACGGATCGTCCGCGCGCAGGATCATCCCGTCCCACGCCTCGTGCTGCACACGCGGATGCTGGCAGGCGTGATGCCGATAGCGCCAATACGGAAACATCCGCAGCGCTTCGGGCGTCGTCATGCGCCGGTAACGTCCCGCCGAGAACGCGGTGGACATGTTCGTCTCGTAGATGATGGATGCGCGCCATCCGATATGCGCGTCCCGCGCACGTTCGCGCGCCGCCGTCAGCGCTGCCCGCGCGGCCGACTGCTCCGTCGGCGTCTTCGCGTCCTGGAGCGCATGCTCCGCCGCCGTGACATAGCCCGGCGTCGGTCGGCGTGACTGGCCACCGTCCCAGCCGCGCCGGTTCATGATGTCTTCCAGCTCGCGCCGGAAGTCTTTCACCGTGGCCCCCTCGGACCAGCGCTTGTCGAGGGCTGACCGGATGTCCTTCAGCAGCGCCTCGGACGTCGCCCCCGATATGGTGAAGGCCCGCGCATGTGCCTCGTGCCACAGGTCCGTCCAGCGATCGGACGTGACGCTTTCCTTCTGCCGGAAATATGCGATCGCATCCTTCGGCTTCAGCCCGATCGCCGAAACGACGGGATCGTGCCCTGCAGACGGGGCGACGGAATCAGGCATGCGCCCCGGTCGCGGCCCGCACCTGGTCCAGGACGGTCGCTTCCCCGGCCAGTTCGGCCACGGTCATCGCCAGCGCCATGGCGTCCGCGAAATCCTCGTCCGGCAGACCGAGCCGTTCCAGGCGCGCGTGCAGATCCTCCATGCTGTCCGCCGCCTCGACCTGCGTGCGCACGGCCGTCGTCATCTTCGCAAGCGCCGCTGCCGCATCTGAGGCATTGCGCTCCGTCAGCGCATCGACAATGCGCGGTCCGTTCTGCGCGACATGCCGCGACAGGATGCGGCCGAACTGCATGGAGGCTCCGGCCGACAGCATGTGCCGCGACCGGTTCGGCGCGCCCGATGGTCCGCGCGGCGCGGCGTCGTTTTCCCCGTCCGCTGTCCGGCCTCCCGGCTTCGGCTCGTCCTTCACGGTCGCGCCCGGCGCCTCGGACGGCCGGTCGACCGGCGGCTGCAATCGTGCCGGCAGATCCGTTGCGGGCTCGACTGGCGGCGGCGGTGCGCGTCCGCCGATCAGATCCTTCTCGTCCGGCTCGGGCGGCTTGATGTTGAACCGGTCGTAAAGCGCCTGTGCGGGCACCGTCCATCCCTGCGGTCCCGCCCACTGGATCGCCTGGATCAGCTCGGAATTCGGTGCCTCGTCCGGCCGCCCGATCGAGAGCTTGGGGTAGCCATCAGGCTGCGCACCGAACGTGAACGCGATCATGGGGGCGACCATCTGGTCGTTGATCGTCTGCTCCAGGAGCATCGCGTCCGCGCGCTCGATATCCTCCTGCACCTGACGGTGGATCTGCCCGGATGCGTGCGCGCCCTGCTTGCTGTCCGTCGTGCCGGTCTGACCGAGAACCGCCTTGCTGATCTGGCTGTCGCACCAGTCGGTCCGCATGATGTGCAGGTCATGCCGCGCCGATGCCGACCGGGGCTCGGGAAATTCGATCTGCATGCTCTCTGGAATGATGGCAGCCGCACCTCCAGCCAGGCTGAACACCGCCTGCCGCAGCTTGGCGCGATCGTCCTCGGAACTGCCGGGCCCCCATTTGCCGACGCGGATCGGCAGTCCGTAGCTCTGCACGAACAGGCCCCAGTCGCGCGAGGCGAACGCCTTGAACATCACGGCCCAGGCACAGGCCCGCGTCAGTCCTCCGCCGATCGTCAGCCCCGACCAGCTCGGATGCCGGTGAATGACGAACTTGCGCTCCGGCAACAGCGAAAAACCCGCCTGCACCGGCGCGTCCGCGATCACGGGGGCCGCCGGTGCGACGTTCTCGCTGCGCACCATGACGGTCTCGCCGTCCTGCCAGGAGATATCGAACCAGCGCTGCGGCCGGAATTTCGCATCCACGATCCGGTTGTCGCCGGGCGATAATTTCCAGGTCAGTTCGTGGACCGACCAGCCTTTCCCGATCGCATCGAGAATGTCATAGGCGATTTTCCTGACCAGGCCCTTGCGAAGCCAGTCGCGCACGAAGTCGGCGTGCTTCTCGTGTTCCGGATCTTCGCTGGCGGGTTCCACGGTGATCGGCAACTGCGCGATCGTCCGCTTGCGGGTGTTCAGCACGCCCAGGTAATGCAGGTCGCGCGCCTCGATCTGCTCGGCAATTTCCTGCCACGCCAGACTGTCGCCCTGGTCCGCCGCCGCCATGGAAGACCCCAGAAGCGCAGGATCGAGCCCGATGAACGGTGTCGTGATGACGGCCGGACGCTGACCGACCACGACCGGTCCCGCAACCTCTTTCGTCAGCGACACCGCGTTGATGGGATTGCCCCACTGGTCAATCAGGCCGGGCATGAGGCTCTCCGAAACTGCAATAAAACGGCGCTCAGCACCTCGTTGGACACATCGCGTACGGTGGCCCAGTCCAGCTCGCGCTCGACGATCACGCCGAATCGGATCTGAAGTGCCACCACCAGTTCGTAACGATCGACATCGAGCACGCCGAGATCGTCCAGGCGCGCCTGTGGCACCACGTTCTCGCGCGGCAGAGACAACGCTTTCGCGATTTCCGCCCGCACGCCGCGTCGCACGCGGGACATCAGGGCTGTGCGCATGCGCGCGCCTGGTCGCGCAGCCCCGCATAGTCCCGCAGATAGCGGCTCACGATCGGCGACGGATGCGCTTTCAGCGCCGATTCGAGAGCGCGATCATCGGCGCGCGAATAGGGCACGATCACCGGGCACACCGCGCGCGGAGCCCGCGAGGTAGCGCAGCCGGACAACGCCACGACCAGACACAGCACGACCATGGCGATACCAAGCCCGGTCCCGATCGCCCGCGTCACCATGACCCATGTTTCCAGACGCACGCGCACGCTCAGAAACTCCCCTCCGAAAGCCGCTGATCGAGTGCCGCATCATCACCCGGCGCGGACGCCACCGCCTGCGCCATGCGCGTCTCCGCATCCGCATCCGCCTTCGACGCCGCAACCGTCGCTGCCTCGTCGCTCGCCTTCTGCGCCCGCGCGCCCAGCGTGGATGCGCGCCAAAGCGTCAGCGCGATCGCTGCAGCCACCAGCGCCACCGCGCCGCAAATACCCCAGAGATCGATACCCATCACCAGACCCTCCCGCGCAGTCCCAGCCCATAAATGTCCGCGCCCGCACCCATCTGTTCGCGCTCGATCTCCGCCTCGATCGAATTAACCGCATACCGACGATCTGGCCCCCCGAACGGCGACGGCACGGCTTCGTAGCCGTATTCTTCCGGCGCACTCCGGCTCGCCGCATACGCCATCGCGATCGCCACGGCCGCGTCCCCATGGCGCTTCGACGCCTTGTCCCCCGCGCGCTTGTCCGGCACCCGCGCAACCCCGCGCACCAGCGCCAGACTCCGGATGTCGTCATGGATTTCCCGATCGCGCGGCACGGTCAGGAGCCCGTCCTCGAACCCCGCCTTCAGCGGCGGCATGTTCTCGCGATACCAGGGCTCCGACAGCATGACCGCCTCGATGCGCGCGCCATATCGCTGCACCGCGACCTCGGCCAGATATTGCCCGTTGCCCCGCGCATCCATCTTGCCCGCGCGGAAACGCGGCAGCCGGTCGATGACATAGAACAGGATCTGCCGCTGCTGCTCGAACGGGACGTTGCGCAGCTCCAACACGAACGGCGTGCGGCGCACGAGCGAGCGCTCGAGGGCGAGTGGCCACACGACGGTCAGATCCCCGGAGCGTCCGAAATCTTCGCCGAAACAATGTGGCGTCTTCGGATTGAGCGCATCGAGCAGCGGCGCCAGTTCCGTCTCGCAGAACCGCAACGCTTCGCCATGCCGCACCGCCTCCGGCAGCAATGCGAATGCCCCGTCACAGGCCCAGCGAACGACCGGCGTGCCCGCCACCGTCCGCGCCTCGATCAGCGCAAGCGGGATATACGCGCCCGTCGAGGGGTTCGGAATGCAGAACAACTCTTCGTCCGCAGCCGCCCCGTAAAAAGCGATGATCTCGTCGCGCCACTTGTCCTGGGCGGCCTGTGACCATTCCAGACCCTTGCGCTCGCAGATCTTCTGATACAGCCCATCATCGAGCGCACGATCAAACGTCGTCTTCAGCAGCTTGAAAGGTTTCCGGCCCGCAAGAATGTCCTGCACCAGAATATTGAAGGGGTTCGTGTCGCCATTATGCGTGCTGATGATGACGACGCGGCCGCCCCACATCAGCAACGCAAGCGCCGCCTTCAGAAGTTCTTCGAGATCGTCGTGGAACGCGGCCTCGTCGATGATGACAAGCCCCTGCATGCCGCGTAGCGCGCGCGGCCGGGACGGCAGCGCCAGAACCTTGAAGCCCGACGCGAAGTCGATCCGAAATACCTTCGTGTCCTTCTCGGGATGATCCTCGTCGCGCCAGAAACTCTCGCGGACCTCGCTTGCGACGGTCTGCATGACCGACGCGTGCTCCGCGCAATAGTCGATGAATTCGCGGGCCATTTCGAGATTATAGCCCATGTAGAACACGTCCATCCCACCGGCGGACTTGTCCTGTCCGGCGACGATGTCCGCACCGAACGACGCGGTCCATGAGAAACCAGTGCGTCGCGACTTCTCCTCGACGACGACGGGCTCCGTCAGCATCGCCTGGAGAAATTCCGCCTGACATTCGATCAGAAGGGCACTCATGATTTAATGAGCCCCGACATGATCGCCTTCGCGGTCTCGGCTGAAAGACCCTGCTTCTTCGCGACGGACTTGATGTTTTCCTTCATCTCCGCCCGCATCCGCGCTTCCGTCTTCGCCTCGATCTGCGCCACGAAATCCGCGTCCGTCTTGCTGGATTTGGTGAGGTGATCGATCGCCTTGGCGAGCAGCATGATCCCTTCGGGGTTGCCCTTCAGGGCCGCGAGGCCGTCCGCATCCGGTTTGTCCTCGTCGCCCGCCATCTGCAAATCGAGAATGACGGTGTGCAGCAGCTCGATGTTCAGCTGCGCCGATCGCGACGCGGGCGCGTCGCCAAGCTGGCGCACGAGCGCCTCGGCGACCGTGCGCGACTGCCGCAGCTTCCGCCCCACCTTCTCCATGTTCTTGAGATGGCGGCCGAGCGACGAACGGCTGATATGCGTGACGTCCAGCTCG
>Ga0157365_10000779_pt1 | contig 13568 bp, 12 predicted proteins | sample AttsexASBM3_FD_111478 | JGI IMG/M metagenome (GOLD analysis project Ga0157365, IMG submission 111478) | Fungus gardens microbial communities from leaf cutter ant in Ribeirão Preto, State of São Paulo, Brazil - Atta sexdens ASBM3 | ecosystem: Host-associated > Fungi > Mycelium > Unclassified ... | reverse complement strand
CCGTCCATCATTCATTGGATAACACTCCCGATGAGTCAATGTTTTCGTATGTCCCTGGTACATCTAACCCTGTGCTTGCAACTCCGCGAGTTAATGGTGAGCTATCCAGGAGCACAACCCCTGAGACGCGGGCAAAATGCTTGCAGCAACGTATCGTGGAGCCGCAAATTAGTTTTGAGGTGGAGGAATTTTCGATGGAGGCTCAGGCAGAAAAGCAAGACTCACTCCGCAAGTCCGAGCAGAGCCAGACCTCGACCTCAAGGTCGACTTATAAATCTTTTTTGGCACCTGATTCGAACGATTCGCGGCGTTCGAGTTTTTTGCCCGCACGCGCCATAACTCCTCTTGAGACATTAACACCCTTGACACCTGCACCGCGCAACAGAGAGCCATTCAGTGCCACATATTCACATTCTCACTCCGACCTTCAACACCAGAGTTCAGATACTCCTTCTTTGAGCTCGCCCAAGTCAAAATTACGACGATCAATGTCGACACCACTGTTCACCGAATTTGAGTTGATGCGACAGCAATTTGTCATGACGCCTCCACCTCCGCCTGTTTCTGGGACCCGGCGTTTCTCCCAAATGACACAACTCACTGTGCAGACCCATTCGTATGAAACAACTGCAGAGTTACCCTCAGCGGCGAGCGCATTTTCATCCCAATCGACATTTGATGACAGCGACAGTAGGCTAGTAAGAGGATCACCGAGATTGTCAGCACTGGGGAATCGGTCTTCGTTTTTGAGCTTTTCACAAGGATCAATGTCCCCTACAACATCTGCTTTTCAAGAAGCACTCAATCACGCTGGAGAACAATCCTCTATATCATCTCTGCGCTACTCGAGTGTTGATGAGTCTACAGAGCCTGACACACGTACTCGATCTTCATTAGCCTCGCCTCTTTCTCGTTCCTCCACCTCCAGTGGACACGATGCTCTCCAACCACCACCCCGCTCGTCGTCATTCAACTACTCGATATCCTCTCTCAATCGGAGTGCTGCTAGCTCGGAGCCCAGAATTGAAATAAGTGCAGCCTCTCCGACAAAAGGAGAATGGCGTATATCTCCTTATGCCTCGTCCTCCCGTCATGATGTTCGTCCCATACCATCCTCGTTAGACTTACTCACTACCCCAACTGAGGTCGCGATTCACTCGCCCGCTCCTTCCTCTCCCACGTCGTTCTTTGATACTTTGCAGACACAACCTAATGCCATGGATGATTTGGATTCCTCGGATGATAGTGAAGGAGATGCACCCCCCAATAATGTTGCCCAATCACCGCCACCACCCTCAATACTATCAGTACATTCATCACCTCCTACTTTTCTTGTAGATGCACGCACACGGACAAACTCAACTGTCTCAATAAGTCCCATCAAGCCAAGTACGATGATGCGTTTGGGCAATTTCTCGGCTCCATATATAGGAAGAGGACATTCTGAGAGACCAAGGATGTTGCCTATTGGGATTGTAGATTCGAGAAAAGCGCTCGGCTTTACACCTACAAGATCACAGTTCTTCTCGGAGAGAAAAGGTGATTTGGGGTATGGAGGGGAGCTAAGTACGACATTGTTTGCGCAGGCGCAAGCACAAGCTCAGAATAAGAATGTCGATCCACTGATGGAATCACCAGTGATTTCCAGGGGCGTGTCTTCATCTTCAAATGTTCTCGTGGGTTTGAGTAATATCGAAAGGCATCGGCCAGCAACTGCAAGCCGAACTACGCCTGTATCTCCGGCGTCGCCCCTGCGACAAGAGTTTACTGCCCAAAGACCAGAGGCCTTGAGGAAACTTGATGGGATGTTGGTGCAGCACATTGAGGAAGAGAAAGATAGGATCAAGAAAATTGCTGGTGCCATCAAGTCGAGCTCGCAGGTGAATTTGTTGTCTGTGAGCCTTTCGAAGAACGATGAGTCCCTTTCATAAAGTTTGCATGGACATTGCCATTTTATTTATGCCATTACATTCCACTTGGATTTCCTCACGTTTGCTTGATTTTTTTTGTTGGAAGTATCACCCAGATCTATATATCTACTAGTTACCAGGACGGAATAAATAAATGACCTAACTTGTTGTGACCGGAAAAGCACGTGTAGGGCTGAACTCTGAATTGGTCACAGCTATTCCACAGCCGTCAAAGATTCTGTCATCTCTCCACACCGATTATGGATAGATACAATGAGAGACCGTATTATTCGTATTCATGGCATCAGGTATGTCGTTCATCAAGTCTGTCGTTCTGTAGTTGCCAACTCTGACCACCTGAAAGTCGCATGATCAGGTAAATAGACCAATCCATTCTCGGAAGCGTGGACCGTGAATCGTGTAATGTCAGGCGACGGTCCTCATTATGGTACCATATAATACTCAGGAAGATGAATTATCTGTGCGTATTCACCTCCAAGGCCTGCAATTGGCAGGATCTTACAGTGTGATGCTCTCTAGGTGATAATCGACCGTAACTATCTGTTAGTAGGAGTCAAAGGTTATTCACCGACCATCAAGGTATGTATCCTCCTACCAGTACTATGATTCTTCTATCAGCGCCTGAACAATACAATCTCGGTAGGGACGTTTATATAGCGCGGTCAATACTACGACGTCGGTGTGGCAACTTGAACCTCGGGATTCGAGATTCTCCAATAGAGAACGTACAGTTTCCACAGCCTCAACTGCGTCTACTCGGTCCCACTCTTCCTATGCGTATATCTCCGACCCCGACATTTCCAGTAGTTTCGCTGCTTCACTGGAAGGCGGTCAGGTTTCTGATGTAGATGACCTTCTTTCTCCATCTCCAAATTTCTCATCGGCCAGTCTTTCGTCTACGGATGACAGATTACTTAGACATGGAAATCGGCAAAGCAAGACTGGAACCAACAATCCTTCTTCTGTGGCTGCTTCGCGATCAGTGTCACCCGGTCACGGACAGAATCAGGCGGGTAGAGGCCAAGTAGTAAACAACATTCCAATACGCAGTCTGACACCGAGTTGTTCGTCTCTGGAGGTGCCACATGGCTTAAGGTCTGGATGGTTACTCACCTTGCACTTGGAGAAGGAGCAGTCCATCATATGGCCTTCGCTGATCGTAGGACCTGCTCCGGAGAGTCTTGCATCACACTTCACCAACTCTACAGTGTACAACCATAGTCATGAGCTTGAACACCAGTATAACATGGACCCAACGAGTTTGGCATTGATTGGGCTGGAACTGTCCGATATCAGGAAAGAGAGAGACGAGGCGTTTGAATATTTCCTGTGAGTGCTTTGATTTATTTGATCGGACTACTGATAGGTATTGACCCGTCGAAGCCGGGCCTGGCATCAAGCCCATATTCCTTCTGCTACTATACGCCTTGTTTCAAATTATCTTCCTCTTTCTGGTGATTATGAGTTTGTTTCGGTACCAGAAGAACCAGCCCCTCGAGGAACAACACCATATTTCCTTCAGTGCATAGGCGGATCCCGGGGACTTGCGCAACTGTACCTAGAGGCAGGGTTACTTCATCTAGAAGGTGCCGCGTCCATCCTTCTTTCTGTTTCCTATTCCAGCCTATCGTCCATCCGTATGCCGCTTCAATCTCAGGTTGGCGAAAGTGGGACTGAAGCGTGGAAACGCGACCGAGAAGCTGCAACTCGATATTTTAATCGTGCACGCTTACTCCAGCCCGACTTGGACGTCCCTGCGCTGCCACAAGGTGATGCATACGTCGGAGTGGAGTTGGAAATGCCATCCTTGGACATCGGAACGTCGCCTCCAGAAAGCGTTGTCGAACGAGAGTCATTGCACAGCAACACGTATCCCCCTCATATGCGAAGGCGGAAAAAGGCAAAGGGAGAACAGATGGCTGCCAGTGTGATCAAAAGTCCTCAGGGTCTCGACGATGTGGATGGGGCGTGGTATTATTATATACCTGGGCTTGTTGGGGCTGGGACGGCGTTGTTGGTGGTTGGAGTTGTGGGCGTACTGAGCTTCTCAACATGGTCCAGACGAAATCAAGGATCATAAACGTTGCTTACCATGACTAGTTGATTGCTCTCTTCACAATGACCCGTGGATGATTGTACTTTACTTTGCACTCGGAGGTACTATCTTCGTTCTCGCTTGACTGGGTATAGCATCATGTTTGCAGTTGGATGTTGTGTTTTTCATGCTTATGGATGTGATATGGATGTGATGTGTGGCTGAATTCTAAGTCATATTCATATTTGGGCTGCCAAGTCAAGAAACTCAATGACGACTTGGAACGTTGACTTCCTCAATTCTTGCTGCTCTACCAAGCCTCAATATGCACTAATTTTACTTAATCAACCCTTTTCTCTTCCACTTCTTCAACGGGTATGGTTCTCGTCATCCTGGCGATCTTGTGCCGATGGTGGTGCAAATCAGTTATACGATTTGCTAACCAGTCATCATGTGAATCCTCGGCTGTGTGTACTTTCCTTAACCTGCAGCAATCTGTTTTAACATTGATTCTCCACCCAGCTATCTCCCGGATCTCATCGAAGGCGACTTGGATTCACTACGCCATGATATCAAAGAATATTATGTATCCCAGGTATGAGCTCTCCAAACGAATTCCGAAGTTCTACAGTTCAAAGTCAGAGTTAGGGCGTACCCGTCGTCCAAAACGACTGTCAGGACTCCACTGATCTCATGAAATGTGTGTACGCTATCCAGGCCAAGGAGCTCACCGAAGGGGGGGTGAAGATTGTACCGAGTGACAATGACTCGACGTCTGAGCAGTCAGAACAGTACGACATCGTCATTCTTGGCGGTCTCGCCGGCCGCCTGGACCTAACCATTCACACACTTTCCTTCTGTCACAAGCTCCGCCGAACGCGGAAAAGGGTCTACGTAGTGACAGATGACAACGTCGGCTGGGTCTTGGATTCCGTACGATATACCTCATTATCAATGCGAACTAGGAGCCCTTACTCACTTGGTTGATTAGGGAGAGCATCGTATCAACATCGACCATTCTGTACTGGGTCGAACATGTGGCCTCCTACCGGTTGGTGTCGACGAGACGACCTTGACAACCACTGGACTTCGATGGAACTTGACCGATCATCTATCCTCGTTTGATGGGCTTGTCTCAACTTCCAACCACCTTGTACCGAGCGAACCTGTAGTTTGGATTCGGACATCCAAACCCATATGGTGGACCGCTGAACTACGCCCTTTGGACAAAGTGACAGTCATAAATAGTCATTAGGCATGCCCATCTCCGCCAGGATTCGATCGTCCTTGTCCACGCTTCATGTATTCTATTTAGAAAATCCTCACTGAAATGAACACAATGCATGCCGTCACGACAACTGCCTCGCCAGCTTCTCCTAACTCTCTCGTCCTCATCCTGAGATGGCTCATAATATATTTTTCGGTAGAAATGAACCTTTGCATAAATCAATGATCTCATGTGGAGGCGCAGAAACAGAAGCGGCGCAAAACGCAAAAAGTTGACACATTTCTTCAAAGTGTCAGGGATTGTTGTACGATCTGCCTTCTTTTTTACCCTCCGGTGTTCAACCCATTGAGTGACTATTTGCAGTGATCCTAAATGGTATCTCATGCTCTTTTCTTGATCCTAGATGCAAAGAATCACCTGTATTGCCATGATGTTCCGCACCTGTCTTCCAATTCGTCCAGAGGATGCAAAGCATATTCGTAACCAGTGACGAAAAAATTGAAAACTGATATTTCTGACGAGACGAGGATGTTGATCTGTGAACGTTCTTATAAATGCAGGGATAGTATCATGAACACGTGCATGTGCATGGCCCACCACCACACCGACCATGAAATGACTCGTTAATCGTTTCATTTTCAGCCGAACAAAAGGAGATAATACATAGATTAACTCACTATACCAACACACGGTGTTACGTTTAACAAATCCGGTTCAAGCGCTACATTAGATGAAGAAATCCAACGTTCATTTTGTTTCATTTCATGAGGCCAGGTTCTAGGTCGAGATCCTGGCCTATTGACCTGCAGTTGTTTCAAATGAAGTTCTTTTCTGAAAATTGCAAATGAGAGATCCTTGAGCTCGGAACGACCAGGTCCTCGAGCATCCATTGGATTCCAAAGAGAAAAGGTTGACTTAACGAGATTCCAAGATGGAGCCTTCGTGATTGGAAAATAACATATTTTACTCATGACGCGAGTTTAGACAGCGCTAGCCGGACATGAAAACCAGAAGCTTCCTCTGAACGGGAATTGACTGTTGTCAGCCTAGGAAATTATGAGCACATCCATCCATCATTAATGATGGGTTCGAGATATCGTCGATTCTGAAAGACGCCATTCATTGATATTACAATTCATCTACCCTGACGTACTCGGCCTCTCTAGACCCACAATGTCCTCCACGCTCCAGACAACACAGACAATAACCATCTTCTACTTCGCCGCAGCATCAACGGCGACTGGCAAAACTACCGAACAAATGCCCATACCCTCTTCCGGTTTATCCCTCTCCTCTCTCAGCAATCATCTCACCTTGTGTTATCCCAATACTAACCTTGGGAGGGTCTTAGAAACAAGCCAGTGGTGTGTTAATGAGGAGATGGTCGACGATCCCGTCTCCGTGACATTGATGGGTGGGGAGCAAGTCGCCGTGATACCTCCTGTGTCCGGAGGCTGAACAGCGGAGCCAGAATGTTCAGATCGCATTCGTGACTTCTGATACGATGAGAAACTTTCGGCGAAGAACGGTGGGGGTTAGACTAGTAGACTATAACCGACCTCAAGTCTGTAAGCCTGCTGTAAACCTCATGGGCACAGATCCTGTATTGTGGACGAATCTTCTACGGTCCTCCTTTTATCCCTTATCATCTGTTTAACAGCATGGACTGCCCAATTTGTCAATGACATACTCTTCCAGTCTAACGATGTTCTCATCACCACCGTAATCAATCTGTTCAGTAGTAACATTACATACGCGTACATTACGTTGCCGCAAGATTATTTCGGTATGTCGCCGAGAGCACTCGATTGTTCTATAATTTGATGTGAGCTCCGTCGTACTGTACTCGAAAGTGATTTATTTTCTCTGCGCAGCAGCAGCAGCAACTCGAGTTATACTAGAAACCTTGTCACCCATGCCTCCCCCACACATTGTGGCAACTCTTCACACATCAGGTCATGCTCTCGGTCAGTTTTCGGTATGATGATCTACACCGGAGATAATCTCTATGAATCATTCTGGTTTCAAAGAAGTTTTGATAGATGCATGACGTGGTATGGCGGCGTTATATCGCTTGTTAGGTGATGATGTTGGAACGTATTCATAGAGGACGTTATCGTGCAGCGGACGTCGTTTACGGAGAAGAGCCAATAACAACAAGGTATAAATTTTCGATCTCTTGGAATAGACGGCGAGAGATTTCTCCGTCCAGAGCAATTGATGGAAGCGCAGATATGGCATGATTACAATTACCGCTTCTTCGCACTTAGAAATTCCTGCTGCAGCTGCGCGAGAAAGACACCAGCGGCATCGGGAGTAGCTTGAGATTTCTTCGCAATGGGAGCGGGCTTTGGAGAAGCGATGGATTCAAGAACTGCAAAGGGATCAGCCTCAAGCAGCGACGTCGTGCGTGTTTCAGCAGCCTGAACGCGAGCTATATTCCCTGATTCTGCTGAAGGGGATATTTTGCGCTTCTTCTTCTTCTCCTCGAGTAGTCTCCTCCTTTCTTCGATCTCACGTTTCCTTTTCTCCATGGCTCTACTCTTCGTTGGGCCCTCTCGCATCCCTTCCAATTCGCCAGGCAATATATCAACTGCTCCCAAATCCTTTCTGGTCTTCTCAGTCTCCTCTCGTACATTCTTCAATTCTTCCATTTGTTTCTTTCGCGTCTCCTCATCTGCAGAGAACTGGTAGAAACCAGCCCCCTTTGCCCTGACCTCTTTCGAGGCATCATAGTGGACATTGAGTGGGTTGGTGTCCTCAGCGTATTCCTTGGAGATCTCTGCAATGCGCTCTTCTGATGGTGTGTAGATTGGGAGATGATTGACAGGATTGTGTATCACAATATCCTCGTCTTCGTCTTCATCCTGAGCGTCATGCCGAGGATGAAACTCGCGGGGTACTTCGGACCGCTTAGCAGTCCTTATGCGGCCAAATTCATCCTCATACTCAATAACAGGATCGTCATCGTCTTCTGGTCGTTTTGGTACGGACAGAGACTCATCCACATCATCACTGTCTGATTCAAATGCATCGATAGGTTTGCTGTCAAACTAGAGCCAAGGTTTGAGACGAAATGGTATAATTTGACAGAAAAAAAACAGCGCACATCTACAAGTAGAGCTTCATATTGCTTATCACTCAGACCACCTGATTTTCCTCGCCGAAGCTTGTCGTAGATCTTTGCCTTGCGTTCCAACACAGCACGAGCCGATTCAAGGGTCGGCTTGCTTATCTCTTCTAATTGAATATCTCTTGAAGCACGCCCATCGACTCCTTTGTTCTGACGAGCCCAAATGGTCGGCTTCTAGAAAATGTCTAATAAGAAACATAGCATGCAGATGTTAGAAGGGATAGGATGGCTCACCTTGTCTGGCCGCTTGACTCCACCGACGATCTGTGTACTTTTACCTGATGCTTTATTCTTGGTGAACTCAGCTTGTTGTTTGGAGAGCTCAGCTTTGAGGTCAAAAAATGAACTTGTGCTGACTCCTTTCGCCTTGGGCTTTGACGAATGGGACATTGGAGACAGCTTGTCACACTATTTTTATGTGACTGAGTTGATATATATCACGCCGCATCGACTTGCCTTGAAGATAATTTCAGCTTGATCAAGACGTTAAAGACCCATTATCTAGTATGAGGCCCAAATTTCATGTCCAAGGCTATCAGGACACATTGCTTGGACACTCGAGATTTGATTCTCTAAATTCCACTGAAAAAGAAAACGAATCAAAACCCGAAAAATTCTTCTCCCGGCATTCTAGTCCTCAATAATGCATGCGCTGTATGATATTCCAACTCGGCAAGACTTCGATTGGATGGTACTGCGTGAAAGCACGACCTTACAGCGGCGTACGAACGTCCTCATATTGCAACCTGTTGACCACTTTTATGGGGCATCTCTACCATTAAATGTTCTGGTGTGTTTTCTCAAAGTGCAATTTGCCTCTGAAGATCAAGCATTGATGAGCCGACCATACCTATCCAAATCAATCACACTTCCAGCAAATGCCAATAAAACGCAGAATAATGACTTGAAGATCTCGGCAGAGACGTGTATCTTGAAATGAGAGTAAGTTCGAATAGAGAAGGCGAGTCTCGATACGAGTTGGTCTCGGCTCTGATATATACAAGTGTTAACAAGTCCATAGGATAACATAGAGGAGCCCATAATGTAGCGTCAGTCGAAAACTTCTTCCTCAAGATAAAGAAACTCTTCAAACCCGCGCCTTCAACGACCCATGGATCTCAAGCGTCCAGGTTCGACTGAAGTTTGACCTTCAACCTATGATACTCGTACATAGCTGGACCTGTTGTTGAGATACTGGCTATAAATTCGAGCAAATTCTAGACATACGTGGCGTCTATCTGGGTCAACTGTGGCAGCGCCAACATGACCTTCCGTCGATAACCTACCATATCTGATTCCTGACATGGATTGGCTTCAAGATAAAGTGTCCTCAAGGTCTGGATGTGGCGCAACTGCGCATCCAGTGAGTGCACATCTGATATCTTATTGCTATTCATCTGGCCAAATAACATTAACCTGATGCAATGAATCCATGAATTAATGGAGCCGCACCCAAAGTTCTTCTAGATTGATCAGGTGCGAAATGTTCTCGATCGCAGGGATGAAATTATTGCTGACATCCAAAGTCGTCAATTGAATCTGAGAGTAGACATCGAATGAGACTTGGCATGATATTCTGCATACTAAACAATAGGACTTCTGCTCACGTTGCACTCTAACCCTTCCAAACACTCAATACCATTGTGGCTGAGGTAGAGCTGATCGAGCTCCGTCAATGTGTCCAGATTTTCGAGTTTAGTTATGCGATTGGACTGCAACGAGAGTATTTTCAGTTTACGCAGGTTTCCGAGCCCTTCAAGCTTTGTAATCTTGTTCTTCCCAAGCCAAAGCTCTTCCAAGTTCACCAAGGCATCGAGCCCTTCAATCTTCTGCCAAAAGTATCAAACAAGATTGATAACACGAGTAGCTGTCACGTACCCGGATCCTATTACCGCCGAGTTCTAGGCTTCTTAGTGTAACCGAATGATTCAAACCAGTGATTTTGGAAATTTTGTTCTGAACAAAGTAGATTGTGTCCAGTACATGTAGATGCTCCAGTTGGTCGGGTACACCTCGTAACAAGTTGAACGACAGATCCAACACACTAGCCCAAGGCAAATTTAAACCCCATCAGCGTATGCGAGAGCTATGATGCATGACGTACGTGAGTTTCTGTAACTTTTCCAGTGCGCCATCAACGTGCTGGATTTGATTGTCGTATAGATCCAACTCCTCGAGGAGGGTCAGCTGATGAAATACCTCAGGATCTAAATGAGAAACAGAATTTTGTCGAAGGCAAAGCTTCTCAAGATGGCCAGCAAAACGTGGAAGATGTAAGTTGGCAAGAGATCCAATTCGACAATGTACCAACTCAAGTTCCTATGTCATGAAAAGGAGACGCAAACTGTCAGCAAAAACAATCACTCAATTGTAAAAACACATACTGGTGTATTATCTGGGAATTCTGAAAGGAAATCACCATCGTCTACTTCAGCTTTATCACCTCCCTGACCATCTGCACCTTCCTCTTCTGAATCGACTCCGAGTGTATCGTCCTCCTGAGATTCAGGAGGAATTGCACGAGCAGAGACGTCCAACTTAAGACTATCATTATCGTTATCTTTTCTGTGATGGAAACATTAGCTTCGGCAGAACAGGGTGAATTGATCAAGGGTTTGCCAACTTACCTATCTGGATCGTTTCCTTCTCCTCGGTGTTGCTTCAATGTAGTTTCTTCTGCTGTCCTAGACGTCGTTTCGATCTCAACGGCAGAATCATCCAAGTCCCTACCAGTGGAGACATTGGCTTCCACACGTACATTCCTTGCCTCTTCCAATGACATCGTTTGACAGTTTGATGTAGGAAGCACTGGAGTAATGGGGCTTTGGATTATGATATCCTCAGGAAACTCTCTGACAAGGACACGATGCCCTCACACATACACATACACAACACAAATAACGTCAAGCGTTGCAGGTGCGCAGTCAACCTGAAGTGTTCGGAAACAAGTGTGTTGTGAATTACAGATTAGATAAGTATATATATTTATGTATTGATATTGAATTTCAATGACATCACTTTTTATCGTTGCACAATTTTCAACACAATCATGAGAAATAAGAGACAAAACAACAGCTGAAAAAATAAACAAGATGTTCAACAGAACACGACCTATACACACACGTCTTTCTAAAAAAGCACAACACGAGAAGTCCAGGACTGTTCAAGGCATTCAATCAAAACACGTTGAATACTATAACACACTGCGTCATTTCACATCTAAATTCAGATATCAAAGGTTTATTCTGGAACAGATACATCATAAAGAAGAACTTGACATTTCGCAATAAGTAACATGCCTTGAGTCTACCGCGAGGTCTTCCTATCTTGAATGTTTCTTCTTCCTGGACAGAAGGAAGGAGTGTACAAAAGAGCCGAATGCTCTGGCTTGGTAATCCCAATTACCGAAACGCCTCGGAGCTTATACATTATCTCAACTACTTGAGAAATAAAAGAAAACCTTGCTGTTGTTAAGCCACAACGTGCTACACACGTTTGATTGATGGCAAGATTCAAGCTTTTGAACGGACTTGCAATCAGTTCATTTCGCCTAACAAGAATCACGATGTAGATCAATGAGGAGTTGACTATTTTACGTGTACCGTTAAGAGAAAGATCGATTATGACATGACCATGAAACGAAGCGTCATGCAGGCAGTCGATGTAGGGATCGAACTATAAGACAAATGCTATACTTATTAACCAGTATTACCATATTTTTTTATCAGTGTAAATTAACAACCGCGAAAAAAATCGGAAAAGAAGAAACCCCTTGAAAAAACGAAAATCCCAACAAGAAACTAATGACGTCAAAGAAAACGCATTTGCAGTCAAGTGACAATGGTGTAGGAGTATTGAGACAAATGAGACGAGCTGACACAAGTCATATAATACGGAGCTAAGAAAGGCCAAGGTGTCAATATACGAAGGGAAGGGGGAAGGACATCGCCGCGTAAATGTGTAGTAGCTGATGATATGTGTGTAATTTACAAGACACAAAAAATGCGAGTGTTCAGACGGTCCTGCCCGCTGGTAGGTGTATGTGATACAATAAGGGTTGATGACGGAGAAACCCTGCCACATGCAAGTAACAAGTACAATGAAGTCACCTTTTGCCAGTCCAAATCAAGACGAGAGCCAAAGATTCCACGAAACTGTCAACAGGTGGAAAAGAATAAAACGGAATAAATAAATCATTCTTCGTAATATAGCTCTGAGACCCACGCATGACCCACAAGGAGAAAAAAGAACATGAAAACCACAGCCAAGGGAAGATAATAAAAAAGAGGAAGCGTTCGCGAAAACAATAAGACTACAAATTCAATTGAACTCGCAACAGCCAGTTCGACGAGCTTTAAATGAAGGGAGGTGGCAACAACGGACCGGAGACGAAGGGCAGTGATAGAGGTCGGCCAAATGCTCATCAAACAGCATTCGTGCCAGAAAACGTCAATCACGCAAAGCGAAACCTCAAAGTCGGGAGGAAATATACATTAATCAATGGACACCTAGCAAGACTGTCATCCTCGCGTGCATGCGTCAACGGAATGAATGTCCAAGATCTGGAAGAACCAGCCATAATTGAGCCTATGTCATAACCAAGATCAGGAAGGAACGAGACCAGGACAGCGGGGCATCCTGGAACCACTCATATCAACGCACCAAATAAGAAATGAACATACATCGCTTTTCGACATCACGCAACCACGAAAAAAGCAGCTTCACTGCCTACCGCCTAAAGCCGTCCTCGCATTTGCAGCGTGCTGATGATTATGATGATTTTGGTGACCCCTCCCAACATCAGATTCAATCGGACTTTCCGCACTAAGCGGTGTCAAAGGCTCCCTATTCACACTCGAGAGCAAAGTCCCATGCTGCTGCAATGCCCCGCTACCATTCACTGGAGAGTCCAACTCTGGTGACATTCCATGATCCACTTTTATTCCCATTGAGGAACTATAATGAGGTTGACTGGACCTAGATTGAACCAACCGGTCCATATGTACCAACGGCGGAAGCTGCGTCCCACTTCCTGTATCATTCCCACTGGTACTGACATTCTCTTCGGCAGTGTTACTGGAAGTTTCGGCAGTTGCTGAATGTGGGGGTGCAGAACTAAGTGGCGTTAACAATCCCGCTCCAACACCAGACCCAACGGCGCCAGGACCAGTAACAATATTCCCGGCTTGTGACAACGGTGATGGTCGTGTTGTGTAGCCCGAATAAACATGATGACCAGTG
>Ga0157365_10000778_pt1 | contig 13569 bp, 10 predicted proteins | sample AttsexASBM3_FD_111478 | JGI IMG/M metagenome (GOLD analysis project Ga0157365, IMG submission 111478) | Fungus gardens microbial communities from leaf cutter ant in Ribeirão Preto, State of São Paulo, Brazil - Atta sexdens ASBM3 | ecosystem: Host-associated > Fungi > Mycelium > Unclassified ... | reverse complement strand
GGAATGACCAATGGCTGATCACATGATCCCCGCGACCCTTATCGAAGGCGACGGTATCGGCCCCGAGATCACGGCATCGGTTGTCGAGATTCTGGCGAAAGTCGGTGCGCCCTTCGCATGGGACCACCAGTCGGGCGGCTTGGGCGCGATCGAGAAATTCGGTGCGCCCCTCCCGCAGCCCACACTCGACAGCATTCGCAAGACCGGCCTGGCCCTCAAGGGCCCGCTCACCACACCCGTGGGTGCAGGGTTCAAATCCGTCAATGTAACGATGCGCCAGGAATTCGGTCTCTATGCCAATCTGCGCCCCACGCGCACCGTGGTGCCGGGTGGCCGCTTCGACAAGGTCGATCTGGTGGTGGTGCGCGAGAACATCGAGGGCCTGTATGCCGCGATGGAGCATTACCTGCCCGTCGGCGATGATCCGAAGGGCCTGGCCTATGGTGCCGGGTTCAACTCGCGCAGCGAATGCGCGCGTATTGTGCGCTTTGCCTTTGAGTACGCCGTTGCCAATGGCCGCAAAAAGGTCACGCTGGTTCACAAGGCCAACATCCTGAAGATCTTCAGTGGCATCTTCCTTGAGGAAGGACGCAAGGTCGCGAAGGAATACGAAGGTCGCGTTGCCTGTGACGAGCGCATTGTCGATGCCTGCGCCATGCAGCTCGTGACCGATCCCTGGCAGTATGATGTGATCGTCACCACCAACCTGTTCGGCGACATCCTGTCCGATCTCACGGCTGGACTTGTCGGTGGGCTCGGCATGGCCCCCGGTGCCAATATCGGTCCCGATGCCGCGATTTTCGAAGCCGTGCATGGCTCGGCTCCGGATATCGCAGGCAAGGGGGTTGCCAACCCGCTGGCCATGCTGATGGCCGCGAGCATGATGCTGGCCCATGTTGGACGTCAGGATCTGTCAACACGTGTGGATAATGCGATCGACCGTGTGATCCGCGTGGATGGCGTACGCACCCGTGACCTAGGGGGCGAAACAGGCACGTCCGAGCTGACTCGGGCCCTGCTCACCGCACTTTGATCAGAATAGGCAGGGGACGCTTCGAAAAGCTTTCCTGCCTGGATTCTCACAGAAAGACATGAGAGGAGGCACGAGCTTCCACCGGTCGCCCTTGACTGCTGCTCTCTCGCCTCCCTGCCGGTGTTTACGGCCCCAGCTCCGCCAGAGCGTTTACTCTTCCTTTTGCTATCCGCTATCGCATCGTTGGATCATCAGCGCATAAACAATGAGGGAGCCTCGCAGCGCATATGAGTATCATGAAGGGGCATAACGTCTTGGCATGTTATGCAGGCATTTGCTTCAGCCTGATTCTCATACTACCCAACGCGCTGCCTGGGGCGTTCGCCGCCCCACGCACGGCACAGATCAAGCCCGCGTCCGGATCAACGGCCTCTTCGCCATACAGCTACGTGCCAACTGAGACGATCGACGTCCATGGGCGGTCTGGCTGGACGCCGGCGCCCCTCCCTTCGGAGAGGACTGCGCCCGAGCGCGACCCTTCTGCACATCTGATGCTTCCTTACGTTGGGACTATCGATATCTCGACCGGCGACAGTGAGGGTCATGATCCGAATACGGGCACGAGTCTCAAGCCATTTGGCGAGGCCTATGAAAACAGCAGCCCGGTATCCCATGGTTTAGCCCTGCCGGGACAGCTCGGCCCTAACGCGCATCTATGACGAGCTCCTGGCCGCACAAGCCGGATTTGCTGACCCTTTGCGCCGCCCCCGGTCACTCCTTGGGCCGTCGACAGTCCTCGGATTGAGCCGAGCTACACCACGGCCCTGGACTGCTCACGGGCGTATTCGAGCAAGCAAGCAAAGCTCCAGTGGGGTCAGACCTCAGGGCAAGAGCGGCCCGGGATGCCTAGCCACGAGCCCCGCCGGGCCTCATTGGGCACCGGAACATCTCCCTCTTCGCCGCCCTCGGTGTGCCTGATTTGAAGACGCGGGGAGAAGCGACCCGAAATACGTCGGCAGTCCCCTCCTGACTCCCGCCCCGGTGCGACAAGAAGCATAGGGCGCCGGAGCCACCGGTTGAATATCCAAAGCCGCCTCAGGTGGGCTTGGCATCTCGTGCGTTTTCACCCTGCGCCGCTCTCCGAGAACGCGGTCACGATGGTCTGGCCTTCAGCACGGTCGGGCCAGGCCAAATAATAAACAATACCTGCGTTGTCTGTTTTTTCGTTCAGATTGAGAATTATATTTGATATTCGACAAATACAGATTGAACTTCCGATCGAGTTTTATTGATCATTCGAGATTCTGTCCTTTCCACCTTTCCCACGTTTATGCTGCATACTCGTCGGTGCCGTCCTGTCGGCTTTAGGACGGGAAACCTGCTGCTCCATTGGGAAGAAACGACATCATGGCACACACGGCTCTCGCTGATCATACCGACAGCTTTTTCATACCCTGCGTCACCCTCATCGGGCCTGGCTGCGCCCGGCAGGCTGGCGATCGGGCGAAGGCGCTTGGGGCCAGAAAAGCCCTTATCGTTACGGATGCCGGGCTGAAGAAAATGGGGGTGGCGGACATCATTTCCGGCTATCTCCTGGAAGATGGACTTCAGACGGTAATCTTCGATGGGGCCGAGCCGAACCCTACGGACGTGAATGTCCATGACGGGGTCAAGATCTATCAGGATAACGGCTGCGACTTTATCGTCTCGCTCGGTGGTGGTTCAGCCCATGATTGTGCCAAAGGTATCGGTCTCGTCACGGCCGGTGGGGGCAATATCCGGGATTACGAAGGTGTCGACAAATCCCGGGTTCCTATGACACCGTTGATCGCAATCAATACGACAGCAGGAACCGCGTCCGAAATGACCCGGTTCTGTATCATCACCAACTCGAAAACCCATGTCAAAATGGCGATCGTAGACTGGCGCTGCACCCCGCTCATCGCCATTGATGATCCGAGCCTCATGGTTGCCATGCCCCCGGCCCTCACGGCGGCGACGGGAATGGATGCCCTCACTCACGCGATAGAAGCCTATGTCTCGACGGCTGCAACCCCCATCACGGACGCTTGCGCCGAGAAGGCGATCACCCTTATCGCTGAGTTTCTCCCCAAGGCTGTAGGACATGGGGAGAACATGGAGGCGCGTGTTGCCATGTGCTACGCGCAGTATCTCGCTGGCATGGCGTTCAATAACGCCTCTCTCGGCTATGTGCATGCCATGGCGCATCAACTCGGCGGGTTCTATAACCTCCCCCATGGTGTGTGTAATGCCGTACTTTTGCCCCATGTCTGCCGGTTCAATCTGATCGCAGCGGCGGACCGCTACGCCCGCGTCGCGCGACTGCTTGGGGTGCCCACAGAGCTCATGAGCCGCGACGAGGCAGCAGAAGCCGCGATCGATGCCATCGTCCTCATGGCGCGCTCGGTCGGCATTCCTGCCGGGCTGACGCAGCTCGGGGTCAAGGCAGAGGACCACAAACTCATGGCGGAAAATGCGCAGAAGGATGCCTGCATGCTGACCAACCCTCGCAAGGCGACCCTCGCCCAGGTGATCGGCGTTTTTGAAGCTGCGATGTAACGAGACGGCGCCCCCGATGACCTGATCACGGGGGCGCCACTCTCAACGGTCGTGCGTCATGAAACCGGCATTTTTACAAAGAATAGTGGGGCCTTTCCGGAGCCGCGCCGAGAGATAGCGTGGCGGAGCCCTTCTTGAGGAGGAAGCAGCCTGGCCTCTGATGCATGTGCTGGGGCCGCCTCCACGGCGGGTGTGGATCACCTCACCAGCGACCTACCGCTACTGAGCATTGCGCTCTACCAAACGCCGTGCCTCCATGCATCGCATCCGGTATAGAAAATCAGTTAGGCACGCCAACACCGGGTGCAGAAATGCGCCCTCCATGGCCTAGCGCTCCTTCACGTGACAAAGACGATATAGTGTGGGGCTCACAATGGCACCGAAGGCAGAGGGGGCTCAGACGCGTATCTTGAGCTGAAACGTTGTTATCCCCGAGTAATCTCGAGGCGTGGAGGCCGGTATCTGATGCAGCAGAGCGCCTGTTTGCGGACAAAGGCTTGCAAGGCGCTTCAGCCAGTAAGCGCGCCCTGTACTCGCAGATGATACGCCGCATCGCTCACGAGGCCATCACCCCCGTGCAGCCCGGTAATAGCCCGAAGCGACACGCTCGGTTTCTGCCGCAGCAACAGCGTGCCAATGGGCGCGCTTTTGCATTCGTGCATCCGCGCTCAGCTTGGGCAGATACAACTTGCCTTCGGGCAAGGTATCACGCGCCTCGCCGAGACTGCCCCAGAGAGTACCGTCGCTCCCCGCGAGAAACGCCGCGCCGCGCAATGTCGCACGCGCCGAGCTCGGGCGGTGACGTACCGGAATGCCGCCCAGATCTGCCTGAAGCTGCAGTAAGGGCGCGCAGCTTGACAGTCCTCCTCCGACAATCAGTTCACGAACGGGCACCTCCGCTACCGAGGCGCTTGCATCGGCGCAGGAGACCGCCTCATGCGCGATACCCTCCAGAATTGCTCGAGCCATGTGGCGTCGGTCATGGGCCATGGACAGCCCGGAAACACTCCCTCTGGCTTCCGTACAGGGTTGTGGCACCCTGATGCCGGTCAGCGAGGGCATGAAGAGGAGCCCCTGCGAGTCCTCGATTGTCGAGGCCAGATCTCCCACCTCACGTGCGTTGCGGAACCAGCCCATCTGCTCGCAACTCCAGCTCAGGGCAGAGCCCGTCGTGGCCGCAAAGGTCTCAACGGCATAGGTCGAGCGATGGCGCTGACGCCAGGCGATGAGGCTGAATGTGCTCTCATGGCGCCCCGTGTTTTCCGGCAAACGCTCCCCTGTCACGAGATCGACAAATGACCCCGTGCCGTGAAGGCACATGGCTTGTCCGGCATCGAGACACCCCAGCCCGATCATTCCACCATGCTGATCCCCGCAGCACGCCTTGATAGGCACGCGTATTCCAAGCGTCCTTGCGCTCGTATGACCGAAATCGTCGCTCTCCTGCATGACGCGTGGAAGAAGTTCCGGGGGGAATCCCTGAGCGACGATCCATTTCATGAAATAGCTGTTCCGCCTCAAGTCGAACGCTCCCCCTGCGGCTGCGTTCGTGGCGGTGGTTGCCAGAATTCTCTCTTCCGAGAGATGCCAGAGCAGCCATGAGTCAACGGTCCCGAAAGCCAGGCTACCCTCCCGATACGCCTCGATCACGGCAGGGGTCACGCGTATATGCTGCGCCGCCCAGTAATAGAGGGCATAGCCGGCTACCGGACGCCCCACGGTCTCGAAAAGCTCCCGGTCCCAGAGATGCTCGAGCGTCGCCAGACGCTCGGCATAGCGCGTATCCTGCCAGACGAGAGAGGGAACGAGCGCCTCGCCAGTCCTGGTACTCCAAAGCACCCCGGTGGCCCGTTGGTTCGCAAGAGCAAGACTGATGATCTCGATCCCGTTCTCCTGTGCCTCGGCGATTGTCCGGTGACAAACGGCCAGGGTCTTGCGCAGGACGAGATTTGCGTCCTGCTCGACAATGCCGTGGGAGGGGGTTTCAACGGAAAGCGGCTCGTAGAATAGCGCTGTCACAAGCCCATCCGCCCCAACGAGAGCCGAACGCGTTCCGGATGTCCCTTCATCAATCGCCAGGATTGCCCTTCTGGTCTTGTTCAGCATCTTCCACACCCAGACGTGGTAGTCGACGGAATTTGACGGGCATATAACGGAAGCATTGTCAGTACACTCCTAGCATGTGAGCAATCTTCCTTTGGTAGACGCACGCAGAATCTCAAGTCGTTTCTGCGCGGACTATACATCATGATATTTTCATTATTCTATACTCATCGGGTTACATTGCCGTGATTGGCATCAGATCTCTGGATGCAGAAAAGTCCTCGTCTGGTCGATCTCCATGGAACCGAAACTATTGCCCCGGGTTTCGCCCTTGCCTTTAAAGGATGGACGATGCCTGACACGCTGCTCTCTGCGCCCGAAGCACTCGCCCTTGCCGCACAATTGCGCGAAACGAACGCGTCGGCTCTCGCGCTGCGAGAGGCCCTGCAACGGCGTCAGAAGCCATGGGGCGCAGTACCCATAAAAGCGCGCCTCAAGGTTCTTCGTAGATTTCGTCGGCGCCTCTGGAGGGTCATTCCCGAACTGCTCCGCCTTATCCCCGATCATGCCCCGGCGGATGTGATGACGGCGGAGATCCTCCCTCTGATCGCAGCCATCCGTTTTCTCGAAAGGGAGGCAGTGGGGCTGCTCAAGGAAAGAAGCCTCTCTCTCTTCGGCAGGCCGTTCTGGCTGAGCGGTCTAGACACGCGCGTCAGGCGGCGTCCCCTAGGCGCCGTTCTGATTATCGCTCCGGGTAATTACCCCCTGATGCTCCCTGGCATCCAGGTGGTTCAGGCTTTGGCTGCGGGTAATGCGGTGGCATTGAAGCCCGCTCCCGGGCGCACGGCGCTCCTGGCACGATTTGTGCTCCTCCTCGAGGAGGCCGGGCTTCCTGATGGCGTGCTCAAACTCATCCCCGAAGAGGACGGCCCATCCGCCAGTGCAGCGGGCTATGATCTGATTATCCTTACCGGTTCAGAAGCCACCGGTCGCGAAGTCGCGCGCGCTGCGGCAGAGACAGCCACGCCAACGATCATGGAGCTTTCCGGTGCCGATCCGGTTTTTGTCCTGCCATGCGCCGATCTGGCGCTGGTCGCGCGGGCATTGCATTTCGGTCTCACCCTCAAACAGGGGGCCACCTGCATTGCTCCCAGGCGCGTCTTTATCGACGCGACCCATAAGCCGGTATTGTTAGCCCTGCTGCGCCACTTGCTTGACAAGGCACCGATCCGCTCCTCGTCGAGCGGGGCACTCGACGCGCTGGTTGGTTGCGCGCTGGAGATCGGCGTGCCAGTCTTGCATGAAGGGGGGGCTACGATCCTGTCCTTGACATCAGACCAGGCGTCCCTGGCCGATCAGGACGTCTTCGCCCCTTGGTTGGCACTCATCACCGTGCGGGACATGGCGGAGGCGCTCACCCTCGAGCGGGGGTCGCGCCATGTGCTCGGCGCCAGCATATTCGGCAGTCGACGAGACGCCTGGCGGCTCGCTCGGCAGATCGGAGCTGGCACCATCACAGTCAATGACCTAATCGTGCCGAGTGCCGATCCACGATTGAGCTTTGGTGGCAGCAAATGCAGCGGACATGGTGTAACCCGCGGGCGAGAGGGTCTGCTAGCCATGACCCGCCCTGTATCCGTTTCTACTCGGCGGTGGAACGCGCTCCATCTTACGGCGCGCATCCGTGTTCTCCATGCGCGTTTTAACTCGCGTTAACGTGAAACCAGATGGATCACGGTCCGTTAACGGCAGGAAACAGGATGCGTGATCGTCCCATCAATATTCTGATGTCGGAATGATTTGGAAACGATCAAGCTTCCGGTTGCCTCAACCTCAGGCCAATATTCCGGGCCGTCTGTGCGTCGCAAGGATCAATGCCAAATGGCTCCTCTATCCGGTACGGCGTCTCTGCTCACCGACCCTACTCTCGCTTCGAAGCAGATCGCCGTGGTAGGCGCAGGTCCGGGCGGGCTGGCTTCCGCGATGCTTCTCGCCCATGCCGGCGCGCATGTCACGGTCTACGAGAAAGGCAACCGCATCGGAGGGCGATCTTCCTGCATCGAGATGGACGGGTTCAGGTTCGACACAGGCCCAACCTTTTTCCTGTATCCTGAGATTATTCGTCAGATCTTCACACGTTGCGGGTTTGATCTGGACAAAATGGTACAGCTCAAACGCCTCGATCACCTCTACGATCTGGTTTTTGAGGACGGTCCGTCACTTTCCCTGACTACGGACCCAGCCCAGCTGGAAGCGGAGATCGCGAAGATCTCTCCCGATGACGCGCGGCATGTTCGACGGTTCCTGCAACACAACAAAGGAAAGTTCGAACGCTTCATTGCCCCGTTGCAACGCTCGTTCAATTCATGGCGCGACCTGTTGCGCCCGGACATGATGCGCGCCTTGCCGGTTCTCTCTCCTTTCTCCTCGATCGACAAAGACCTTTCCCGCTACTTCAAGGACCCGAGAACACGCCTCGCCTTCTCTTTCCAGAGCAAGTATCTGGGCATGTCGCCATATCGCTGCCCTTCCCTTTTCACGATCCTGAGCTTCATGGAGCATGAATTCGGTATCTTCCATCCTGTTGGAGGAACCGAGGCCGTGATGGAGGCCATGGCCACCGCTGCGCGCGCCATGGGGGTTACCATTCGTCTCAGCGCTGGCGTAGATGAGATCGTGACGCGTGACGGTAGGGCTGTAGCGGTGGAAACAGCGAGCGGCAGCCACCCCGTGGATGCGGTGGTGGTCAATGGGGACTTCGCAAGGACCATCCAGAAGCTCCTTCCCAACGAGAAACGGCGGAAATGGAGCAACGCGACGCTCGCCAGTAAAAAATATTCCTGCTCGACTTTCATGATGTATCTCGGCCTGCGCGGTACGATGACCGAGCACGCCCACCACACGATCTTCCTGTCCGGCGACTACGAAAACAATTTCGCCCAGATCGAAGAAGGCAAGCAACTCTCGGAGCGCGCCTCTCTCTACGTGCAGAATGCGTGCGTGACCGATAGCGGCCAGGCCCCGGAGGGGTGTACCGCCCTTTACGTGCTCATGCCTGTCGGGAACCTGCGCGAGGGCGGCTTTGAGTGGGATGAGGCGGCGACGAAGCGGGCCCGGCAGATTGTGTTCAATCGTCTGCGCGATGCGGGCTTCGGTGAGATCGAGGACCGTATCATTGTCGAGAAAGTCATCACCCCGCATGACTGGCAGGAAAACCATGACGTTCATCGCGGCGCTGTGTTCAATCTCGCTCATTCGCTCGGGCAGATGCTGCATCGGCGCCCGCATAACCGGTTCGAGGATGTCGAGGGCGTGTATCTGGCGGGCGGCGGAACGCATCCCGGAAGCGGACTGCCCGTCATCTTCGAGGGCGCGCGTATCAGTGCTGATCTCATGATCAAGGACCTCGCACGCGCGCCTTCCCCCGTTACGGATCTTCCGACGCCGGGACTGCAGCTCATGCCTGAATGCTCACGCCTCTAACCGGCGATCCTGGGACAAGAACGATGAAACCGAAGAATGAGAACGCACCGATTGTCATTATCGGCGCGGGCCTGGGTGGGCTTGCGGCAGCCTGCACGCTCAGTGCTCGTGGCCACCGCGTGGTCGTGTGTGAAGCCAATGAATGGACTGGCGGCAAGGCTGCGGAATGGGCTCAAGAGGGGTTCCGTTTCGATATGGGGCCGACCATTCTGACATTGCCCTCCGTCCTGCGCCGGATCATGGGCGAAAGCGGCTCGAGACTTGAAGATCGGCTCGACTTGCGGCGTCTGGACCCACAATGGCGCTGCTTTTTCGATGATGGTCGCGCGCTCGATCTCGTCGAGGACGTGGCAACCATGGCGGCCGAGCTGGAGCGTCGCGCGCCTGGCGACGGTAGGGGCTATGAAGACCTCATGGCCATGAGCGAGAAACTGCACGAGGTTTCGCGCCGGTTCGTGTTCTGGAAATCGGTGGGCGGTCTGCGTGATACGCTGGATATCAGTGCGGCCCTCTCGCCCGAAACCATGCGCGACGTGCTGGCTTTGCGAATGCATTCCACCTTGGGAAGGGAGATACGCAAACGTATTCGCAATCCCCAGGCCGTGCAGGTTTTTGACCATTTTACGCAGTATGTCGGTTCAAACCCCCTCCAGGCCCCGGCGGTTCTGACCGGCATCGCCCATATGCAGGTCGATGAAGGAATCTGGTACCCGATCGGGGGCACACGCGCTGTGCCGGTCGCATTACGGAAGCTGGCGGAGGAGAATGGGGTCGTATTCCGCACGGGCGCGCGGGTTACGCGCATCCTGCATGACGCCAAATCGGTCCATGGTGTGCAGTTGGCCTCGGGCGAAACCCTTGAGGCCTCGGCCATTGTGTCCAATATGGATAGCGTGCGGACCATGCGCGAACTGATTGATCGCGATGTCGCGCCTCGCGCTTTCCGCAGATTTCGCCGACAATGGAAATCCCGCGAGCCCGCCTGCTCCGGCGTCGTGCTCTATCTCGGGCTTGATCGGGGCTATGAGCATCTCGCGCACCACAACTTTGTCTTTTCCCGCAATGCGGAGGAGGAATTTGACGCCATCTATCATCAGGGGCGTCCCACACCCGACCCGACCTGCTACCTCGCCGCCCCCGCGCGCACGGAGCCAGAGACCGCTCCGGCGGGTGGGGAGGCACTCTACGTGCTCGTCCACACACCCTATATCCGACCGGGACAAAACTGGGCTGAAATGTTCCCCGGCTACCGTCAGACGATACTGAACAAGCTGAAGACCGCTGGGAAGATGCCCGACATCGAATCCCGTATCGTCGCAGAGCACCATCTCACGCCGCTGGACATCCATACGCGGTACGCGCCTCAGGCTGGCGCGATCTACGGTCTGGCAAGTCACGGGAAGCTTGCAGGAGGTTTCAAACCCGCCAATCGTTCGGGTGATCTTGCGGGGCTGTATATGGCGGGCGGCAGTGCCCATCCGGGTCCTGGCATGCCCATGGCGCTCATGTCCGGCTGGATAGCGGGTGATTGTCTGGATCAGGATGTCCGTGCAGCGGTGCCGGCCACGGCTCACGGCATCCCGCGGGCTCAGGCTGCAACTGCCGCCCATGTCCTCTGATCTATCCCGCGCCTTCGGCAGATCACCGTTTCTGGCGCATTGGATCACCAAGGCTCTGCGCCGACGTGTCACCCGGAATTTTGCCTCTTTGCGCTATGCCGGGGAACCACCCGCAATCAAACCGGGACAAGGCATAATCCTCTACAGCAACCACCCTTCCTGGTGGGACCCTGCGGTGTTTGCCGTCTTGCAGGACCGATTTTTCGCTGACCGACCCGGATTCGGCCCTATCGACGCTCAGGCTCTGACCCGTTACCCGCTTCTCCGCCGAGCCGGGTTTCTTTCGCTTGATCAGAACTCTGTCTCATCGATACGGCGCTTCCTCCGCGATGCATCGGATATTTTGCGCCAAGGGGGGGTCTTCTGGATCACCGCACAAGGCGCGTTCACTGATGCCCGCATGCGGCCGCTTCAATTGCGCCCCGGCCTTGCCCATCTGGCGGTTCGCATGCCCGGCACGCCCATCGTGCCCTTAGCCCTCGATTACAGCTTCGGTACCGAAAGCCGACCGGACATCGCGGTCATGTTCGGTTCTCCCTTGACCTGTAGTGGGGAGCGCGCCGCGACCATGACCCCCCGGCTGGAGGCGGCGCTCGAGGTGCTCTGCGATCGCCTCGCTGAAAAGGTAAGCCACCAGGATCACGCCAGCTTCACGCCTCTTCTGGGCGGGCGGGAGGGAATGGGCGGTGTCTATGCCTCTCTGCAGCGCATCACCGCTAGCTTGAGCGGACGGAAGTTCGAGAAGCGCCATGTCGCACGATGATCTGCGCCGAAAGAAGGAGCGCGAGTACCTCCTTTGCGGACTGGCCTTCCTTCCCCTGCTGCTCTGCCTCACCAATCTGAGGGTGTTGGCGCGTGCACCGGCCGCCACCATCAAATCACAGGATGGGGTGTCGGTCCTTATACCGGCGCGGAATGAAGCGACCCAGATCATTCCAGCCCTCGAAAGCGTCCTGGCCAATGGCACGCTTGTCAAAGAGATCCTTGTTCTCGACGATAACTCGGATGATGACACTGCAGACCGCGCGCTCAGTCTCGGTGATGATAGAATTCGGATCTTGCGCGGAACACAGCTTCTTGAAGGGTGGTGTGGCAAGAATCACGCCTGCGCGCAGCTTGCGCGCGCTGCAACCCAACCCTGGCTGCTCTTCATCGATGCCGACGTGCGCCTGACGACCGACGCCGTGAATCGCCTGGTCGCGCTGGGAGACAGTCCGAATGCCCCCGCCCTCCTCAGCGGCGTCCCCCGTCAGATCACCGCCACCTGGCTCGAGTGGCTCCTTCTACCACTGATCAATGTTCTCCTCTTTGGTTATCTTCCTTTGGCTCTGGATAACGGGCGCTCAGCGGGGCTCGCCGCTGCCTGCGGGCAGCTCGTAATGGTGCGCGCGCAGGCCTATCGTGAATCGGGGGGACATGGAGCGATAAGGGGCCGCCTGCATGACGGCCTTGCCCTTGCCCGCCATCTGAGACGCCACGGATACCGCACCCGTCTCATCGATGCGACCGACCTTGCACAGTGCCGCATGTATCGCAGCGGGTCGGAAGTCTATGCCGGTCTGATGAAAAACGCCGTAGAGGGCATGGCGGGACCGGTGGCACTCCCTATCTGGACCGTACTGCTCGCTGGCGCTCATATCCTTCCCTTCCTGTGTCGCGGTACCGCCCTGGTCTGGATGGCACGCATGGCCAGCCTTGCATTTCGGCTGATTGTTGCCCTGCGCTGCCACCAGGGCTTGCGAACCGCCCTCCTGAGCCCCATCGGCGTCTTTCTGCTTCTCTGGATCCAGTTTCACGCTCGTCTACGCCATTTGCTCGGGCGCCCCGTCTCCTGGAAAGGTCGTATCTATGATACCTGATTTTGCGCGCCAGCGGCGCCACTCTGTCGGGCTCGGTGCCCTAGCGACTATGCTGTTCGGAGCGGCATGGCTGGCTCCAGCACATGCGGCTACTGTCTCTGCCGAGATCAGCAATATCCCGGACAACACCGGCACGATCCGGGTGGCGCTGTGTACGGAAGACGAGTTCCTCAAGCCCAGCTGCGCTTTCCACGCTGAGACCGCTTCAACAACTCCCCGGATCACCGTGGTATTTTCCGACGTTCCTGCTGGCACTTACGCAATCCAGGCTTACCAGGACCGCAATGGCGACGCGAAACTCAATCGAACCTTCATCGGAATCCCCAAGGAGCCAATTGGCTTTTCACGCGATCCCAAGCTGAGCTACGGCCCTCCAAGCTTCGAGGAGTGCGCGCTGCGTTTCACGGATGCCGGTGGAACAGTCGCCCTGAAATTAATCACGCATTAAAGCAGAAGAGCCGCCCCCGGTAAGGGAGGCGGCTCTTTAAAACAGGCCGGATCAGGCGTGATCAGAACGACCGGTTGACCTGCATGAATACGTAGCGACCGATAATGGCACTCGTATAGATGGCGTTTGCCGTGTTGGTGGCGGTGTCAAAGACGAAGGGCGGCTTCTTGTCGAGAATGTTGTTAACACCAGCCTCTAGGTTCCACTTGTTCCAGCGATAGTTGACCGTCACATCGTGGGTGAAGATGCCCGGCGTGCGCCATTGTCCTGCCGTCTGGCGCGTCAGATCCTCCGACATGTCGTTCCACACCATACCGCCCGTATAGTGCAGCATATAGGTGAAGGCGAAGGCATTATGCTGCCACGTCGCGGTGGTATAATTCGACACGCGGGGAATACCATTAGGCATACCGACTGACGAAGAGCCCTGGAAGAACAGGCGACCAGCATAGTTGTACCAGCTTCCGCCCGGCTCGTTCTGCTGCAGATAGGAAACAATCTGCTGCAGGTTGTTGCTCAGCGTGATCGAGTTCTCGCGATTGATGCGGATACGATAATCCAGAT
>Ga0157365_10000777_pt1 | contig 13572 bp, 11 predicted proteins | sample AttsexASBM3_FD_111478 | JGI IMG/M metagenome (GOLD analysis project Ga0157365, IMG submission 111478) | Fungus gardens microbial communities from leaf cutter ant in Ribeirão Preto, State of São Paulo, Brazil - Atta sexdens ASBM3 | ecosystem: Host-associated > Fungi > Mycelium > Unclassified ... | reverse complement strand
GCCCAGATCCGTTCGCCAATCCCTGTCCATCACCAGCCCTCGTTACAGCCGGTCTCCTATGAATCAGCGATCCGCTTCCAAGGGAATCCTCCCTCTCAATTCTTCTGCCAAAGTAGTGCTAGCCATATCCGGGATCTCCAGCCCGGCGGTCGCCCATGAGGGGCGACGACGATGGAATTCGGTCTGTTGCTCGAAGGCATGTCCTGCGCGCAGGATATCGGCTTCCCTGAACGGGGCGCCTGCGAATTGCAGGCCGATCGGAATACCTGCCGCGGTCTGGCCGCATGGTAGGGTGATCGTGGGGAAACCGCACATGTTGAAGGGGGCGGTAAACGCGCCGATCCGCATCGCCCCAGCAGGATCTTCACCCAGACTGCCCATGAAAGCCAAGCTTGGACCACCGACCGGCAGGGCCGGCATGATCATCACGTCGATATCGGCAAATACCTGCTGCAATGCTGCGGTAAATTGTGTTCGTGTCGCGTGGGCTTGGGCGATGGCAGCGACGTCGGCTGCATGGCCGCGCTCGATGAGGCGGGAAAGAACCGGGCCATAATCCGCAGCACGTGAAGAATATGTAGGTGCATGGGCTGCCGCGGCTTCGGCGGCTGTCTGCACGGTCCAGGCTTGCAGGACGGGCCGCATGTCGGGAACGGTGACCGGCACGATGTGGGCACCAAGGGTGCGCATGACCGCTAATGCAGCGTCGATTGTCGCAATAACCTCAGCATCGGCATGCTGGGCGATGTAAACGGCGTCATGACCGATACGCAGGCCTGCAACACCGTGTTCAAGGCTGGACAGGTAATCCGGAACCGGCACGGAGGCACAGGTTGAATCGTGTGTATCCTCCCCCGCAATGACGCCAAGCAACACCGCCGCATCGGCAACGCTGCGCGCCATCGGCCCGACATGGTCGAGTGTTTCGGCCAGTGGATAAACGCCGTGACGGCTGACACGGCCCCAGCTCGGCTTGATGCCGACCACGCCGCAACACGCCGAAGGCAGCCTGATCGAACCGCCAGTATCCGAGCCGATCGAACCGAACGCAAGGCCTGCGGCGAGTGCCACGCCGCTGCCACTTGACGAATTACCGGTCCAGTATGCGTGGCCCCACGGATTGACAGGTTCGGTCACGCTTGGGTGGTAGTCGATATAAATTCCTTCGGTGCAAACATGTTTGCCGAGTATGATGGCACCTGCGGCCTCCAGTCGTGCCGTGACTGTTGCCGTCGTTGTGGGCCGGTCCTGATTGTAGATGGTCGTGCCGACACTGGTTGGCAGGCCAGGGGTCAGGAAAATATCTTTGACGCCGATCGGCACACCGTGCAGCGGCCCGCGCCATTGCCCGTTGCGGAGTTCTGCGTCCGCAAGAGCTGCCTGCGTGCGGGCGTGATCTGCCGTGACATGGGCATAGGCATGCAAGGCAGGGTCGAGTTGCGCGATCCGATCGAGCATCAGTTCCGTCAGGTCTCGCGCTGTTGTCTGGCCGTCGCGCAATTGCTGCCCCAGATTGATAATGGAGGCATAATGCAGCGGATCGGACATGGTGGAGCCTTTCGGAGCACTGAAGGCAGCGGTGTGCATCACCGCCACCTGCGGGTAGTTATCAGAAATCGGTCGAGAACGTGCCGACCATGCTGAAATTCGGCTGGACGTAAAACAATGCGCCTGCGTTGGCGGCAGGCCCTGCCGTGCCGTTGATCAGCGTCACGGCATTGCGGTTGGTAGCGATCCCATTGGCGCCGACACGGATGACGGAACCCGTGATGTTGGCGAAGTTCATGCGAATGGTCGGCGTCTTGAGATAATAGAACGGCTTGAAATGATAGCCGAGTGCCACCTGATTGGTCACGAAGCCCGGCATGCGCTGATCGCCCACCAGAGTAACAGATTGCGGGCCGGTATAATGCACGCTGGCATTGCCGAAGAAGCCATTGCTTTCATAGGTCAGGCCCGCGTTCGCCAGGAAGCGCGGCGTCAGGATCGATTGCTTGCCCTTGGTCGGCAGATAGGACGCTCCATAGGGAATATTGGAATCGAAATGGCCACTCAGATACTCGATGGATGCATAAGGGCTGAAATGGTGCCATGAGCGACCGGACACCATCAGGTCGAGGCCACGGGTCGTCTGATTGCCCGCATTGATCGTGCCGTAGGCACCGCCACCTAGATAGGTGTTCAGCAGACGATTGGTGACGGACGTGTTGAAGGCGGATGCATCGACGATCACGGCCGTGTCCTGGAAGCGATAGCCGATCTGTTCCGTGATGGAATACTGGTTTTTCGGGATCGCGAGACCTGCGCCAAGCTGCGACGGGGACGGCTGCCGGAAATCGCCCTCGGCGTTGACGTAGACCTGTGAGTTCGGATCAATGCGGTAGCTTGCCGAGAAATGGGGCAATGGAGCGGTCGAGTTCGCGCCCAGACGGCCATGTGTCAGGCCGGTTTCCTTGCTCCAGTAATTGGACATGACGAATTTGAAGCCTTCGTCGAATTGCAAGCGCTTGTTCAGATAGTTCTGCTTGGCTTCCACGAAGAATGAATTGATCTCATTGCCGGAATTGAACTTATTGGCCACCCATTGACCGTTTGCATCGTACAGACGACGCGCGGCCGTCGAGGGGCTGGGGTTCTGTCCGTTCGATTTTGTGATCGCATAGGGCAGATAGTAGGTGCTGGTGTTGCTGCTGTACCAATAGCCTGCCGAGACCGTATTATGAAGGTCGATCTCGTAAGATGCCTTGGCAATGACACCGACATTCGGAGACCATTGCTGTGCCCAGTAATTGCTGAGCTGCGTTCCGGGGGCGACCGGTGCCCCGCTGGCGGTCTGGCACGGGCAGCTTGCGTTTTGCCCAGCCGTCCCGCCGCCCAACCCGTCATAGCCGAAGCCGGTCGTCATATAGGGGTTCAGGTCGAAGCTGAGCCGCTTGGTGGCGATGATATGAGCCGGGGCCGCGACATAGAACTGGTTCCAGGAATCGATGTTGCTTTTCCAGTAATTCCCGGCGTTCGCCGCGTTCGGATCCCATGTGGTGGAACGATCGAACCCCGTCCCTGTATGCTTGTAGGTGAAAAACTGCGATTCCGTCGGGTAATTATCGATCGGGAAATTCGCGTTGTTCCACGAGACGAACAGCTTGGCGGTCGAGCCGTTCTTGAAATCCTTCTGCGCACCGACATCGATATGCCGCAGCTGGTTGACGCCCGCACCGTTCCACTGGCTGGAGCGGATATTGCCGAAGGCGATATAGGAACGAATGCCGCTATTGCCAATATCGCCCGATTGCAGGCGGATGAACTGGCGCGACAGCCCATAGGTGCCGAACGAGAAATCGAACGTGCCGCCGCGTTCGTGGCTGGGCGTGATGGTCCGCTCGTCAAGCGTCCCGGCCGAGGCATTGGGGGCAGGCGCGTCGACGGGTGAACTGCTGGGCGTGATGACGACGCTCTCGATATCCTCAGGCAGCACGTTCTGCTGGAGATAGGCCGCAAGTGACGACGGCGCGCCATCGAGCAGCAGTGCCATGTCCGCATCCGTGAAGCCGCGCATGAACACGGCACCACCGCGCACACCCGAATTATCGGGCATTGCGATACTGACGCTGGGCAGATAGGAGACGAGGTCGAGACCCGTCGAGGTCGGGCTGCGCATCGCGATATATTCCCGGCCCACGCTTTGCACGGCGTAGGAGGCTGTCTCGACCCGCATCATGCCGCCACCGCCGTTCCTGGCCCGGCGCGATCGTTCGACCAGGACGCTCTCGCTGCCGGACGGGGCTGCGATGTGATGTTTTTGCACGGCTTTCGTGGGCGCCATGGCTGCGGGCATGCCCGGTGCTGTCGCTGCATTGCGATGACCGGGATGCGTGCTGCGATGGAGGCTGTGCTGTGCGGCAGCGCAGGCCGGAACCGCTGCGGACGCGAGGATCGTACCGGCAAGCATAACGTAAGCGGAACGAAACATGACTGGCTTTCTCTCGAACTGGGGGCGGAGGAATGACGCGTTGTTGGAAGGAGAGAGCGATTGCTCTCAGGCGGGTTGGGCAACCCTTGCGAGACCGAGATGTTCGCGCAGTGTCGTGCCCTCGTAGGAGCGGCGGAAAAGCCCGCGCTCCTGCAAAAGCGGGATGACGTCACTGACAAAGACGTCCAGGCCACCGGAGAAGAAGGGCGGCATGATGTTGAACCCGTCTGCGGCACCGTTTTCGAACCAGTGCGCCAGCGTATCGGCAATTGTCTGCGCAGAGCCGCACAGCACCCAATGCCCGCGCGCCGCCGCGACAAGGTTATAAAGATCGCGCAGGCGCCAGTTTTCACGCTTCGCACGTGCCAGCATGACGGATGCGAAACTGTGATAAGCGTTGGTGAGCGAAAGCTCGGGCACCGGGCCGTCAAGATCGTAGCCTGACAGGTCCTGACCCAGCCGGTCCGACAGCATGCCCAGGGCATCCTGCGTGCCGACATAGGATTGCAGTTCGGCCAGAAGGTCGAAGGCCTCCCGGTCGGTGCGACCGACGACAGGCATGACGCCCGGCAGCACCGTTACCTTCTCCGGATCCCGCCCGGCGGCTATGACATCCGCACGTGTCTGTGCGTAGGCGGCCTGTGCCGCGTCGAAATCCTGCACGACACTGAAGACGATATCAGCCGTACGCCCGGCAAGGGCACGGCCTGCATCCGAGCCACCGGCCTGCGAAATGACGGGATGGCCTTGAGGACTGCGTGGGATATTCAGCGGGCCGCGCACGGTATAATGCGCGCCGGCATGATCGAGCGCACGGACCGCGTTTGCGTCGATATAGGTGCCGCTGGCGCGATCGGCATGCAGGGCATTGTCGTCCCAGCAATCCCACAGCCCGCGCACGACGTCGACGAACTCGCCTGCCCGTTCGTATCGTGTGGCATGATCTGGGTGGGCATTGCCGAAATTGGCCGAAGCTTGCGGGTTCGCGGTTGTCACCACATTCCATGCGGCACGCCCGTGGCTGATGAAATCAAGCGACGCCATGATGCGCGCGACACTGAACGGATCACTGAAGGTCGTGGAAATGGTGGCGCCAAGGCCAATCCGCTGGGTCACGGCGGCGATATTGGCCAGAAGCGTCATCGGCTCCAGGCGGGCGGCATAGGATGGGTGCGTCGAGGCATCGAAATGCAGATTGTCACCCATGAAAATGAAGTCGAACAATCCGTCTTCCGCCTTGCGGCAAATATCCTGGATTGCGGCGATATCGGTGAAATCCGTGACGGTGCCGGGATGACGCCACCCTGCGACATGGCTGCCCGTGCCCAGCAGGAACAGGCCAAGATGCATCGTGCGGCTCATGTACGGAAATCCTGATGGATGGGATCGCGGTCGAGTTGCCGCAGGAGAGCAGGCCATTCGCGTTCGCCGGGGCGGCGGATATCACCTGCCTGCCCCCAGAACTGGGCGCTGGCATGGCGACAGGTTTCGGGGGCGGGCGATATGGGCTCGGCCGCCGCACCGGACATCGCCGATGCCTGCAGGGTAAGCTGGATGTTTGCTGCGCGCTCGAAATAATACAGCATCATGAACGCTTCCGCCGGCGTCTGGCCGACGGTGAGCAATCCGTGATTGCGCAGCAGCAGGACGGGATGCGTTCCCAGATCGCGCACCAGACGGATTTTCTCGTCCGGGTCGAGTGCCACTCCCTCATAGGGATGAACGCCCTGGCGCTCGTAGAACCACATGGCGAACTGGCTCAGCGGCAGAAGGCCGCCGGCCTGGGATGCGACCGCAACCGCTGCCGTGGAATGCACGTGCAGCACGCAATGCGCATCGGGGCGCGCAGCATGCACCGCGCTATGGATGACAAAACCTGCGGCATTCACAGGGTGAGGCGAGGCGTCGATTTTTTGGCCGTCGAGATCAATCTTGACCAGGGACGATGCCGTCACCTCCCCGAACAGCATGCCATAAGGATTGATCAGAAATGCGTCCGGCTGGCCCGGAATGCGCATGGAGATGTGATTATAGATAAGGTCGTCTGCCCCTATGCGTGCCACGAGGCGGTAGCATGCGGCCAGATCGATCCGGGCCTGACGTTCGCGTGCATCCATCATCGGTTCGTATGCCTGATCGCTTCCGTTGTTTGTTGTTAATGCGAAACTGTATACACGGAACGCATAAAGCAAGCACAAAATTACGAATTCGTGCAGATCTGCTTGGCGGAGTGCCGGTTTGGGCTTACGGTCGGGGCAATTAAAGGAATTTTTCGAGGTCGGCCCATGCCCAGAGTAAGTAAATCAGACACGCTGCCCTCTGCGGTTGTCGACATTGATGAAGACGATGCCCCGGTTGGCACGCTGGCCGAGCGCATCAGGGACCATCTCGCCTCGGATATCGCGGCAGGTCGCCTGGAACCCGGGTCGCGGCTGGACGAAAACGAGATTGCCGCGAAATTTTCGGTCTCGCGGACACCCGTGCGAGAGGCATTCCGCCTCCTGGCAGCCAACGATATGGTGGATCTGCGGGGCAGGCAGGGCGCGTCCGTGCGGCGTATTAGCGCCTCCAGCGTCATCGAGATGTTTCAGGTCATGGCGGAACTGGAGGGCCTTTGCGCAAGGCTCGCCGCACGCCGCGTGACGCCACTGTTGAGCTTGCAGATCGAAGCCATCCACGAACGCCTTAAATCCGAGTCGTTCGGAGAGGATGTAGACGCCTTCTACGACATCAATCAGGAATTTCACGAGGCCATCTACGAGGCCGCGGGCAATCGCTACCTGCGCGAGCAGACGCGCAGGCTACGCAATCAGACCGCAGCATACCGCCGCCGCGTGACGTTCCTGTCGTATCGTTTCGCCTCGACCATCACCGAGCACGAGCAGGTGATGGAAGCGATTTTTGCGCATGACGCTTCGTTGGCGCACGACCGGATGCGCGACCATGTCAATCTGCTGGGCGATGACATGCGTGATTTTCTCGCATCCTTCGGCGAATAATATACTTTATTTATAAAAAAGTATACACTAGCGTGCCTTCCTTGCGTGGTCGTAAGGAAGTGCGTGTGCAATCTCGCGTTCCCCGGCCAAGCCAGACAACCAAAGAAGGGATGGCGGATAATGGCGGTGCGAACGTCGGACGGGATCAATCTCCACATCGAAGAGGCAGGACGCGGAACGCCGATCCTGTTTATCCACGAATTCGGCGGCAATCATCTGAGCTGGGAGCCGCAATTGCGTGCCTTCAGTCGGTCGTATCGATGCATTTCCTATGCTGCGCGCGGCTACCCACCTTCGGATGTGCCGACGCATCTCGCCTCATACGGGCAGGAACGCGCAGCACGCGATGCGCTGGACGTGCTGGACGGCCTCGAGATCGAGCGCGCCCATGTCGTGGGATTGTCGATGGGCGGGTTTACAGCGCTGCACATGGGCATCATGGCACCCGAGCGTTGTCTGTCGCTGGTTGTCGCGGGCGCCGGCTATGGCTGCGAGCCTGATCGCGAGGATTATTTCAGGGGCGTTTCGGTGAAGGTTGCCGAGGGTTTCGAAAAGCTTGGAGCGGCGGCATTCGCCCCGATTTATGCACAAGGTGCGAGCCGCGTGCAGTTCCAAAACAAGGACCCGCGCGGCTGGGCCGAATTCGCGCAGCGACTGGCCACGCATTCCACGGAAGGTGCTGCCCTGACGATGCGCGGTGTGCAGGCGCGCAGGCAGGGGTTCCATGCGCTGCAAGCCGAGCTTACTACGGTGGATGTACCAACACTCGTGATGGTGGGAGACGAGGACGATCACTGCCTGGCGCCGGGGCTGTTTCTTAAGCGCGTCATGCCTCGTGTGGGCCTGACGGTGCTGCCTAAGACGGGGCACACGCTCAATCTGGAAGAGCCTGAGCTATTTAACCGTTTAATGGCGGCTTTCCTGACGGAAGTGGCTGCAGGCAGTTGGGGGCGCCGCGACCCGCGCGCGCGGGCCGATCAGGTCATGCAGACGCTCGATTGAAGGAACGAGCCATGCAAATCGACGAAGGCCGTCTTTGGTCGCGTCTGATGACGCTTGGTGCGATCGGCGCCGTTGGCGACGGCGGTGTCGACCGTCAGGCGTTGAGCGCGGGGGAGGTCGAAGCCTGGCGACTGCTCGCGATATGGGCCGGGATAGCCGGTCTGGAGATCGCGACGGATGAATTAGCCAATCTGTATCTCACTCTGCCCGGGCGCGACCGGGGGGCGCCCCCTCTCCTGGTAGGCAGTCATATCGATACGCAGCCGCGTGGCGGTCGTTTCGATGGGGCGCTGGGCGTCGTGGCGGGGATCGAGATCGTACAGACGATGGCCGATCTGGGGTTCGAACCTGTGCGCGACATCGTGGTCGTGGCCTGGATGAACGAGGAAGGGTCGCGCTTCGCGCCCGGAATGAGCGGATCAGACTGGTTTGCCGGGCGACGAACGGCCGAGGAAATCCGCTGCAGCAGGGATTCAAGCAGCGAGGCTGCCGCAGGCGATACCCTCGGTGGTGCGCTGGAGCGGTTCCTGCAGTACTTCCCCGATATCGTCCGGCGCGATCCGTTCGTGCCTTTCGCTTATCTGGAACTGCATATCGAGCAGGGACCATTGCTGGAGGCCGCCTCTCTTCCCATCGGGGTCGTCACTGGCATTCAGGGAAAAACCACATGGCAGGTGACGATCTCCGGTGAGCGCGGTCATGCGGGCACGCTGGCTATGGCCGAGAGGCACGACGCCGTTTTGGCTTTCGCCCGGATCGCGTCTGCCTGCGAGGCTGCGATGGTCCCGTTCGGGCCGGATATCCGCTTTACGATCGGCCGTGTGCTGGTGGCGCCGAATGCGCCGTCGATCGTGCCGTACAATGTGGTCTTCAGTATCGATCTGCGCCACCCTGACAACTCGGTGCGCGCCCGTGCAGCCGCGGCAATCGAGGCCGCACTGGATGCTGAGGCCCGCGGATGCGGAGTTGAGGCATGTCGGCTGGTCGATGCACAGGGCGTCACGTTCGACATGGAGATCCGCACGCAGATCGCTCAGGCGGCCACCGCGCGGGGGGGGGCGTCAACGCCCATTCTTTCCTCCGCCGGTCATGACGCACGCAATCTGGCCCCGCTTTGCCCAAGCGCCATGATTTTCGTGCCATGCCGCGCGGGTATTTCCCACGCACCGGAGGAATGGGCATCGCCGGAGGATTGTGCGGCCGGGGCGCAGATCCTTCTGGATGTTGCAGCCACCATGGCGGACTATGCGCCTCGATAGGCGCATAGTCCCTCAGCGTGACAACACGCGAGCCTCGACCGCCGGGCGAGCCTGCCGCTGGAAAACGGCAAGGGCATAATAGGCGGTGCCCGACAGCAAGGCCACACTGAGCGGACGAAGCGCGCTCTCCGGGACAAGTCCGTAATAGACGGGAATTGCGGCTGCGATCACGGCCCATGCGCGAAGATTGTAGCCGTGTTTGTACCAGTAAGGACCGGAGACGTCGAAAAGATCATCTGCATTGATCCGCCAGCATTGCAGGATCAGGACGTCGACCACGATGATCCCCGTGATAGGGGAAAACAGACTGCCGATGACATTGATATAGGCAATGATCTGCAGCAGGACCTCCTGCGAGGCGGAGGCCACGATGCCTGCGGCACTGACGATCAGCGTCGCCCCAAGGCGGCCAAGGGCTGGCCGCACGTTTTCAAGCGACAGGCCGCCTGTGTAGATATTGAGCGAGTTGATCGAGATGTTGTCTAGAAACAGCATGATCGCAACCAGTGTGATCGGCAGGCCGCCAGGCAGGATCTGGCCCAGCGCCGTAAACGCATTATGGTCCTGCCCAAGGCTTGCCGCGCCGATCGCGGCGCCGAAGCTCGCCGCGATCGGCGTGCCGATCAGGGCGGCCGTCGCGACGGCGGTCGTGGTGGCGCGGCGGCTTTTCGTATAGCGGCAGAAATCAGCGGCATCCGTCACGAGCGACAGCCACGCCGAGCAGCTTGCATTGAACCAGATCGCAAAGAGCGGCCAGTTCCACTCTCCCTTGCCCGGATAGGCCCAGATTGCGCCCAGTCGATGCGAGGGGCCGGGTAAATCTGTGACCATGACCAGCAGAACGACCATGATCAGCAGTTTGACCGGCAGCACGAAGCGAGCCATGGCCTTGAGCCACTGATATCCCATGACCGCGCAGGCCACCTGAATTGCGCCGAAAAACATGCCCGTCAGCCAAAGCGACGGTTCCGTGCCGGTCAGCCACTCGATGAAGCGGGCAATCGCCACCGTCCCGATGACGGTGTTGAGCGCGAAGAAATAGAGTGAACACACCACGCGAATGGCCGACGTCCCGAAGCGCGCGCCTCGCAGCCCGAACGTCGCCCGTGCCGCGACCTGTCCCGGCACGCCGAGATCCGCGCCCAGTCGGCTCATGACCGCATAGGGGATCAGGGCACTTGCAACGCCTGCCGTCACGGCAAACACCGATGCACGGAAGGACAGGCCGAGGGCCAGACCGGCACTCGCATTGAGCACCAGACTCGGATTGATCAGGAAGTTCGTCAGGGTAAGGAACTGATCGGCGAAGCCGACCTGCCTTTCGGATGCCTGAACAGGTTCCAGCCCGGCAGTTTCGATCCAGTGATGGGTGCGACCGTCCGGATGCATGGTCGGCGGGCTCCTTGTGTAGAGAATGAAGATGCTGTTCGGAACGCTAACGACGCGGCTGTCGTCACGCAAGCGTATCATAATGCATTTCGGCATCGAAACGCGCTTTGAAAGTTTGTCTGTGTATGCAATGATGACTGTATTGCATTCTTTGGGGGTAAAAATGGATCTCCGACTCAGCGGGAAAAGTGCGCTCATCACAGGCGCATCGAAGGGTATCGGCCGTGCCGTGGCTGAAACAGTCGCTCAGGCAGGGCTTGCGCGGCTTGTCGTCACCGGTCGATCGACGGAAGCGCTGGCTTCACTCAAGGCCGAAATCGAGCGTGATCATGCGTGCGTAGTCGAGGTGCTCCCCCTCGATCTGGGGGCCGAAGGCGCGGCGCAGGCTCTAGGCGATGCCGCAGGTGATGTGGACATCCTGATCAACAACGCGGGCGACGTGCCTGCCGGGCCGCTCGACACGCTCAGTGAAGCTGACTGGCGTCGTGGTTTCGACCTCAAGGTGTTCGGCTATATTTTTCTCTCGCGTATTTATTATCCGCGCATGAAGGCGCGCGGGTCCGGGACCATCGTGAACATCATCGGCAATTCTGGTGAAAACTGGGATGCAGCCTATATCGCCGGAAGTACGGCCAATGCGGCCCTGATGTCCTTCACCAAGGCGCTCGGCGGTCGATCGCTCAATGACGGTATCCGCGTGCTCGGCATCAATCCCGGCCCCGTCGCGACGGATCGCATGGTCAAGATTATGAAGCGCAAGGCTGTCGATATTCTCGGTGACGAAGCGCGCTGGGAAGAGCTCAACGACCATTATCCCGGACGCAGGCCCGCGACGGTTGAGGAAGTCGCGGACCTGACCGCGTTTCTGGCCTCACCGCTGTCAGGCTACACGACCGGGACGATCGTGACGCTGGATGGCGGCATCGCGGCACGTGGTTCGGTCATCTGAGAACGAGCGAGGGAGAATCGTTTCATGAGCGCAAACGATCGCAATGCGCATTTCGATGCGCTGTTCTCGAGCCCCGGCCTGCTGGCGATGGGGCAGAACACCAACCATCTGCCACAGCATCCGGCCGTGATCGAGGCATTGGTAAAGTCGGCGCAGGAGGGTGAATTTGCAGCCTACGCGCCTCCGCTCGGGTTCGAGGCGTTGCGCGATGCCATCGTCACGGATTTCGGGGTTGCAGACCTGCAATCCATCGTGACCGAAGGCGGCGTTGCGGCTCTGGCGACGATCTGCCGCGCCCGCTGCCGTCCGGGCACGAATTTCGTAACGACCGACCCGACTTGGAAATGGCCCTGCCAGTTCGCCGAGCAGGCAGGGTCCGAGGTTCGGTTGATCCCGATCTATAACCCGGATACGGCCTACAAATTGACCGCAGCACAGCTTGAAGCGACGGTCGATGAACAGACGGCGATCATTTATCTGGTGGACCCCAATAATCCGTTAGGCATCACGTATACTCCAGAGGAAATTGTGGCCTTTTCGCGCATTGCACGAAAGGTCGGGGCTTTGTTCGTGCATGACTGCACCTATCGCGATTTCGCGGATGGCCACACGCCGGCAGTCCTGATCGAAACCGAGGAAACGGTCGTGACCGGCAGTTTCTCAAAATGGCTGGGGCTTGCCGGGTTACGCGTTGGTGCGCTTGTGGCCAATCCGGCGCTGATCGATGAATTTGCCGCTCAGTCGGTCGAGGTTCTGGGAGGCAACGTGCCTGCCCAGCGTGCCGCGCTGGCGGGCCTCGGCGTCAAAGGCGAATGGATGCGCGATGTTCGCGCGGTCACGCGGCGCAATAATGCCGCCATCGCCAAGGCTGCACGAAACATACCCGGCCTTGCGGTCCCCATCGACTTTTCGCACGGCAATTTCCTGATTATCGAAACGCAAGGGGCCGGCGTGACGCCCGAAGCACTGGTCACGGCGTTTCGTGGCGAAAATATCGCCATCCGGCACGGGCGCTATCACAGTGCGGCCCTGGGCGATCGTTTTATCAAGATCAGCACTTCGGTGCCTGAAGCATGGGCTGAACGGCTGTGTGTGTTACTGCCGCGTATGGTGGAGACGGCCCGCGAGATCCGACCGGCGGAGGGGTTTTTCTGAAAATGTCCGACGCTGGGAGAGCATTTCGCGACGGTATGGCGCGCGTGTGCCATTCGGTCTGGATCGTGGCTGTGGGGACCGGCACCGAAGCTTCCGGGATGACGGCAACCGCCGTTATGTCGGTCACCGATGCGCCGCCGACGCTGGCAGTCTGCGTCAACGAGTCGGCGTCGATCGCGCCGCTCTGCAGTCCAGGGGCTTGTATCTCTCTCAGCCTCGTGTCAGCCGGCGCCGAATCCACGGCGATTGCGTTTGCAACGCGCGATCACCCTGATCGACGTATTGCAGCTCCTTGGTGGGATACGACCCCAGAAGGTTTCCCAGTGCTGAGCGATGCTGTTGTGGTGTTCACTGGCCGCATTGAGAACTCCCAGAAGGTCGGGACGCATCGCCTGTTGCTTATGACCGTCGCGGCAACGAGCCTGGGTGAAGGGAAGAGCGTTCTGACCCATGGAGCGCGTCGTTTTCAAGCGTTTGAGCCGGTTTCGTGATACTGAGTCCTGTTCTTGAAGGCCTGCCGTTCTCATTGAGCGGACGGCTTGGTGTCGACCAGTCGACCGGCATTCCTACGAGGTGCAACGCAAAGCGTGGGTTTAAGAAACGAAGCTGATTTTTCCATGATAGACCTCCGGAAGCTGCGGATTGCAGCATCAGGAGCATGCTGGATTGAAGATCGATCCATGTCCGCTTTTGGGATCCATAGGTGGAGCCTATTACGTCCGAGATGCGGGCGGGAGAGGTCGTCGTCGACGTGCTCTCGGACCGAAACGCCCGATTTGCCCTCACAACAATTGTAAACGCCCTTCGACCTATGACATAGTTTGTATTGTCTGCCGTAAGGGGCGTTTC
>Ga0157365_10000775_pt1 | contig 13592 bp, 11 predicted proteins | sample AttsexASBM3_FD_111478 | JGI IMG/M metagenome (GOLD analysis project Ga0157365, IMG submission 111478) | Fungus gardens microbial communities from leaf cutter ant in Ribeirão Preto, State of São Paulo, Brazil - Atta sexdens ASBM3 | ecosystem: Host-associated > Fungi > Mycelium > Unclassified ... | reverse complement strand
GCAAACTGGGCAGCTTGTTCCGGCGTGAGGCCGCCACCACCAATCATGCCCCCGGCCCCTCCCGTGCCCCATGACCCCATGCCCGCATTCGAAGCATCACCGTAGACTGAGTGATCGTACGCCGCTGACTGAGAGTATGTGAGCGCCCGAGACCGCAAAGGGTGTTCGCTCGATGAAGGGGGTTGCGCAACCTCCGCGCCATTTTCATCTATTGCGGGCAAACCATTATAAGCGCTCTCGTTGAGGGGCGCCTCGGTCAGCAGGGCATTTTTTTCGCTGATGAATTGTAGTTTGGGTAGACCAGTCGACAGATCTATTTGTGAGGTTTTGCCAATCGCGTCTGACAAGTTCATCCATGGGAGAGAGGCGACTGCATTGCCTGCGGGAGACGTTGGTATGTCGGCAATGCCGGCTTTGCCTGCTGACAATTGCATATTTGACAGAGGAGCTGACGACGCCATTCGTGCGGCTAGTTCGTCCGTTGTGGCACTTCTGGCTTGAATGGTGTCGAGCTGTTTGCTCGTATCAGCCATGATCCCACCGAGAAACGGCATCGCATCCGTTGAGCGAAAATTGTCGCCCGGCATCGAGCCCATCTCTAACGCTGGTCCAGCGTTGCTACCAGCATAGGACAGCACACTTGTCCCCGACAGAAGATCAGGCTTTTGCGCCTCGGCAATGAGCAAAGGAAGGATGTCCGACATATGTAACCGCACGTATCATTGTTTCTTCTTGAAACAAGAAGGTCTTTTGACCACGTAGTAAAGTGGCGGATCGATGACAAAAGATGGCCGGAACTATAGGGCGCACCGCTACGAGAGCCTGTCGTATCGAATGGCCTCGCTATTCATCGACAGACAGGCATTATTCTTCGGGCTAACAGCCATTGGTTCTCGATACGAATCGGTTTTCACGAGAGGGATGCAGATATATCATCGACTCTCGGTAATCGCTCACGCGTGAGTGTAGAGCTGCTGCAAGCGTGCGATCACCCTGTCCGTTTCTGCAAGTGCTTCTTCGAGTTCGTAGTAATTGAGGTCGAGCGGTTCATGAGGCGATGCAGGCAATAGAGATTCCTCCGTTACTTCAGGGTTCTCCGGTTCTGTCTGATCATCCCGAGGCGGTCGCCCACGTCCCCGACCTGGCAGGGGCCTACGGGGCGGCTGGATCGTGTCGCGTAATGGTTCAAACCCCTGCAGCGCGAAAAGTCGCCGCGCCGTGCGGTGAGTGACTTCCGTGATGAGATCTTTTTCGAGGAAGCGTTCGAGCAGGAGATAAGCGGATTTTACAGAAACTCCGAGCAGGCCGGCGAGCCGTGTCGCAGATAGCAAGGGAAACGCTGCAATCAGATCGATTGCTGTGCCTGCCCGCGAATTGCAGCGGCGGGCACCGCAATGGGCTCTTGCATGATGCCATTTACGCTCGATCCCGGTGATACGCGCATGGATCCCTTCTGCCTCGTCGGCCAGAGCATTCAGAAAACTGGGGATCCACACTGAGCGCTCCCAGCATGTACCGGATGCGAAGGCTCGGGCCCCTGTAAGGGGGAGCCCAGCGCGCAAAAGCTGTGTTTCCTGCCAGAAAGAGACAAGAGCGCCGCGCATAGGCGAGCGGCCGTTTCCTTCGTCGATCCAGCGATAAAAAGCCCGGGCAGCTCCAAGAAGTGGCCCCACGGTTGTGGCCTCGGAATTTAGAAGCTCAGCGGCCCTTTCGATATGCACTTTTTGAGTTGGTGTCGGCCGTACGAGCCACTGATACTGCTCAAAGGCAATTTTCGCATTGTCTACGAACGCCCCACGATCGGCAACGTCTTCGCCCGCCAGCGTCGGGCGCAAGCCCTCCAGTTCGGCGGCTAGATACCATGGATTGATGACATGACCGTCCACACCCGCACAGATACGTGCCGCCTCGAGCCGCTCACGAAACAGGATGACTGGAAGCAAAGGGTGATTGTGGAGACGCTGGTCCAGTCGCCCCATGGAGACAGCGACCCGTGTGAGTGCGGCGTAAAGCGTGTCGCCAGGAGAGTGGGACGGGTTCTGCCGACCGCTCAAGAGCGCCTCGCTGCGTCTTGGTAGATCGCCTCCCTGTCGCGTCGACCTATAGCGACGATAAGGATCAGGATCTTGCCGTCATCTACCCTGTAGACGAGCCGATATCCGGCATCGCGTAGCTTGATCTTATAGCAGTCTTGAAGGTCCGCTGTGAGACGAGCTGAGAGGACATGCGGCTCTTCGAGACGGCGGGCCAAGACCTTCTTAAACCGTGCCTTGATACTGCCATCCAGAGCATCCCACTCGCGTTTGGCGCGTGGATCGAAATGGAGCGCATAGCGCGTCACAGGTCATCCAGACTGACAGCAATCGACCCCTGGGGCGAGGCAAGGCGCTCACGAACGAGAGCCAGGAGATCGCTATCGTCATTCGACAGGATGACGCGCTGGACCGGTAGTTTTCCAGTCTCCACGACGTATTCAAAGGTCTGGCGGATCAGATCCGAGGGTGTGATCCCGAGCTCGGAGAGGCGCTGATAAGCAGCGTTTTTCAGGGTGTCGTCGATGCGCAGATTGATGGACGCCATGGCTTCCTATCCCCTCAGAGTAGAACATACTATGCGTCTTTACATTCGTAAAGGCAAGAGAGACAACTTACCCTTATATGGCGTTAGGTTCAAACAACGCCTTTTCCAGAATTTGGCCCCCTCACCCCCCCCTACTTCCGATAATTTTGATTATCGGAAGTAGGGGGGGATGGGCGCGAACTGGCGGCGGATGGGATAAAATGGTGCTGAAGCTCCGATATGGGACATGAGAGGTCGGCCCGCCATTCCTGCGAAACGACGCGATGGGGCGGTCGCCTACCCAAAATGGGCCTATCGGTGTCGGCATCTCGTTGAGGACCTCTGGGGTCGCCTCAAAGAGTGGCGCGCTGTCGCAACCAGATACGAAAAAACCGAAACGTCGTTCCTCGCCTTTATACACATCGGTACCGGCGCAGACCGGATCAAGCCCCAACAGGCCCTAGAGTCCATTCCTGTTCGCGGCGGGTCCAGAATTTTGAGCGACAAGCTCAGGGTATTCGTCGCGGTATGCTCGAAAATGGCTGCCCAGCCAGACTGCAAATGCTTCGGCAGCAAGACGTGTCTGAGACGAGATCCGATGGGCGCGGGGTACGATGATATTATAACTGAGACGGGATATGGTGCAACGTGAACCCAGAGGAACTAGCTTTCCGCTCTTGAGACAGTCTTCCAAAACCATACCCCAGCCGAGGGCTACTCCCTGCCCATCGATGGCTGCCAGTACGCCATCGGCGTAGTGACTGAACGACAGGGCGACCTGAGGCGCCTGATGCTCCAGCCCCGCTTGCGAGAACCATTCTGGCCATGTTGCATGGGGAACGTCGTTCCCAATAAGAGGGAGCCGGGTCAGGTCTGGCTCGTGATCCCCCAGCTCAAGGCGTTCAAGAAACCCGGGCGAGCAGACCGGAAAGACACGATCGCGCACGCTTTCGAAACATTTGATTTTTTGAGCGCCACAAACTGCCGGATCACCGAAATATATTGCGACATCCGCAGTTTCATGGCGCGGATCAGGCGGATCGTCCCGGGAGACAATCCGAATGCCCAAGCCGGGATGCGCCGCCCGGAATTCCGGCAGGCGGCGCAGAAGCCAGAGCTGTATTTCAGAAAACGTAGCGCCGATCGTGAGAATCATGGCGTCTTTGGGGCGGCGGATGGAGTCAATGGTTTCCCCCAGTGTATCAAAAGTCTGTCTCAGGGCTTCCGCCAGAATCCGGCTTTCGTCAGTAGGGACGACGCTGCGTTGAACGCGCTGGAACAAGGACATCCCGAAATCCGTTTCGAGGACCTTGATCTGACGGCTGATGGCCGCTTGCGTGACGTTAAGTTCCCGTGCCGCAGCCGTGAAGCTCTGAAGCCGGACAGCGGCCTCAAAAGCAATCAGGGCATTGAACGAGGGAAGATGTTTCTTCAGCGACACTGCATTTTCTCTCCGGGGTGGTCCATCAACATTCACTGACTGTAAGGCATTTGAGACAGATTATGAAGGTAATTATGATAATATAAAGTTATATGATAAATGGTATTAGAAGAATAATCGTAGTAAGTATGATAATATCCTTGCATATTGGGAACGTTTATGTATTTCTTATGACTGTAGGCGAGGATATCAGGCCATAGTGTCTGTGGATGCAGGAGAATATCATGGGAATCTTTATAGGATTTTTTATTTATTCTCATAATAATCCCAAGTCCAATAATCTATATATCCATAATTCTTTTTTTCCCTCGGATAGTTCTTCGAAGAAGTCTGGGAATTCTCCTAAACTACTTGTCTTTCTGTTACTGTCGGGCAGTATTCTCTCTCCTGGCTGGGCAGCGGCACATTCGGCTGCTGCGGTCCCTCAGAAGAATCCGGTTTCACGGGCATCTGCCGCGGCCTCTACCAAAGGCCACACCAGACATGTGGCGCTCCGTCGTACCTCACTGGAGGCCGGCGCTGCGGAGACGATGAATGTCAGCGTCTCGCGTAATGTCTCTCATGGTGCTGAAGCCATGATCTCCAAGCAGACGATGGAACAGTTTGCCGCGGGAACCAGCCCGATGAAGATGCTTGCGCGTCTGCCGGGCATCATGTTCAATTCCGCTGATCCCATGGGCCTCGATACCTGGTCGTCCAATCTGTACATGCGCGGCTTTACCCAATCCCAGCTGGGCGTCACTCTGGATGGCATTCCTTTGGGATATCAGGGGTACAGAACCTATAATGGACTGGGCATCAATGCGGCGGTCATTTCAGACAACGTCGAGAGCATGAGCGCATCGCAGGGGGGAGGGGCGTTGTCCGTTCCGTCTACCACGACCCTAGGCGGCGCATTGCAGTTCACGTCCTCCGATCCAGGCAATCATCGCGGCGGGAAGGTGTCCCAGCTTTTCGGGAGCAATTCAGCATTACGGACCTATGTAAGGCTCGATAGCGGCGCCTTGAACAGCAGTGGCACGAAATTCTACGTGTCTTACATGCGGAATGACTCGGACAAGTGGAAGGGATCGGGCTCCCTGTTCATGCAGCAGGTCAATGCCAAACTGGTCCAGCCTGTCGGAGCATCCAGCAAGATCAGTGCGTTTTTTGACTGGGATCAGAGCGCTCGAAATGATTATGCCGATCTGTCTTTCAGCCAGCTCAAGACACTGGGTGCGCGTCACGATTATCTTCAGCCGGATTATCGTACGGCCTATCTTGCCGCACAAGGCATTTACAGCGCGGAACTTTCGAAAGCCGCCGATCCACTGGGGTCATCCTATTATGATGGCATTTCCCTTGAGAAGAATTATCTGGGCGGGCTGACTTTCGATTTCCTGCTCACCGACCGGCTGCGCTGGAAAACGGTCGCTTACGGGCAGGGTAACAGCCGACAGCAGAGTTATACGGATCCTTATGTGGGGTCACCCAATGGCTCGGCGCTATCCGAGGAAGCATCGGAGCCCTCAATGCAACGTTTCGGGTTGACATCGGGGCTGGTCTACACGCTCGACAAGCACACGATCAGTTCGGGCGTCTGGTATGAGAACAACAGCTTTACCATGAACGAATTCATGTATCAGCAGCCCGTGCTAGGTGAGGGGCAGCCGCTGGACGCGATCAACGGAAAGTTCGGCGAACCATTCCAGGAAAACTGGGGAATGCGGTATAATACCAATACGTTTCAGTATCATTTTCAGGATGTCTGGCATCCCCTGCATGACCTGAGCGTTCTGGCTGGCTTCCGCTCGATGCTGGTGACAACTGGGGGCGGTGCATATGCGAATGACGCTGCCTATAATGGTGAGGCGCAACTCCCTGATGGCAGCATGACCTCTGCTGCGGCATTCCTGCCGCATGTGAATATCGACTGGCATTTCCTGACGCATCATGAGTTTTATTTCGATATGGCGGAAAACATGCGCGCCTATGATTACGGCGGTTACCAGATGGGGTCGATCTGGGGTGTGACCAATCAGGCGACATTCACGGCCGCCCAGCATTCCGTCAAGCCGGAGCGGGCATGGGTATATAACGTTGGGTACCGCTACAGCAGCAGCATGCTGCACGCTTCGATCAGTGCGTATCGCGCAAATTTTTTCAATCGGCTTCAGTCCCTAACCAGCGGAACGCTTGCGCAGCCGGTCAGCACCGTCGTGAATGTCGGTGGCGTGACGATGAATGGTGTGGATGGCAGCGCGACGATCGGTCCGTTCAAGGGCGTGTCCATTACGAACAGCATCAGCTACAATCACTCCACATATGACAATAATGTTGAGGAACTGGGCGAGGTTTATGCCTTCAAAGGCAAGAAAGCCGTCAATTATCCCCAGCTGATGTACAAGACCAACCTAACCTATACCTATAAGGGTCTCATGGCGCATTTCGATGCGACCTATACGTCGAAGCGTTATTTCTCTTATCTGAATGACATGGCCGCACCCTCGTTCTGGATGGCCAGTGTGGGTGCGCGCTATAATTTCGGGAGGATTGGCGTCCTGCGAAATCTAACTGCGGATTTCAACGTCTATAATCTCTTCAACACCACATATATCGCCCAGATGGGAGAGAACGGAAATCCCTTTTCCGGAGACTACCAGTCTCTCATGATCGGTGCGCCCCGGCAGTTTTTTGGAAGTGTCAGCACTTCGTTCTGATCAGCAGCCTTCTGGATAGGACGGTCATGTCACTCGCTTCCGAAGAATATACGCGAAGTCCCGTCCCCCCCGATGCCCGTGGGCCGGCAAGACGGGTCTTCTTCATCATCGCCGGGACATTGTGCGGGTTGCCAGTCTTCGTGCTGTCCACCCGCATCATGCAGGCGCTGGGGTTCTGGCAGGGTAGTCTTGCGATCGTCTGTGGTACGATGGTGATTGCCTTCCTTTCGGGCGCGACCGCTTTTACCGGCGCTTACACGGGGCTGAACATGGCGCTTCTGGCAGAGCGCATATTTGGGCATCTCGGAGCCAAGCTGGTCAAGATCCTGATCTGCCTTTCGCTGACCGGCTGGTTCGGAGCGACTGCCGGACTGTTCGAGGAAACGGCGACACCTGTCCTGCATCTTCTGTTGAACCTCTATGTTCTGCCAAAACTGCCGGCCCTGGTTTTCGGAGCCTCCATCATCGCAATTTCCTCGCTGGGCGTCCGCGGACTTTCCGGTCTGGGGCGTACGGTCATGCCTGTGGTGGGCCTGTCGCTGATCTTCGCCCTTTTCCATGATCGGCAGCGACTGGAAGACGTCTTCTTGCAGTCGCCCACGCATGCCATGTCCTTCGGGCAGGCTGTTGCGGCAATCATAGGTTCATCCATCGTCGGGATCATTATCCAGCCCGATTACGCTCGGTTTGTCGATCGCCCGATCCGGGCGTCGGTGGCGACCAGTTCGGCGCTTGGGATCGTCTATCCCGTGATCATGATCGCATCCGCCATTCCGGCTCTGGTGCAGCACCAGCCTGATTTGGTGTCGTCTCTGGCTGTCGGTGGTTTTGGGGTAGCTTCTCTGGCCATTCTCCTGCTGAGCGCCTGGATCGATGCTTCGGCCTGTCTCTATTCCGGGGGGCTGGCGCTTGCCAATCAATTGCAGGCCAGGTGTCTGTGGCCTTCCGTCTTGGCAGTCGGCCTCGTTGGGCTGGCAATCCAGTTATGCGGGGTTGGCGCGTCGTATGTCCATTTTCTGGTGTTTCTGGGGATCGCACTGCCGCCTGTTGCCGCGATCATTCTGATCGACGGGTTGGCCGGAATCTGGCGCCCTGCATCGCAAAGAGCGTCTTTCCGCCTGAATGCAGGGGCATTCGTGTCTTGGATACTGGGCAGCAGTATGGGGGTTATTGCCATGGCGACGCCGTGGTCGGTGACCGGGCTGCCGTCACTGGATGCCATCGCCGCGACGCTCATTGTGGAACTGGGCCGTCAGGGTCTGCAGGTTCATCGTCTCAGGGAGCAGCGGGGATGAATGTGGGGTCCTCTTATGATCTAAGCGGGGTCTGGACGAACCAGTACGGCTCGGTTCTGCTGATCCGTGATACCGGGACGCTTCTGATTGCGACCTACATCTCCAGCATGGGCAATATAGGGACTTATCGCGCGGTCGGGATGCGCGCACGAACCCGCCCGGGAGCTGAGTGCAGCCTGCCGGTTGCCTTCGCGGTATCGTGGCGTTCACTCGGCCCGGAACCGAGAGACCCCTGCTGGAACTGGAGTTCCGGAATGTGCGGTTGTGTCTGTCTTGCAGGAGACAGACCGGTCATGAAGCTGTCGCATCTGCTGCTGGCGGGCGGCCCATTCCCGGGTCTGGCCTCGCCGGGCACGTATCTGGGCACGCTTGAGTTCTTCAGAGACGATGATCAATCCTTAACGGATGTCCCCGATGCGCTCCGCAAGGTCTCGTTTTGTGACCCCGGGACGGATCTTCTGTCGGGAGGCTGGCGGGACGACGGCGGGACGGCGCTGGAGGTCTCGGTGACGGTCGAGGAACATGGACGTTTCGGCTATATCGACGGGGCGGTTCATCTGGTTGGCGAACACATTGCTCTGACCGGTCTGACAGATATCGAAGCCGCCCGATATGAGGGGAGCCGACAGGCTGTTTCGATCGTAGCCGCAACTGAAACGCAGGTTTATCTTTTCGCCGGTTTCCTCAGCCTGAAACGCTCCGGGCTTTCCCTGTTTGCTTTAGAGGAAACACCTACCCCGCCTAGTCAGGATTATGTCCGGACGGCGCTATCATTTCACGTTCTTCGCCGACAGGAAAATCCATAATATGAAGTTATGGAAAGTGGATTTTTTGTGCCGTTGCGGACGGATCACGACGGACGGATGATGGGCAGCATCAAGCCGCCGCCTCCAGGGCGCCATTGCGGCATCTTCAGGAGGTCTGTTAGCCGCGTGTTGTCCGTTTCGGGAAAATCCTCGAAAGGGCCGAAATGGATGGGCCATCCGCCTGGGATGTTCGTGCTCGCGAACGTGGAGCTGTGGGAGCGCTTCTCGTTCTACGGGTTGCGGGCGCTCCTTATCCCCTATCTGCTGTCCCGGCCTTCCCTTCATGAGTTTTCCGGTCTTGAGAGGCTGTCGGGCCTTCTGGGTGCCACGTCAAAAGGTGAGACTACATCTGCGATTTATGGGCTGTATTCCGGGTTCGTCTACTTCACGCCCCTGCTCGGCGGCTATCTCGCCGATCGCTGGAAAAACAAGACCATCCTGATCGCATCCGGCTCCCTGCTGCTGCTGCTGGGTCATCTGCTTCTGATCAGCCCGCATCTTTTTCTCACGGGTCTGATTTTCATCATTCTGGGAACAGGCGGGATCAAAGGAAATATCGCAGCTCAGCTCGGGGAGCTGTATGCGCCTTCCGACCAGCGACGTGAGACAGGGTTTTCCATTTTCTATGTCGGAATCAATATCGGTGCGACCCTTGCACCGGTGGTCTGCGGCATGCTTGCGCAATATGTCGGCTGGCAGGCCGCATTTGCGTCGACTTCCATTGGGATGGCGATCGGGCTTCTTCTGTATGGTGCAGGACTTAAATGGTTAAGGTCACGCGCGGCACAGTCTGCCAGGACGCGCCCAACTGCTAATCGGATGCAGTCCACCGCACGGATCGGGCAATCGGCCATCGTGCTCGGGGCCGTCGTGTTTTGCTGTACGAGCCTGTTGTGGGTCAGTTACGAACAGCAGGCGAATACCTTAATGCGCTGGTACATGCCGTCCGGTCAGAATGTGTCACTTGTCTGGTTGCAGTCGGTTCCATCTGTAGTCGTTCTGCTAGGAACACCGCTGGTTCTTGGGTTTTACAGGTGGCGTAACAGCTGCGGCCATGCCGCTGATCCACTTTCCCGCATGACGGCGGGAGCAGGCATTCTTGTGCTCGCGCAGGTCATGCTGGTTCTTGGGGCCCTAGCCGTGAGTACACTGGGGTATCCGGGTGCGGCACCGTCGATCTGGCTGGTGACGGCATATCTGGTGGTCTGGGAAATCGGTGACTTGTGTTTTACCCCGGCCGCTATGGGACTGTTCTCGCGTCTTGCTCCTGCGGATCGGAACGCCCTGCCACTGGCGCTGTGGTATCTGACTTTTTTCTTTGGAAACCTTGGAAGCGGCTGGATCGGTATGCGCTGGGGCCATGTTTCAGTCCTCTCATACTGGCTGTCGATCCTCTTCCTGACCCTTCTGGGCATGGGCGGCATTCTGTTGTGCCGCCTGCGGCATCGTCACTCTCTTTCCGTTTCCTAACAGGAAAAAATAACATGACCTATTCCGTTGTGGAACATCTTTGGATTCCCATGCAGGATGGCTGTCGGCTCGGAGCCCGGCTGTGGCTACCTGACACGGCACAGGAGGTACCCGTTCCAGTTATCCTGGAATATATCCCCTACCGCAAGCGGGATGGGACGCGTGAGCGTGATGAGCCTATGCACAGCTATTTCGCGCTCAGTGGATATGCCGCGGTTCGGGTTGACATGCGCGGGACAGGTGAGTCCGACGGACATATGGCGGATGAATATCTGCTTCAGGAACAGGATGACGCGCTGGAAGTCATGAGCTGGCTGGCCCAGCAGGCTTGGTGCAATGGCCGGATTGGCATGATGGGGAAATCCTGGGGGGGATTCAACAGCCTACAGGTCGCGATGAGGCGTCCACCCGAACTCAAAGCCATCATCACCGCCTATTCGACCGACAACCGGTATACAGACGATATCCACTACATGGGTGGGTGTCTCCTGAACGATAACATGTGGTGGGGCGGGATCATGATGGTCTTCCAGTCCCGTCCGCCTGATCCAGCTGTCGTGGGTGAGCAGTGGCGCGAGATCTGGAAGGACCGTCTGGAGCGACTCCCCTTCTTCCCGGCCCTGTGGCTCGATCATCAGACGTACGACACATACTGGAAGCACGGCTCGGTCTGTAAGGATTATGCCGCTATCCAGTGCCCGGTTCTGGCAGTGGGAGGCTGGGTGGACAGCTATACCAATGCCGTTCCCCGTCTTCTGGAAAATCTGAAAACCATCTCCCAGGGAATTATCGGCCCCTGGGGGCATGTCTATCCGCATGACGGCGTGCCCGGCCCCGCGATTGGCTTTCTTCAGGAGGCCGTCAGCTGGTGGGATCGCTGGCTGAAAGACGCGGAACCGTCCGGGACTGGCGACCGCGGGGCTCTGACCGCATGGATCGAAGCCGCTGAACGCCCGGCAACCACCCGCACGCAGAGTGAGGGAGAGTGGATCTCGCTTACGCACTGGCCCTCTGCGGCCATCACGGAAACCGTATTGCCGTTTCACGCCCATGGCCAGATGGACCTAAAGGCATCGGAAGCAGAGGTCGGGCTGGATCTCGGGCTTGTCTGCTCGACACAGAGCCATGGCCGGGCCGGTGGAGAATGGATGGGGGTAGGGTGCGCAGGCGAACTGCCCGCGGATCAGCGGCTTGATGACGGAGAGGCGCTACTTTTCAGAAGCACGCCGCTGAGAGAAGATTGCGTTATTCTCGGCTTTCCCGAGGTCGCGCTTTCCCTTGCGTCCGATGTTCCTCTGGCGCAGATCGTGGTCCGGCTGTGCGAGGTCTTCCCGGACGGTGCCACGACGCGGGTCAGTTATCAGGTGCTCAATCTCGCCCATCGCAGAAGCCACGAGCATCCGGAGCCGCTTACGCCGGGCCAGATAGAGACAGTCCATCTTCGGCTCAATGCATGTGGTCATCGTTTCAGGGCCGGAAATCGCATTGCCGTGGCCATCGGGACGGCATACTGGCCGTTGATTTGGCCCGCGCCATATCTTGCGACGCTTCGGATTTTCGCGCCGAGCGCCTTACACCTCCCCGTGCTGGATATGGCGCATGTGGAGGTGAAAGCCGCCGGGTTTCCGCCGCCAGAACGCGGCACCGTGACGCCACTGACACAGCTTTCTGCCGGCTCTTTGAAGCGCTACAGTACGCAGGACTATGTTTCCGGCACGATGACCTACGTCACGGATGCGATTGGAGGCGTTTTTGGAACGGGCGTGTTCCAGTACGACGAAACGGAGACACGGGTCGAACATAACCTGCGACGTTCGCTCATCATAAGGGACGATAACCCCCTGAGCGCCCGATACGAACTGTGCCAATTCTATGGTCTACAACGGCCAGGGCAGAACATTACGATTGATGTCGTAAACGAAATGACATCTGATCTGGATATGTTCTTCCTGAAGGCAACGGTCACCGTCCGGGAAGATGGCCAGGTATTCTTTGAACGAGAGTTTCAGAAAGATATCCCGAGATCCTTTTTGTGAGGGTCAGGAATAAGGGATTGTGGCTCTATTTTTCATGAAAAATACCAAAGTAATTGCATCTCTGTGCGGGATTATAGCGATCTTGCTCTGGAGCATGGTCGTGGGCGTCGTGCGGGATGTAACGGAGCGTTTTACCCCGCTGGGCGGCGTGGCGCTGATCGAGACGATTGGCGGGATCTTTCTGACCTGTCTCATGGGCTGGCCAATTTTTTCTCGTAAATCGGCCTGGATTCTGCTGGTTGCTGGATTTCTGTTTGCCGGATGTGAAGCCGGTCTAGCCATGGCTCTGGGCTTTTCGCATGATCGGAACCAGGCGATGGAAGTCGGGATCATCAACTATCTCTGGCCCACACTGACAATCTTCTTTGGGGCCCTGATCAACCATGAGAAAATTCGTCCTCTCGTCTTTCCTGCTGTCGTCATCGCCATGGCTGGAATCGTATTTGTGCTAGGGCAGGGCACATTTTCCATATCCGACTTTCTGAACCACATCAGCCACCGGCCGCTATGTTACGTCGTGGCTCTGATCGATGCAATATCATGGGCCCTTTACTGTGCTTTTATGCAGCGTTTTGGGAGAGAGCTGAGGAATATGACAGGCTTTTTCTTTCTTTGTACGGCGGCGGTTCTTTGGGCCACGTATGGGTTGGCTCCCGGGCCTAGACTGGATTTGCCTATCAGTAGCATTCCGGTTTTGCTTTTAGCCGCAATTTCCCTTTCAGGAGGTTACACCTTGTGGAACCTAGGGATGATGAAGGGAAATTCCCGTTTTCTTATCAGCCTGTCGTATTTCACCCCTGTTCTATCTACTGTTTTTTATTCATTCTGGCTGGATACGACACTCACAAGAACGTTTATGGAGGGCGCTTTTCTGGTAACGGTTGGCTCTTTTCTCTGTATGCTCTCTGGTTCGAGGTCAAACTGATATGACGTGCTCCCCTTTTTGGGTGCTGAAGCTCCTATATTCGTCAAGCGGCCAATCCGACTTCCTTGGGTCGGCATAAGGCATTGAAGATTTCCCGAACGATATATCGCTTGAGGCATCGTATAATCTCGCCTCTGGTCTTTCCGTCCGCGGTCCTTTTTACGACATAGGCCAAGGTTTGCGGATGAGTGCGCATTCTGACGATTGCGACACGGTAGAGGGCGGCATTGGCCTGCCGGTTACCGCCGCGGTTCAGCCGGAAGCGGTTTGTCCTGCCGCTTGACGCCGGGATCGGACAGACCCCGCAGAGACGGGCGAGAGCTGCTTCAGACTTGATGCGCGCCGGATCATCGCCGATCAG
>Ga0157365_10000774_pt1 | contig 13599 bp, 18 predicted proteins | sample AttsexASBM3_FD_111478 | JGI IMG/M metagenome (GOLD analysis project Ga0157365, IMG submission 111478) | Fungus gardens microbial communities from leaf cutter ant in Ribeirão Preto, State of São Paulo, Brazil - Atta sexdens ASBM3 | ecosystem: Host-associated > Fungi > Mycelium > Unclassified ... | reverse complement strand
GCGTGCATCCCGATACGGCGCTGCGCTTTTCGATCCAGAACCTGTCCATCACCATTCTGGAGCGTATCGACTGTCTGTGGCGCGTCGTGACGGTTAACGAACTGCCTGATTTCAGGGGCTGAAAGCCGGGACAGTCTCTGGATTTCAGGGGCTGCCCGGAAACACGAAAAAAACCCGTAATGGGCTTTGGCAGATCAGTATGAAATTTTTGGGAAACAACCGGAGACGGGCATGGTGGGCACACAAGGGCTCGAACCTTGGACCCGCTGATTAAGAGTTACGCCCGGAGAAATGCAGTTAAGGCGCAAGGAAACGCAAAGTCACGCAATAACAACGCTTTACAGAAGCGCGCCTGAGACGGTTCACGCAAAGAGATGCACAGAGACGCCACAGTTGCTATTTCAGATGAGTCCGGATTGAGTCCGCGAAAACCCGTCAGCGGGTCCGGATAGGGGAAATAGGCAAAATGAAATTCAGGGAGCTACACAATTACGGTGTTATAAGTGTTATTAGTGTTACTCACATATATAATATATTGATTTCATTGTGTTTTTCTCCGGTTTCTCCACTAACACCTTTCGATTTTGAAGGTGTTAAAGGTGTTATGGAGCCTCGGGCATGAGGTTTTCAAAACGGGAAATAGACGCTCTCACCTGCCCGCCGGGCAAACGGGACGCGTTATTTTCGGATACAGAGACCAAGGGCTTTCTGGTCCGTGTCACGGCAACCGGAGCAAAGATCTTCCTCTTTCAGTATCGCTACGCAGGCAAGGTTCAACGTCTCAAGCTAGGAGAATATGGGGCCCTCACGATCGCTCAGGCTCGGAAGATGGCTGAAGAGGCTCGTGGGCGCGTCCTGGCTGGCGGAAATCCAGTGGGCGAGCGCAAGGCGGAGGTGGTGGCTTATCAAGCCTTACTTCAGGAGCGGGCTGCGCAGGCCGCGATAGGTGCCCTGACCTTGGATGTCCTGATTGATCGCTGGACCAGTATGGCGCTTAGGGAGCACAGCGCGGTCTACAGGAGGGAGGGGCCGCAGCGCATCCGCTACAACTTCCAGCAGTTTCTGGATCGGCCTGCCCAGTCCCTAACTGCCTCTGAGCTTCAGACGCGACTGGATGAGATCGCAGCAGAGCACCCCACCACAGCCCGGCGGCTGCAAGCCTATGCCCGTTCCATGTACGCCTGGGCCGTAAAGCGTCAGCTGGTGGATGATAATCCGTTTGCCCGCCTGATCGTGGAAGGACGGGAGGTCTCGCGGGATCGCGTTCTGACTGATGAAGAGGTCGGTGAGATATGGCGGGCGGCTGGACAGATGGCCTACCCCTTTGGGCCCTTCTTTCGGTTGCTGTTGCTGACCCTGCAGCGCCGAACAGAGGTTGCGGAGATGCGATGGGAGGAGATCTCGCCAGATCTGACGACCTGGACCATTCCGGCTGAACGAACAAAAAACAGTAAAGCCCATATCGTCCATCTCTCTGAACCGGCGCGGCATGTTTTGGCGGCATTGCACAGGCAGACAGATCCGAAGACAGGCACCATTTCCACCTACGTCTTCACTAACACCGGGAGAACGCCCATCTCGGACTTCTCAGGGGCCAAGGAGCGCCTGGAGAAGCTGATCGAGGCGGATCCGGCCAAAAATTCATCGGGAAAAGAAGTTTGCGCCCTGCCCGCGCCGGGCTGGAGGTTGCATGACCTGAGACGGACGGGTGTGACGGTCATGGCTCGCCTTGGGATTGGACCGCATGTGGCTGATCGGGTGCTGAACCATGTGCAGGGAACGATCAAAGGGGTGGCGGCCGTTTATCAGCGGCATGAGTTTCTCGAAGAGCGGGAGATTGCTCTGGATCGCTGGGCCGTCCATGTCCTTCAACTGGGTGAGGGGGCGGCTCTGGATGCTGCCAGTGGCAAGGTGGTTTCTTTGCGGCGTCCCTGAAACGCAGGCGGCCGGGCGATATGGGTCACTTGCAAAAGTCACGGGCAGCATGATCTATAGGCTACAGACAGCCGAGTCCTGCCGTGTCGCAGACGTGGCTTTGCGGGGTTTTATGGCCTCCATCGTGGAGGGTGCACATGCCGAATAAACAGAACCTAATCGGAAAGGGCGTCTATACCGTCTCGGAAGCGGCATGGCTTGCCCGCGTTCCGGCCTCGCGTATTCGTGCCTGGTTGTTCGGACATGGAGCTGATGCTGTGTTGAGCCCCGAACTGGCTCCGGAGGACGGGCATGAGGGACTGACCTTCCTCAATCTTGTGGAAGTCCGCTTTGTGCAGGAACTGCGTGCTTCTGGGGTCTCGTTACAGGCAATCAGGCACATGGTGGAAAATGCCCGGCGCATATTCGGGACAGAACACCCCTTCGCATCCGGGCAATTCCATACTGATGGCAAGGGTGTGTTCTTTCAGGCAGCTGAAGAAGCTCCGGAAAGAAGCCTCATCAACCTCATTGATGGCAATGGGGCCATGCTGGATATTCTGGAGCAGAGCTTTCGGCGCTCCCTGAGTTTTAGCAAGACGGACGGACTTGCGGAGACATGGCAGCCCTATGCGGAACTGAGCCGGGTTGTGGTGGACGCTCATCGCCAGTTCGGGCGGCCTATTGATCGTTCGGGTGTTCCGACTCAGGCTCTGGCACAGGCATTGCGGGCAGAGAACGGAGATGTGCGAAAAGTCGCGTCCTGGTGGGATGTGCCGGAAGAGGCCGTGACTCAGGCAGCCGAATTTGAGTTTAAAATCAGCCAGCGGCTGGCGGCTTGAGGTTCGTTTTCGACGAAAACCATCCGCCGCCTCTGGCCCGGATGCTGGCGGAAATCGCCAAAGCTGAACCCTATGACATCGCATCCGTTGTTTCGCTGGGCCTCCGTGGAACAAAGGATGTCGATCTCTTCCAGATCCTGACCAATAACGCGACGTGTCGGAACATTCTGATTACGGCTGATGCTGCAATGAAGCGTCGCAGGCATGAGGCGTCTGCTATTCAGGAAACCGGACTGGTTGTCGTGGTCTGTGCCAAAGGATGGAATCAGGAGGGGAACATCTTTCGGCGCGCTGCCATGCTCCTGCACTGGTGGCGTCAGATCGTGATATGTTCGGAGGCCGCGTTACCTGGCACGTTTTTAGAGCTGCCATGGAAAAGCCGGGGAATTGGGAAGCTGACGCGCTGGAAGCCGTAAGAAGCCGAGAAAGTGATCCTGTAAATCTCGTTCATAAAGATATTGCGAGAAAGGATTGTCTGTTGAGTAATAATATTTTATCAGAAGTATAGGAAGATACTAAATAGACACATTAATAAAATGGAAAATAAAATGGAACTAGAAATCAGATGTTTGGATGATAAAGATTTATCAGACCTATTTGAAGAAATAAGATCACTTTGGGATCCAGAATATACAGATATAATAGTTGAACTTGGTCCAGAAATAATAAAAAAATCAACTTCAGGATTAGACATTACTTCAAATTTTAATATTATTAAATTAACTCTTATGATTTTAGAAAAGGTTCAAGAACAATCTCGAGGAATTTTCATCGTAACAAGGTATAGAATTATATTCAGTAGAGAATTAAAAAGAGGAAGAGAAAATATATCAACATTATTAACCAATAATATTGAACTAATATCTGAAAAAATAGCCACAAATGATCAAAAGCATAAGAAGTGGTTAGAAGATAATAATTCCTTATTGGCCAGTGCTGTTTCAAAAATCCAAAAATTCGCGGCTCCCAAAGGAGGTTACAGAGAAAAGGCTGATCTTGATTATGGTGTATTTCTTGCTGGTATTGAGAGATCTCAATCTAGAAGTATGGAAGAATTTAGACAGGCTTTTAGAGAATTAAGCGAATACAGAATTGAGTTAGATAAGAAATTTGATAAAATAGAGGAAGAAAGACGCCTAAAATATCAACGTTTAGATGAAGATTTAACAAAAAGAGAGTCTGAACTCAATAAATCATCCCATAAAAGCGAGAGGCGTAAGCTTTTTGATTTACTTACATCTGCTGGAAAAGAGAGTAGACGAAAAGGACTTGTCTCAAGAGAATATAAATTTGCTAGATGGTCAGTAGTCGTTATCTGCGTAATATTCGGCTCTATTTTTGCTTGGGTTTCTCTGAAAATAGCAGAAACGGTGCCACAATTTGCAAATTCGTCAGGTGGCAGTGCTATTCCTGAAGAGTATCTTATTATAAAGAGCGTACTTTCGGCAATGGCTGCGACTGCGGCCTTCGCGTTTTCGGTGTCTTGGATAAGAACATTTTACGAAAAAGACATAGAAGATGCCAGAGAGGTTGAGAGACTTAATGCGGATATGATCCGAGCCAATTGGGCCATCGAAACTATATTGGAAGTTGAGGAGCAGTATGATCGTGAAGTGTCTCCCGATTTGATTAAAAACATTACTAAAAATCTGTTCGAAGCTCCCGTTAATTCTGAAAAAAACAATGATGCTGCACTTGCCTTGCAGGCTTTGCTAGGTTTCACTGGCTCGGCATCTTTTGGACCGGACGGTACTCGCGTTCAGATAGATAAAAAAGAAGCTCGACAGCTCGCGGCTGCTTCGAAGAATGGCGACGGTTGAGTCTCTTTTTTCCTCTTCAAACGAGCTTTCTCTACAGCCTCTGGGCTGTGGGAAGGCTCGCAATTCCTAATAGAAGCAAATATCACAAAATTGTGAATAACTACTATTTCTCCTCATTGCGTCTCCTTGCATCTTATTGTGCGATAAATACGAACGCCAATAAATTCCTAAAAATTCTTCTATTGCCATGAAATTTCCATCTGTCATTTCTGATTTTAGAAAATGATAGGTGGAAATATGACCTCAACGAATTTTCTCTCAGTGGAAGAGGTGGCTCGATTATCCAGGGTCACTCCGAGAACACTTAGGAAATACCTTTCTTTAAATAAAGGTCCGGTTGTAACTCGTGTAGGGGGGCGGGTTTTTATTCAAAAATCACATTTTGATGAATGGATTTCGCAAAATACCTCTTCTCGGAAGGTAAAACTGTGAGCCACTCACCTTTTGCTTATCTTCGGAAAAAGAAATCCAAGCCTTCATCTCGATCCTCAGCAAAAATCACTTCAAAATTTTCGCACCTGAACGCTGGTCTGGAGACAGGCACCGCAGGAAGTGAAAAGCAGCCTGAGATGCGTCCAGGTGATCGCCTTCTCAGTCAATCAAAGCGCACTACGCAAAATCCGTCAGAAACTGCGTCTGGAAACGTGTCGGCTGCAGCTCAGAGCGAAGCAGAACTACGCCCTGGAGACAGACTTATTCGTTGGTCGCGAAGTTACCAGGGAAGCGGCACGCAGAAGCCGACAGAAACTGCATCCAATCGCCCATCAAGTGCAGTCCAAAGCGAGGCAGGCGTTCGGCCGGGAGATAGGCTCATTCGTTGGTCTCGCAGACATCAAGGGCAGGTCTGATTCATCAAGTGTCTTTTTCAGAAAATGAGGAATGTATGACAGCTTTAACGTCTGCTGGCCGGAGCGCTGTGATGTCCCTTCGGGATGACTTGGCTTCTGTTCAAAAAGAAATTCATGTTCTCGACGCTCGGCAGGAGCAGGAATACGAATTGCGCCAAAAAACGCAGGATTTGATCTCGGCTCTGCGTAAGGAATTTGAGCAGGTTGTCTCTGTCGATCAGGAGATTGAGGAGTTTTATAGAGAAAAAATTTCTCAGGGAATTATGGGGAATGATGCAGTTTCCTTGCCTACCCTTCCGGATCGCCTGGCACATAAAAAGGCCAAGCGAGACAACCTGAAAGAACAGTTGTCTGCGGCAGAAAATTACCTGCAGAGGCAGGAAGGCGAAGACAAGCCGACAGCCGAACGTTTGAGCGAATTGAAAGACGAGCTTGAAAATACAGTGCACATGCTCATGGCCGCTCTGGCGAGTCAGCGGTCAGAACGCGTTACCGCAGCATGGGATAAGTACCTGAAGGAGCTCATCGACCTGTGGGGACTCACACATGTGAACTTTCTACAGCGTCCTGTTTATATCCCCTTGGGAGCACAGATTTATCCCCAAAATGCTCCGATGCGAGCCGATCAACGTGCCCTTTCTGCCTGTATGGGAGCAGGAATTAACGAGCAGAGGCTGCATGCAGGTTATGCTGGCCGATTGGTGGCGGCTCAATCGCAATGGGAGAAAGTGAAAGAAATCCTGAAAAAGGATGCATATGCCGATGTCAGCGGGCTTTGTTCTGACTTATCGGCCGTATCTTAAGCTTCAAGCCCCAATGTTTGGCGGGTGTTCAGTCTCTTTCGCAGAGACTGAACGAAATTATCAAGCCGCCAGCCGCTCGCAGAAAGAGGCCAGCTCCTGATGATGCAACAGATGCACACCTGTAGTGGCCGCGATTTGGCGGGCCGGAATGGTGTAGCCGGCATTTGAGACCACGATGGCCTCATCTGCCTGCTGGTGTTGCTTGGCGGCGTAGACTTCCTGCACGGCTTTGTTGCCGACAGGCTGGCTATAGAGTTTGCACTGTACCACTATTTTCCGGCCGCCTTTGGTTGCGATGACATCCGCGCCCTGGTCGCCACTGGCTTGGGTAACGCGCGCATTCCAGCCCGCCTGTTCCAGAAGCAGCGCGCAATGGCGTTCATAGTCGATGGGATCCATCTGTGGATCGAACACGCGTGGATCGCTTAGAGGCTTCTGGTTCAAGACGGCGCCTGGTGGTGTGCCTTGGGCCACATCATCAATGAGCTGGCGGGCGCGATCTTGGATCAAAGGCCATTGATCCACCATGTTCCCCAGGCTCAGAAGGGGCAGAAGTCGGCTGCTACAAAAATAATCAATCTCTTTCATCCATCTGCTGACATCGAGAGTTCCGTAGTCATCACGAATCAGCTTCTGAAAGCGCTTGATCTGTAGCGTGCTCGCCTGAGCATAAATTTCTCGTTGTGCAATTTCCCAGGCTTGTTGTTCTCGCTCCATGCGGCGTCGGCGATCATCAGCACGTTGCCAAAAGCGAAAGCCGTAATAGCCGGCTACTCCACAAAAAATCAGTAGAAGAAACAGGATTCCGCCGTAGCCAGAGTTCGTGTCTGGTGCGGATTTGGAAACAGCAGGAGGCGAGACAGGAGAGGCGGGTTCGTTTGGAGCAGAATCTTCTTCTGTGGTCGCATCTTTCGGAGGCGCTGTGTCGTGCCGGGGCTTTTGCCAGCCCTTCGGAAGAATATCAGTGGTTTCGCCAGAGGACTGCGGCGTCGTCTCTAGATCTGGGCTTGCTGGGGCAAGCTGCACCGGACCGTCTGTTGGGGTCTCGGCAGAAGGCTGAGGAGGTATGGGCAGGCCAGCCGATACCTGCTGAGGAAGGAAGAACAGTGGGGGCATGCCGGTGCGTGGTGGATCTCGGCGCAAGAGGAGCAGTCCGTTCTCCTGACTGATCTGTTCCCATTTCTCGCCGGGGTCCACCTGAAAGCACCGACCGTCCGTGATGACGAAGTGGACCCAACCGGGATCGTTCTGGCGCGGATCCGCATGATTGGCGAGCGCGCGTGTGGCTCGTGGGTTCACACAGGCATAGGATTGCCCGGTGGGATGAAAAACGCCGTCTGCCAAAGCGGTGGCAGGAGAGAGCAGCGCAAGAGCCATGAGAAGCGTTTTGGTATTAAGGCGGCGCATTCTTTCTCCTGACGTTCTCAATGACTGTTCTAGGCGCATGTGAGGTTCTGATGCTGACGCTCAGTCCTGCCTTCTCTTTCGAGTAAGCCGTACAGCTTTCTCGATGTCTTCCAGGGCGACGCTCACGTCGATGTCCGGTTCGCTTTCCGTCTTCTTGCGGTTTGCGAGCTTACGATCTGCATCAAAGGTTTCGTATCTTTGGTGAGCAACGGTCTTGGCCTGTGTCTGGGATCGGCTTCCCGGCCCGTGCAGAACAGGGAACTCGTTGCTTTTCAGGAAGGTGTCCAACACCCCTTCCCATTCTTTAAGCTGAATGGTCCGGCGGCGTTGGGCACGAAGCTCGGCCGTATCAAGAAACATCGTGACGATCTGGTTGAGTTCCTGGATTTCCTGATTGCCCAGGTAATTTTTGGCGACCGTGACGTCTTCTTTGCAGACACGCTGCTTTTTCCATGACGTCAGCCCCATGTTCGGGGCTTGAGGGTCTGAACGCGCAATAATCAGTTCTGCAGCTGTGTGCCCTGTGACGGCATGAAGCATTTTGTTCTGGATCGTGGCGTAGAAGTCTCTCGCTACTTGGCTTCTTCCGTCATAGTTTTCGCTGAGAGAGAGGATATCCCGGACCTTGTGATAGAAGCGTGCCTCCGATGCCCGGATTTCCCGGATGCGCCCGAGAAGCTCATCGAAATAATCATGCTTCGGGTCCTTCAGGCGCTCATCATCCATGGCAAAGCCTTTGACGAGATACTCTTTCAGGACGCTGTTAGCCCAGCGTCGGAACTGGGTCCCGCGTGGTGACCGAACGCGCATGCCGATGGCGAGCACGGCGTCGAGATTATACTGGAGCGTATTGTAGGCTTTGCCGTCTGCGGCAGTTATCAAGGATTCCTTGACAACTGAATCGGGGGCCAACTCCTGGTCCGAAAATATGTTGTTAAGGTGAAGGCTGACGTTCTGTTTTGTTGTATCGAATAATTCTGCAATCTCAGCTTGGGTAAGCCAGATGGTGCCCTCGATGGCTCGGAGTTGAATCGTCGCAAGGCCATCTTCGGTGTTGTAGAGAATGATCTCGCCGTTGCTCATCGGGATGTTTCCTCCTTCAGACGCACGCCGGGGCCGCCTCCGTTTTGGGGGATGAACTCTACGCCTGCGGCTTCCAAGGCTTTTTGGATGATTGTGATCGTATTCTCTTTGAGAGGGTCACCTCGTTCGAGACGGGCGATCGTATCCGGTGACACATTGGCTTCTCGAGCCAAATCACGGACGCCCCACCCTATGGCCGCACGAGCCATCTTGCATTGAACAGGTAACAAAATCAGAACCCTGATACGATTTCTATTGCAGATTGATCGTAACTGTGTTCCGATATGGGAGCAAGAAATTTGCAGCCGGTTGGGAAGGTGGAAGCTCCCAAACCGGCCTAACCACATACCGAGAAGGACCTCGGCAATGGCTATTCATGCCTTTACCACGTCTGGCTTGTGCCGGGCAGTGATTGCGTCTGTGCATCTTGTATCTGAGGTGGCCCCTGGTGTTCTGGGTGCAGGTCTGTTCCTGCTTTCTGTCCTGACACTGTCCCAGCCGGAGCATCTGCACGGTCCGGCGAAATCTGTTCGTCACCATCATGTCAGCCCCACACTGCTGCTGGCTTCTGCGAAAGCGGGAGAGGCGCGGCCATGACACACGATCAATCCAAAGCCAGAACGGCGACTGTGACCGGTCTGGCCCGTCTCGCCGGATTGGCTGCCATGACGGGAACGGATGCGATCACGGCAGATCCTGTGACGCTCTGCGCACCTCCTGCTGATGCACGTCTGGTCGGACTATGTGCGGATCTGGCGGCAACGGAGCGGGAGCGTCATCGGCAGATGGAAACAGCGCCTAATTTGACCGCTGTTCAGCTGGGCGGGCTTCTGACCCGGCGTCAGATGCTGATGTCGGCGGTCTGTGAAACCAAAGCGGCCAGCAGGGACGGTCTCAAAGCCAAAGCTCGGGCCGTGCGTCTCGTCCTAGGAGATACGGTGGTGCCGCGAAATATCCGCGAAGCCCTGATGCGCTCCTTGCTGGAAGACATGCAGGGAGGGCTCCTGTGATGCAGACGATCAAAAATGATGCGGCCCATTGTGCTGCAAAGCAGTCTTCTTCTGATGCCGTTCTGGTTCGTCTGTGTGGCGAGTTTGTCCAAGTGATGCGGGCCAAGGATGATCTGATGGAGGCAGAGCCGGCCAGCCCTGAGGCTCAGGCTGTTTCCGATCGGGCGCGTGAGCTGCTGGATGATCTTCTGGTGCAGCGGGCGACGACGCCGGAAGGGTATAAGGCTCAGATGGAGGCTCTGGCTGCGCTGGGGCGCCCTCAGATGGATTATGATCGCCTGATTGCGGAGGCTCCGGACTGGTTCGGGCAGGTGGCTGCGGCGATCCTGCGGGATCAGGCGCAGGTTATGCGGGCAGATCCGGTGCAAGCTCTTGGTGCCACTTCTGTGGATGTGCTTGGGCCCTATGAGGCAGCGGAGCGAATGCGCCGCGCCCAGCGTCTTAAGGATCAGCGGACTGATGTAGAAGATGACCTAGCGGGGCCTACAGTGATTGCGCAGAAGAGGCGGCTTGCTCTGGATGCCGCTGCGGCCGAAAGCGTGGAGCTTGCGCTTCATGACATGCTGCCGCTCTTGCCATCCGTTTCCCTGGCTGATGCTGCTGTGCAGGTCTGCGCGGCATTGGAAACACTCCGTGCAGTGGATCTGGAGCCAGTGGGTGGTAGCGCTCCTCTGTACCGCTCAGAGAATGTGACGCGGGTGGTGAGGTGCCTGTCCTCTGCGTTGCCCGTCCTCATGAAAGCCAGTGAGCGCGATCTGAGCGAGGTGGTGGATGCCGTAACGCTGCAGATACCAGACCAGGAGCATGGACTGTTTGGGCAGCTTTGGCAGGGCGCGGAGATGCCGGCATGAACGCGGCTGCATTACGATCGAGCGGTTCGACGCGGGCCGGTTCTGTTCAGGGCTTGTTCTCGGTTTGCACGGGGGGCATGGTTGGAGCTGGCGCGGCTAGGTCTGGCCGCCGAACGCCGGAACCCCACGTCTGGCCCGCCGCGCCGCTCCAGTTCATGCGTGGGGACGGCTGGCGTGGGGCGGCTATGGAAGAAGCTACCGGTAAATGGGTAGGGCTGACTGATGCCTTGCGTGAGATCGCCTCTGCGCAGCTCTGGGATCAGTGCCGTGTCGCTTGGGAAGCCTGTCAGTCAAAGGGCGGTTATGCTGCTTTGGCGAGAGCGTTTGAAAAGGCTTACTTTGCCTATAATGCTCGTGTCCACGGTTCTACATCGCCAGCTCGCAATATGCGGCCACCGGTGAGGCCGCCAGAACTCAACGGCATGGACGCGGCCGTTTCTTTACTGCAAGGCGAGATCGTAACCTTTCTTTGTTCTGGTGTCGAAAGAGTTAGATTTTATAGGATGCGTCAAGGTGATTATCAGACGCCCCCTAATGAGTCCTGGAGGCGATGTGCCTTCCAGCATTCGGACTCGAGAAGAGAATCGTCGTCTTTTGAAGATTTTTTCCGGTCTTACTGGGTGCAGTGCGGGACGCCCGATTGGATCCCGGTGGAGTGCATCCAAATATTCCGGGCGGAAGAGACTGCTGCATCTGAGCCTGCCGTCTCCAGTGTGAAAAAGCCGGGTGGTCCTGGTCGACCTGAGAAAGCAGAGACCACGTTTGCCCGGATTTTGGTGCGCGCCTGGTTGGAAGAAGAAGGCGAGGATCTTTCCGAACGCGGAAAGCAGTCAGATTGCCTGAAGCATGTCATGTCAGCCCTAATTGCGAAATACGAGAATGATGAGATCCCGTCAGAATCCACTGTAAAGAAGCTGATCAAAGAAGAAAGTGAAAAGCTAAAGGCAGAAAAGGAAAAGGCCCGGGAATCTGCCAGAAATTGAAATGGTCAGTAATTCATTTCTGACTTAACCGGCCGACATTCCAAGACGTTCCTGAACATCCTCGCATCATTCGGACACGGCGTGACGCTGCTGTTTGAGACGCAAGGAAGGTAAAAATTCATGCTTTCTATTAAGGACAAAGGGTCATCCCCTGCGCCGCTGGTCGTGTCTGAGCGGCAGGCTGCTGCAATGACTGGACTAGGTTATCGGACACTTCAGGCGATGCGGCTCAGTGGCAATGGGCCTGCTTTCGTCCAACTGAGTAAGCGGCGTGTCGGTTATAGCGTTGCGGAGTTGGAACGCTGGATTTCTGAGCGCTCTGTGCAGTCCACGGCTGAAGTGACGGTACGCGCCCAGCGTGAAGGATCATAAAAATGAGTCTTTTTATCAATGATGTGAGCGACGTGCGTGGCTACGGAGATGTTCCGAAAGATCCGGTTTGCATCACAGCTGGTGGATATGAATTTTCCGGATGGGAAACGGTTGAAATCCGTGTTGGCGTAGAGGTGATGCCTTGGGTGGCACATTTCGAAGGGTCGGACTGGGATCCCCAAGGTGACGTGGAGCCTGTTCTTAAGCCCGGAGCAGAGTGTGTCATTACGATTGGAAGCACCAAGGTTATTACCGGATGGATCATCTTTGTCGAACGACAGATGACGCCCGCCCGTAAGACTGTGCGTGTAGGAGTGGCCTCGAAAAGCGTGGATCTTGTCGAGTGCGCCGCAGAATTTTTCTCATTTCAGCTTAATTCTACGAGCGTTTCGGCGGTAATTGAGAAAGTATGCGTTCCTTTCGGGATCAAGGTTTTTCGAGAGAAGAGCTATGTCGAAACCACACCGCTGACGCAGTTCGCCGTTATCATGACGGAAACTGGATATGAAATTATTGAACGACTGACCCGGCTCGCCGGATGTCTCTTCTATGACCGGCCAGACGGTAACATTACCTTAGCGTCCGTTGGAGATCATCGGGCAGCAAGTGGCTTTGTGCAGGGTGAAAATGTTGAAGCTTTCAGTGTTCTGAACAGTTTGGCCGATCGTTACGGTTCAGTACAGGCTCTCTTAGAGACAGAGGCTGTTCTCTTTAACCCTCCTCCTGACGACGCCAGCCGTATCGTAGCAGAAATGAATCTGATCACCGGAGAAGGGTGTGTTGCTTTTGATCATGAGGTGAAACGGCATCGTCCGCTGTTCATCCCGATCGAGGCAGGTGATGCAAATCACACCGTCGCGAAAAGGCGCGTTCAGTGGGAGGTGAACCGGCGCATGGGGCGTGCACAAGCAATCCGCCTTACGTGTGATTCCTGGCGGGATAAAGCAGGAAATCTCTGGTCACCAAATACAATCGCACCAGTTTCTTTGCCAGGCGGTAAGTCAGATTATTCAGGTGATTTTCTGATCACAGAAGTCACATTTCGCCAAGGGGAAGACGGTACGCACGCGGATATTACGCTGATGCCGACGGTGGCTATGTCTCCAGAGCCGATTGTGCCACCTGGACAAAATAACCCGGGATATGTGGCGATTACTGAAGGAGGCAGCAAATGAATATGCAGCTCTCTTCTATGCAGGTACCTCCCCGAACCGGCATTGTGCTCTGGAACCCGCCGGCTGATTCAAAACCGAATATCTTGGTCCGCTTCCTGAAATTCTGTCGGGGGTGTGACGACTATGTTTGGAATAGTTTTTGGCGGCCAAGCATGGACGAAACGCTTCGGCGGCATGGTCGCTATCAGTTCCGGCCTGTCCCTTCTCAGGCTGCGGTGGTTGGGCTTATGGCGGCCTGGTCTGAACTACGAAAGATCCTTCTAGCTGATGATTCTTTCGCAGCTTTGGTCCAGGCGAACGGAGAGAAAGCGACAGCAGATCGCTTTCAGTCTCTGAAAGCAGCGCTGATCTGGTTTCGGATCAGTCTAGATGAGGATCTTCGTGCAGTGGAGGCTCGCCGCTGGCTTGATGCCATTGGCTGGCAGAGCATTCTTGCACTGGCTGGAAAGCGCGATAGAGCAGCGGAAAGACTGATCGCTGGGAAGGCGATC
>Ga0157365_10000773_pt1 | contig 13614 bp, 12 predicted proteins | sample AttsexASBM3_FD_111478 | JGI IMG/M metagenome (GOLD analysis project Ga0157365, IMG submission 111478) | Fungus gardens microbial communities from leaf cutter ant in Ribeirão Preto, State of São Paulo, Brazil - Atta sexdens ASBM3 | ecosystem: Host-associated > Fungi > Mycelium > Unclassified ... | reverse complement strand
GGGCATGCGTCAGTATCTCGATTTCGAAAAGCCGGTTGCCGAGCTTGAAAACAAGATTGCCGAACTTCGCCAGATGGCCAAGGACGGCGAAGGCATCAACATTGCCGACGAAATCGGCAAGCTGTCCGACAAGGCGGAAAAGCAGCTGCGTGCGGCTTACACCAAGCTGACGCCGTGGCAGAAAGTCATGGTTGCACGCCATGCGCAGCGTCCTCGTGCCCTCGATTATTTCCGGGGTCTGCTTGAGGACTACACGCCGCTGGCTGGCGATCGCCTTGGCCATGACGATCAGGCCATTGTCGGCGGTCTTGCACGTTTTCGCGGTCAGGCCGTCATGGTGATTGGCACGGAGCGCGGTTTCGACATGGAATCGCGTCTGCGTCACAATTTCGGCATGCCCAAGCCCGAAGGCTATCGCAAGGCACAGCGCCTGGTTGAAATGGCCGGTCGTTTCGGTCTGCCTATCCTGACCTTTATCGACACATCCGGTGCGTGGCCGGGAATCGATGCCGAAGAGCGCGGTCAGGCTCAGGCGATTGCACGCTCCACCGATTGCTGCCTGCGCGCGCCTGTTCCGCTGGTGGCGATCATTATCGGCGAAGGCGGATCGGGTGGTGCTGTGGCCCTTGGCGCGGGTGACCGCGTTCTGATGCTCGAGCATTCGATTTATTCGGTCATCGCCCCGGAAGGTGCAGCATCGATTCTATGGCGCGATCCGAAACAGGCTTCGACCGCCGCTGAAGCGCTCAAGCTCACGGCGCAGGATCTGCTCAAGCTCAAGCTGATCGATCGTATCATCCCCGAGCCTATTGGTGGCGCACAGCGTTTTCCGGATGAGGCGATCTCGGCAGTCGGCGACGCCATCAGTGAGACACTCGCCGAACTGATTCCGTTCGAGGGCGAGAAGCTTGTGGCCAAGCGTCGCGAGAAGTTCCTTGCAATGGGTCGCGACGCTCTGTGACCTCATCGCTCCATGTTGCCGCATCGAGAGAGCGAGACGACAACATGGATCTGGAAATTGTGAGGGTGGGTTTTTCCCTCGACATGCAAACCGCCCGGTCTTCAAGGCCGGGCGGTTTGTCGTTTCTGAACCGGGATTTCGAACCTGAGCCTTCAAGGCTTCCGTTCAGGGGGCAGGTTCGCCCTCGACCGGTGTGACCCCCAGTGAGTCGATGAGCGCATATATGCGCGCTCCCGCCTCGGCGACCTTGTCCTGCTCGTAGCCTTTTGCGACGAGAGAGACGCCTTTTCGCCCATCGGGCCTCTCGAAGGGATAGGAGCCGAGGTCAAGTTCCGGAAAATCATGCTGGATCAGTTCCAGCCCTTCGGCGAGGGTACCTTCACGAAGATCGGCGTGCCACGCGACCGAGCGGAGCGGCGCGCCGCCTTTAAGGGTGGGGATCAGGGCGTTGAACATCGATTGCATTATCGAGGGAACGCCTGCCATCACATGCACATTGGCGATGGTAAAGCCCGGCGCGATCGAGACACTGTTTTCGATCGGTATGGCGCCGCGGGGAAGCCAGGCCATGCGCTGACGTGCCTTGTTGAACTTTTCCTTGCCAAGATAAGCCTCCAGTTTTGCGTAGGTCTCGGCATGGATCTCCAGAGGCACGCCGACCGCCTCGGCAACACAGGCAGCCGTGATGTCGTCATGGGTCGGTCCGATGCCGCCTGTGGTGAAGACATGATCGAACTGGGCACGACAGGTCACCACAGTATCGATGATACGCCTTGCCCGGTCTGGAATGACACGAACTTCCTCGAGTGAGATCCCGGCCTGGGCAAGGCCAGCCGCGATGAAGCGTATATTGGCATCCTGCGTGCGTCCGGAGAGGATTTCATTGCCGATAATCAGAAGGCAGGCGGTCGGTGTCATGGGAATATCCCTCTGTTCTGTAAGCGGGTTCGATATCGTCAACCATACGGGGTGACGTTGCGTTACGCCCTGATGTTAGAATGACTTTTTCGCGGGAGAGAGATGATGGCTGAACCCACAAACGAGCCTTGCGCAACATGCGCTTACGATGTGCGGGCTGAACTTGGCGAGGGGCCGGTCTGGATCTCGGACGAAAACGCCGTCTATTTCGTCGATATCAACGGACGAAAAGTCCATCGGTTCGTGCCCGAACTGGGCGAGGCGCATCACTGGGCCGCGCCGAACAAGGTTGCCTTTCTAATGCCTGTCGATGACGGGACCTTTCTGGCGGGGCTGCCCGATGGACTGTATCGCTTCGATCCGAAGACAGGGACATTCGATAAAATCCTCGAAGTGGAGAGCGACAAACCCGGCAACCGGCTGAACGATGGCTGCGTCGATCTGTACGGACGTGGCTGGTTCGGGACGATGGATGACTCGGAAAAGGCAGCGAGTGGATCGCTTTACAGCATCGAGCACGGTCCGGATGGATTTGTGCTGCGACAGCACGATACGGGATACAGTGTGACGAATGGTCCTGCTGTCTCGCCGGATGGCAAGTTCCTTTATGTCTGCGATACGCCGCTCGGTGTGATCTACCGCTTCGATATCGGCGCGGACGGTACACTGTCGAACAAGCGTATTTTCGCGCGCCTGCCGGAAGAAAAGGGCTATCCGGATGGCGTGGTGACAGATTGCGAAGGCAATGTCTGGTGTTCAACCTGGGGTGGCGGTCATGTCCGCTCTTTCGCGCCGGATGGTGTCGAGCGAGCGGCTTTCGCCATACCCGCGACGAATGTGACCAAGATGGCGTTCGGTGGCAATGATCGCAGGACCGCCTATGTGACGACCGCTCGCAAGGGGCTTTCAGATGAAGATCTCGCCCGTCATCCGCAATCGGGCAGTCTGTTCACCTTCCGCGCTGACAAGGCCGGGTTGCCCCAGCACAAGATCGCGCTTTCGAAGGCATCCTGATCCTATTCGGGGAACAGCTCCCTGAGGAGCGGTACTAGAGGACGATCCGGGGCAGGCATGGGATAATCGCCCAGCTGCCCCGCTTTGACCCAGGCGAGCTCCTGACCTTCTTTCGGTACGGGCGTGCCGCGCCATCGCGTGCAGAGATAAAGCGGCATCAACAGATGCCGTGCCCCGATATTTTCCGAAACGAAGGTGAAGGGGGCGATGCAGCCCGCGGCGATATCGACCCCAAGCTCTTCATCGAGTTCGCGTATGAGCGCCTGCTCGGGCGATTCATGAGATTCGACTTTCCCACCCGGGAACTCCCACAGACCCGCCATCGGTTTGCCGGGCGGGCGACGGGCGAGAAGAATGCGTTGCTCCCGATCGACCAGCACGCCTGCCACGACAAGGAGAATGCGTGAGGCTGGCTGGCTGATTGCAGGGCGCTCAGGCGCAGCGCTTTCCGGTCGTGTCGTTTCCTGGGGGGGATCGACGGTTTCTTCGGCAGGCGGGCAGGCTGATCGGTCGAGCCGATAGGTCAGAACAGGATAGGGGTCCTGACCGCGCGACAGAAACGGAACGCGTGTCGCTCCCGCATGGGTAAAGCCAAGGCGGTCGAGCAGGGCGAGAGACGACAGATTGTCCTCTGCGACATCGGCGACGATTTCAGCCACCGAAAGCGTGTCGAAAGCCCAGCGCACGACATGACCTACACAGGCACGGGCAATTCCGCGTCGCCAGTAGGGGCGTCCCACCCAGTAACCGATCCTTGCAGTCTGGCCCTTGAGGCTGTCGCCGGAATGACCGATCGAAAGACCGATACAGCCGATCAGGGTCTCGCCCTTGCAGATAGCGAAATGCCACGCCTTGCCGGCTGTCTGCCTTTCGATCGTACTGGCAATCCACTGATCGGCCAGTTCTCTGGGATAGGGAAAGGGCAGGTGGGTCAGCATCCGCACCACGCTCCAGTCATTGACCAGACGATGCACGTCGGCCCCATCGGGCAGGCGAAGCGGACGAAGCGTGTAAGGTGGAACGGAAAGGGTGAGTGCCATATCGGCCCCATCTCCTGAGTTGACGGGATTGCCGAAGCAGCATGATGCAACAGCATCATGCAAGTGTGCGTCGGGTAAGAACGTATCGATTGCAGACTTACCCGACGATGATTACCGGCGCATAGCCCCCGTTATTCGGCGGCCTGCGTCTCCGGCGATGCTTCGGGCGCCTCAGCATCGGGCTGGATACCGGCGCGACGCAGGAGATCGCGCAATGCATTGATCACCGGGAACACTTCCTGATTACGGTCGCCGCCAAGGTCGCGCCAGGCCTGCTGCTCGAGTTCCACGATTTCGCGATCCTCGGCGAAAATGCGGTTCGTGAAGCCAACGAGAAGCGGCCAGGCGAGTTCGAGCGCGCCCTTGAGTTTGGGACGACGGATCGACAGCAGGCCGAAGACACGACAGGACAGATGGTCCTTGTCCTGCGGCACATAGACGATCCACAGATCCATGACCGGGGGCTCGTCGCCGGTGCGGATACGCAGCGTCTGATAGGGATATTCGGTGCGGATGGTCATGACGTCGCGATGGGCATATTTCGCGCTCGCATCGCGTCGCTCACCGAAAATCAGGGTTTCGCCCCAGGGCTGCTTACCGCCCACGCGGGCAAAGCTGTAGCGCGCCTCGACCATCCGGGGCTCGTTTTCGCCACCCAGATAACGGGGCTTCATCTTGCCCATCTGTTTGGAGTGCATGAACTGATGATTCATATCCATCAGGTTTTCATGCATGAAGCTGTAGTGGCAGTTCACATGCTCGCCGAAACGACGCGTCTTGTAGGCAGGATCGGCGACCGAACCGAGTTTGGGAAAAGGGGTGGTCTCTGCCTTGGCGGGGTCGCCGGGGAACACGAAGATGAGCCCTTCGACTTCGCGACAGGGATAGGTGCGCACGCCATTGGGCAGCTTGCCCTTGCCGAGATAGGGGACATCGATGCAGCGCCCCGAGCGCCCATAGGCCCAGCCGTGATAGCAGCACTGCACGGCTTCTCCTTCGACACGCCCTTTGCTCAGGGGGACCTGTCTGTGCGCGCAGCGGTCTTCAAGAGCGAAAACGCTTCCTTCCTGCGGTCTGACCAGGACGATGGGCTGGCCGGCAAACCGCGTGGCGATGGTCTTGCCCTTCTTGAGTTCGTGCGACCAGGCGACAGGATACCAGTAATCGGGATCGCATTTCACGCGGCGCAGATCGACAACGTCCTCGCCCAGCCTTGTGGCATCTGAGCAGCGCGGGCCGGCATCTGCGATTGGGGGAATGGCGTTGGTTAGGCTGTCCGTCATAAGCTTCCCTGTTTGCACCGCCCACGGCCAGGTATCGCGATTGGTGGCCCCGGGCGTGGCTTTGAATCCGTCTGTAAAGTTCCTGAGGTGAACTTTAGCAGGCTTGAGGCGGGAGGGAACAGCGCCTTTCTGCTGGCTTGCTCCAATATGGAATTTCGATGCGCAAAATGCGCAAAGACCGGAAGATAATTTCGTTTCTGACCGTGTTTTCGCTGGCTTCATGCGACAAACTGTGTTTTTTTTGCCTCATTCGATCCGATACCGAAAGAAAATATCTTTTCGATGTTGTAACGTTTTTTGGAAGCTGCCTAGACTGGCCATGGTTCAAGTTCCCATGGAGAGACAGCTCAGAAAATGCTCACGAAACGAAGAATACTGGCGGCCGCGACCCTTCTCTCCTTTCCGTTTGGCTTCGGTTATGCGCTGGCCGAAACACAAACCGCGGAGCAGCCCACGCACAAGGCAAAGAAGGCAGAGGGTATTCATCACAGAACCTCCATCGGTTCCGATCAGGCTTTGCATTCCGTTCCCAAAATCCGCACACGCAAGGCGCGCGATGCGAGTGGCGATAGCGGTGAATCGGTGATCGTGACGGGAACGCACGCCTTTAACCGCAAGGCGCGTGACAGCTCGGTGCCGGTAACCGTCGTTTCTTCGGCAACCCTGCGCCGTTCGGGCCAGCTCAATCTGGCCGACGCCATCACACGCGTCGATCCGTCGATTACCGTTACGGCCAACGGCGCGGATGCAGGCGCGCTGACATCGGCAATCCGTATGCGCGGTCTCAACCCGAACGAGGTTCTGGTCCTGGTTGACGGCAAGCGCCGCAACACCACGGCGAATATCTATGCCGATGCAGGTCCCCAACAGGGCTCTACCCCGGTCGATCTGAACATGATCCCGGCCGGTGCCATCGATCATATCGAAATTCTGCGTGACGGTGCGGCAGCGCTGTACGGATCGGACGCCATCGCAGGTGTGGTGAACATCATCACCAAGAAAACCAGTCATGGCATCAATACCGTCGCCCAGACCGGCGCGAATGCCTATAACGGGACAGGCTGGCAGTATCTGATCGGGGCCGATGGCGGTCTCAAATGGGGCAATGACGGCTTCGTGCACCTGAGCGGTCAGGTCTATCATACCGATCACTGGGTCTCGAAGCTCAAGAGCACCGATGACCATCGCTGGACACCCAGCTCGAGCTGGCCAGCCAACTCCAACAACATTCTCTCCAACCCCGAGGAAACACGCGAGAATCTTTCCATCGAATGGGGCAAGGGTATTACCGAAGGCATCGAGACCTATGGTCTGATTACCTATGCGCATCGCCACTCCGAGGCTTACGAGAACTACCGCGTGCCGACTGTGGCCCCAAGTGCCTATCCCTATGGCTTCTCGCCGCTCGAAACCATTGAGGAAAACGACTTTCAGGCCAATCTGGGTCTGAAGGGCGATAACCTTCTCGGTTTCAGCTGGGATCTGAGCACGCTTTACGGCCAGGATGATGACGACATCGGGAACAAGAACACATTCAACCCGAATTACTACAAGGCGTATGGCTTCTCGCCGACCACGGTTCGCGGTCAAAGCTATTCGCTTGCCCAGTGGACCAGCAATTTCGACGCAAGACGTAATTTCCGCATCGCGGACGTAGTGCCGATGACTCTGGCCTTCGGTGCTGAGCATCGTCTTGAAATGTACCACATCAAGGCGGGTGAACCGGCCTCTTACGAGCTGGGCGGTACGCAGGGTTTTGCGGGCCTGACGCCCCAGAATGCGGGTCAGTGGCAGCGCAATATCTGGGCCGGTTATCTGGATGGCGATTTCCACCCGCTGCCGCACTGGGATCTCGATTTCGCAGGCCGTTTCGAGCACTACACCGATGTCGGCAATACCGAGAACGGCAAGGTCACCACGCGTTACGACATCACAAGCAAGCTGGCCGTGCGCGCGACCATCAGCAACGGTTTCCGTGCGCCGACCATGGCGGAGCAGTATTATTCGGCACTCAACGTGTCACCGACCGGGGCGACCGGACTGCTTCAGACCGTTGGTGCAGCGGGCAAGACGATTGGCGCCCAGCGTCTGAAACCTGAAAGATCGACGAGCGCAGAAGGCGGTATCATCGCCGAGCCGCTGAAGAACTGGCATGTCTCGGTCGACGTCTATCAGATCAACATACGCGATCGCATTATCGGCTCGGCCACGGTCAACGGTCAGACCGCGCTCGATGCCATTGCACTGACGGGCGTAAACCTGCCGAGCGGCATCGATCTGGACAATGTGACGGCAAACTACTTTGCGAACGTCGCCAGCACGCGTACGCAGGGTCTCGATCTGCAGACCGATTATCTGGTCCATCTGCACAAATACGGCACGCTCAATCTGAGTGCGATGCTTAACCTCAACCGCACGCGCATCAGCCATATCAACACCAATGCATTTGGCGAGCCCGCCGCCAATGCCCAGACCATCGGGTACCTCACCACAGGCTCGCCGCGCAGCAAGCTGATCCTGAATGCTTATTGGACCTATCATCAGTGGGATGTGAACCTGCGTCAGACCCGTTATGGCGAAACCAAATCGCTTCTGAGCTATGAAGATCTCGCTCCGGCGAATCTGAAATACTCGAACACGCAATGGGCTGAGTTCAAGAATACCCCGGTCTGGCTGACCGATCTTGAAGTCGGATACCGTTTTACCGAGCACTGGCATTTTGCGATTGGTGCGAACAATATCTTCAATCAGCGCCCGCGCCACGTAAACCCGATCAACAACTATCTGGGTCCGAAGGTCTACGATACCGATTCTTCCGGTATCCCCATCTATGGCGCCTATTACTACGGCCGTCTGAACGCGACATTCTGATCGAACGGATGGTTTTGCCGGGGGCTTTTCCCCTGGCAGATCCCACCTGTTTTCATCTTCCGCAAAAGCCGGGCTGGCGCTTCGTCAGCCCGGCTTTTGTGTGATCCCGGTGCCGCACTATCCCAGCGTTGCGCTCAGATGGTCGATGAATTGCGATGCGACACGTCCGGAGCGGCCTCCGCGTTCCATGGCCCATTCGAGGGCATGGCGATGAAGCGCCTCGGGCGAGATATCCAGCTTGCGATGCGCGGCGTAGCCATCAACGATGGCGAGATAGGTTTCCTGATTGCAGCCATGCACGCCAATCCAGAGGCCGAAGCGGTCCGAGAGAGAGACTTTCTCTTCCACGGCTTCCTGCGGATTGATGGCGCTGCCGCTCTCGTTCTCCATCATGTCGCGCGGCATGAGATGGCGACGGTTGGACGTGGCATAGAACAGCACATTCTCGGGGCGACCCATGATGCCGCCATCCAGCACCGATTTCAGCGATTTGTAATCGGCGTCCTGCGTTTCGAAAGAGAGGTCGTCGCAGAACACGATGCAGCGTCGGGACTGGGCACGCAGAATATCGAGCAGGCGGGGCAGGGTGGATAGATCGTCACGCTGGATTTCGATCAGCACCAGAGCATGGGGATGTTCGCGATTGGCCTCGCCGAAGCAGGCTTTCACCAGCGACGATTTTCCCATGCCACGCGCGCCCCAGAGCATCACGTTATTGCCGGGGCGTCCGGATGCAAAATGTCGTGTGTTCTCAAGTACGAGGCGTGTTTGCCTGTCGATGCCGCGTAACAGAGGCAGGTCGACGCCCTGTACATGATCCACTGCGCGCAGCGTGGATGAGGCACCCTGCCACATGAATGCATCGCTGCCTTCAAGGCTCGAAGGGCTTGCGGGAGCTGGGGAGAGGCGTTCCAGCGCGCTGGCAATGCGTTCGAGTTTTTCGAGAAGAACGGGGTCCATGATTAAGCCCTTGCTCCTTGGCTATGCTTGACGTGCGGGCGCGACCAATTATGGTCCGGGCCAATCGGGTGGCTTTCGGGCGCGTCCGGTCCCTTATCTATCGACATATGGAATAAACGCATGCTCGCCAACAGCGGGATTATCTCATTCCTCCCGATGATCCTCGTGTTCGTCGTATTCTATTTCGTGCTCATCCGTCCCCAGCAGGCGCGCCAGAAAGAGCTCAAATCACAGCTGAATGCCCTGCGTCGTGGCGATCGCATCGTGACCAGCGGCGGTATTATCGGTGTGGTGCAGCTTGCCCGCGAAGGGACCAAGGAAATCGAGATCGAAATCGCACCGGGCGTAAAGATCCAGCTCATGCGCGAAAATGTGTCGCAGGTTCTGACCAGCACGGCCAAGCCTGCCAATGATGGCGGAAAGCCAGCAAAGTAAGGAGAACTGCTCCGCCACCGGGCGGGACAGATCCGGAATGAAAAGGACCGGCCCCCTGCGGGAGACCGGTCCTTTTTCATATCCAGCTTGTTTCATATCCGGCTAATGCGCGTCCGGTCCTGGCTGGAACGGACCGCGCAACCGGAGGAAATCAGGCCGAGAGAAGCTCGGCTTCGGCGAACTCGTAATTGGCAAGCTTGTCGAGGTAGTTGGTGATGTAATCCGGACGACGGTTACGGAAGTCCAGGTAATAAGCGTGCTCCCACACATCCAGGCCCAGGAGCGCGCGACCCTGGCCTTCTGCCAGCGGGTTGGATCCGTTGGCGGTCTTGGTCACGGTCAGCTTGCCGTCATTGCCAAGAACGAGCCAGGCCCAGCCGGAGCCAAACTGCGAGATGGCAGCCTGCTTGAATGCCGTCTTGAACGCGTCAAGACCGCCGAGATCTTCATCGATCTTCGCAGCCAGCTTCGTCGGCACCTGTCCACCGTTCGGGGCAAGGTTCTGCCAGAACAGGGTGTGGTTCCAGTGCTGACCAGCATTGTTGAACACAGGCGCCTGGGATGCATCGCCCTTCACGGCAAGAATGATCTCTTCGAGGCTCTTGCCCTGAAGCTCGGGTTTGGCTTCGACAAAACCGTTCAGCGCCGTGACATAAGCCTGATGATGCTTGTCATGGTGCAGCTCAAGCGTTTCCTGGCACATACCGGAGGTGGCGAGTGCATTGTAGCTGTAAGGGAGGGGCGGCAGTTCGAAAGCCATGGTCTCGTCTCCTGGACTGTCATGGTGAGGATCAAGCGAGGCTGCTTGGTCACAAAAGCCAGCTATGGTGCCGAATGGGTTTCGTCAACCCGTTCGGCAGGTGAAGTGATTTAGGGGTGCGATTTCAGGGCGCGCCGGTATCGTCATGGCTCTGCACGACGCTTTTCTCGATCGCTCCCAGTAATGCGGCGTAGTCGTCATTAGCATGACGCTTTGCCGAAAGGGCAAGTGCCTGATCGGCGATGGCAATGGCGGGGCAGAAACTGTGCGTGCGACGCGCAGCGTCGATGAGCAGGCCCATATCCTTCGACATCAGACGCGTCGGGAATTGCGGGCTGAAATCGCCTTTCTGGGCGGCGCCCAGCTTGCGCTTGTGATGGGGTGAAATGACGGCAACCTGAGACAGTGCCTCATAGAGCATATCGCGGTTCAAACCGCTGCTCAGACCGTAACCGACGGCCTCGGCAATGACATTGAGCGTCGCACCCATGATGCCGTTGATGACGAGCTTCAGGCGTGTGCCCGCACCGACCTCACCGGCATGAATCGTCAGCTTGCCAATGGCGTCGAGCACCGGGCGCGCGCGGTCGAGATCCTGCGACGTTGCGCCGACCAGCATCACCAGTTCCCCCTTTTCGGCTTCCGGCGTGCTTCCTGACATGGGAGCATCGACGAAATGCAGGCTCTTGTCCTGTGCAAGCGCGCTCAGTTTTGCTGTCGCCTCGGGAGACACGGTACTGCAGTTGATCACGAGCGTGCCCGGGCGCGCGCCAGCAAGAAAGCCGTCCTCGCCCTCCGCCGATGCGAAAACGGCCGCATCATTAGGTACGCAGAGAACGAGTATGTCAGATGCCTCGGCGAGAGCGCGTGCCGTCTTGGCCACTGGCGTTGCCTCATCCTGCTGTCGCCCGGACGGCGTATAGGCGCTGACCTCGAACCCTGCCTGTCGCAGGTTGCGTCCCATCAGCGCGCCCATGGCGCCGTAGCCGACAAAACCGATCTTACCTGAATTGCGCTCGCTCATGCGAAATGTCCTCTCACTGCCTCATGCCGAACAGTAAAGCCCGGAGAGTGCCGCGAGTTGCGGACAGGCGGGATCAGACCGTCGGCACCGGTTCGGAAACCGGGACTGTTTCTGCGATGAGCGCCTTTAATGTGTCAATGTGTTGCCGAACCGGCGCAGCCAGATTGGCGAGCATAAGTCCGTCGGGAAGAACCGTGATTTTTCCCGGTCGGAAAGGCACACGAGCCCAGGACATGCCGTAAGCCTCGACAGTCGCAAGATGGGCGCTCACTCCGAAAGTCACGACCATTTCAAGATTGGTGACTGTTTTGAGCAGGCAGGAAAGTTTTTCCAGCGCGTCGGGCAGGAGAGAGGCCGGTCCCGTTGCTGTGCACCGGTTGAGGTGATGGCAGAGCATGGCGTTGCTCTTTCCGGACGCGCTGGGCCGGGTGATATGCCCTTGCAGCTTAAGACGCTGGGACGTCGTAAGCTTTTCGAGGCTTACGACGAGGACGGCGGTATCGCCGGATAGGGGGGGCATGCTGTCCATGGCAGCGGACTTGGTTCGTTTTGGTCTGGACGTCAGTCGTCCATTTCATCGTCGAGCATGACATCGGCCGGATGCCGTACGGGGGCTGAGCGCGGTCTCGCCTGATTTTCTGCCTGACGACGGGTGAATTCGCTCGCAATATCGCCCAGTTCGACAAACTGGTCGACCTGACGTCGCAGATCGTCACCGATCAGGGAGGGCGAGGCGCGCAGCGAGGAGATGGCCGTCACGCGTACGCCGCGGCGCTGTATGGCTTCTACCGCACGACGCAGATCGGCATCCCCACTGAAAATCACGGCGTGATCCATATGGTCTGCAAGCTCCATCAGGTCGATGGCGAGCTCGACATCCATATTGCCCTTGAGGCGTCGACGCCCGGACTGATCGGTGAATTCGCGCGCTGTTTTGGTGACCAGCATGTAACCGTTATAGGCCAACCAGTCCGTCAGAGGTTTCAGTGGCGAGTAATCCTCGGTTTCTGGAATCGCAGCATAGTAATGAGCCCTAAGAAGGCGGGTTCCTGACTTGAAGTATCTAAGAAGCCTGCGATAGTCGACCTCAAACCCGAGGGATTTTGCCGTGTAATACAGGCTGGACCCATCGATAAATACTGAGGTTTTTTCATTTTTGTCTAACATGTCAGATCCATTTGTAAAATCGGTAGTGCGAACCGTTTGAATAGGCATCCAAATCTTCGTGGAAAGCTTAACGAAAACTGAATCATTAATATAGTGACCCACAGGTTGGATAATATTGACTTTGTGTAATTCTCCTTATGCCCGCAACCGGCAGATGATATGGAAGTCCCTGACGCACTATGCTTGCGGGGGTGGCTTTCAGCGCGACCTGGAATTGCCCATGGACGGGAATGTTTGCTCCGGCGATGGCGTTATGATAGTTTGCCCAATTCACGTCGCTCCGCGGATATTGATTGGGAAGAATTTATGGCACGCGTAACCGTCGAAGACTGCATCGAGAAGGTCCCGAACCGTTTCGAGCTCGTTCTCCTTGCTGCACAGCGCGCCCGTGCCCTGTCGCGCGGTGAGGAAATGACGATCGACCGCGATAATGACAAGAACCCTGTCGTCGCCCTGCGCGAAATCGCTGAAGACAAGGTCAATCTCGGCGCCCTCAAGGACGGCATCGTGCGTTCGCTCGCCCGTGCACCCGAGCCCGAGCCTGTCGACGAGGAAGTCATGGATCTGATCCCGACCGATCAGAACATCTTCGGTCTGCAGGATGTGTCTTCCGAAGAAGAGCATGCGCATATGGCCGAGACCGTGTCCTCTGCCGAGCTCGATGCTTCGTTCGAAGCCGAATTCGGGGGGCGTGGTCGCCGCTGAGTTTGCATCTGCCGGGCCGTTTCGGGGCCCGGCATCGATACGAGGTGACGTTCTGAACGGGAGAGAGTACCGGCATGTCTGACACCCTTCTCCCCGGCGCCGATACGGCTCCAGCCATACCTTCGATCAGCGGTTTGCTGCGCCGCGTCGCAGCTTACGATCCACAGGCGGATCTTGCCCGCATAGAAGAAGCCTATGCCGTGGCCGAGAAGGCCCATCGCGAACAGAAGCGCGATAACGGCGAGCCATACATCATCCATCCTATCGCGGTTGCCAACATCCTTGCCGGGTTTCGCATGGATGTGCCTTCCATCATGGTTGGCTTGCTTCATGACACGGTCGAGGATACCGGCATTACCCATGCGTTCCTCAAGGAACGTTTTGGCGAGACGGTGGCCAGTCTGGTCGATGGCGTAACCAAGCTCACCCGTCTCGAACTGCAGTCGGACAGAACCAAGCAGGCCGAAAACTTCCGC